>Ga0302319_10010028_pt1 | contig 18114 bp, 14 predicted proteins | sample Bog_T0_2_FD_203319 | JGI IMG/M metagenome (GOLD analysis project Ga0302319, IMG submission 203319) | Peat permafrost microbial communities from Stordalen Mire near Abisko, Sweden - Bog_T0_2 | ecosystem: Environmental > Terrestrial > Soil > Wetlands > Peat | place: Sweden: Abisko, Stordalen Mire...
CGGCTGTTGGATGCGTATGCGTGTATCCAGTGCAACCGGTGCCAGGATGTTTGTCCGGCGTCGGCTACGGGGAAGTCGCTGAGCCCGGCGGCGCTCGAGATCAATAAGCGGATGGAGTTGAATTCGCTGGCGCTGGCGGGTGCGGGGTTTGAGCGGGGTGGAGAGAGTCCTAGGCCACTGCTGTCGTTCGCCTTGTCGGTGGAGGCGGCTTGGGCTTGTACGACCTGCGGAGCGTGTATGGAGGTTTGTCCTACGCAGAACGAGCAGATGCTGGACATCATCGACATCCGGCGGCAGCAGGTGATGATGGAGGGCGAGTTTCCGGCGCAGCTACAGACGGCGTTTCGGGGGATGGAGCGGGCGAATAATCCTTGGGGCATCAACCACGAGAAACGGATGGAGTGGGCGGACGGGCTGGTGGTGCCGACGATCGAGGAGAATCCTGCGCCGGACGTGCTGTATTGGGTGGGGTGCGCGGCGAGCTATGATCCGCAGTCGCAGAAGACGGCTCGGGCGTTCGTGCAACTGCTGACGCGGGCGAACGTGAACTTCGCGGTGTTGGGGAAGAAGGAATGCTGCACCGGGGATACGGCGCGGCGAGCTGGGAATGAGTATCTGTATCGGCAGCTTGCGGACCAGAATGTGACGACTCTGACGACGGTAAGGCCGAAGCTGATTGTGGCGACTTGTCCACATTGCATGAACACGATTGGCAAGGAGTACAAGCAGATTGGTGGGGACTTCAAGGTGGTGCACCACACCGAGTATCTGGAGTCGCTGGTGGCGGAGGGAAGGCTGAAGGTGGGGGCGAGCGGGGCATCGGTTACGTATCACGACCCGTGTTATTTGGGGCGGCATAGTGGGGTGTATGACGCTCCGCGCAATGTGCTGAAGGTGTTGACGAATGATTTCGTGGAGCTGGATCGGAAGCGGGAGAACTCTTTTTGCTGTGGCGCGGGGGGCGCGCAGTTCTGGAAGGAAGAAGAGGCGGGGGCAGAGAGGATCTCGGATAACCGGTATCGGGAAGCGGTCGCTCGGCTGGATGGGCATGGGGAGGACAAGGTGCTCGCGGTGGGATGTCCGTTCTGCAAGAGCATGCTGGAGAGCACGCCCGGGAAGGGTGAGGGCGGTGGGATTGCGGTGAAGGATGTGGCGGAGTTGATGCTGGAGAGCGTGCTCAGGCGGTCGGGCGAGGGGGTTGCGGAGTCGCGTGGAGTGACAGCGGGCACTCTGGCAACGGGAGAAGCGTCGGCGACTGGGCCGGAGGTGCCGGTCGAGGTTGCTGAGCAGGTGAAGGCGCCAGTGATGGAGGTAACAGTAGAGTCTGGGGCCTCGGTGGAGGCTCCGGCGGTCGTAGCTCCGTCCGTGGTTCGGAAAAAGTGGACCCCGAAGGTAACGGCCGGTGTCCCCGCACCAAAACCACCGATTGATGAGGCGGTAGACACTCTAAAAGCGGAGGTTTCCGGCGTGTCTGACGGGACCGAGGCACCACTCCCCGCTCCGGAGCGCAGGAAGTGGGAGCCGAAGAAGGGCGTCAAGCCTCCGAATCCGGAACCGTAGACGGTGTCTGCTTCGGAATTAAGCAGATTGTTTTGAAAGGGTTATGGCAATCGCATCGGATCTGCCAACTAAGTACTACTTGGTTAATGATGACCGGGGTGATGATTCGTAACTTAAAACACCTTGTCTGCTTGTGGAAAAGCAGGTAGAAACGAGGGGTACGCGGAAGATACCCGCAGATTCGCTGAGACTGGAGATGTTCATGGCATCAGGTTCAACGCAAGCACAGGTGGTGCTCCGCGAGGTGATGGATATTCGCCAAGCTGCGGACTACCTTGGGATCAGCGGGGACACTCTCTATCGATATGCATCGGAGGGATTTGTGCCAGCGTTCAAGCTGGGGAACCGGTGGCGATTCCGGAAGAGTGTGCTGGATAACTGGATGGACATGAAGAGTGGGGTTCCCCCGAAGGCCGCCGGAGTGGAGCCGGGACAGAAGAAGCCGGTGAAGAGCGCGCGATAGGGTTGGTGGTAAGTTTAGGCCCTCACCAGAGTGAAGTGGGTGAGTTCGGCGGGACAATTCAGGCGGAAGGGCAGGCCCACAGTCCCGATGCCGCGATTTACATAGAGTTGCATGTGGTCGAAGTGGAACATCCCTTCGACGTACTTTTGGCCCATCGGTGGAAGGATGAGTGGGCCAACGACTGGGAGCCGAATCTGACCACCATGGGAATGACCGGAGAGCATCAAGTCGATCAGTGGGAATCGGGGGTGGAGGATGACGTTTTCGACGTAGTCGGGCTCATGGCACATGAAGATGACGGGTGCACCCGGGTTTGGTGGGATCGCAAAGTTTAGATCGGGTACACGGGTCCCGGCGTCGTTTGCACCGCACAGCCAAAGGACATCGCGGCCGCGCTCAAGCGGGGTATAGCTGTCGACGAGGATGGGGGTGCCGTGGGCCTCGAGGGGTCGGATGACGTGATCGGCGCCGACATTGACATCGTGATTGCCGAGGATGCCGAACCGCTGCGGCGCTTTGAGTGTGGAAAGGATTTCAGCGGCGACGCCGGCGGCCTCCCAGGAGACAGTAAGTGCGAGTGGGCCGCGGCTGACGAAATCGCCAGTAATCAAGACCAGGTCAGGGGCGAGGGCGTTGACCTGGGCCACCATGTGCTCGAGGAAGTAGGGCTCGGTGAACTCCTCCAGGTGGAGGTCGCTCATCTGAACGATACGAAAGTTCTGAAAGCCGTCGGGAAGGTCGCGAACGGGGATGGTCAGACGGGTGATTTCGAACTCGTGGCGCGCATGGGTTCCAGAGTAGACGCCGACGCCGAGGCCCGCAGCGGCAAGGGTTGCCCCAAGAAAGCCGCGGCGGGTGAGATGAAATGATTTTGGCTGGCCTTCTGGCGTCGAACCTTGATGCATACTCCATGATACCGGCTAAGGCGGGTTGAGGGTAACGACGAAGACATCCTAGCCGAGATGGACTCCTTCCGTGGGTAAAATGGAGAGATGCGCGAAAGAGCAAGACGGAAGCAGGCCATGAAGGCTGCGCTCGAGATTGGAGTGGACGCGCTGCTGCTTACGCACGGACCGGATGTCCGCTATTTGAGCGGCTTTACAGGCTCCAGTGGAGCGGTTGCGCTGGTGGGCGGACGTGCTGCTCTGTTTACCGATGGACGTTATACGACGCAGGCAAGAGCTGAGGCACAGGGCCTGAAGCTGGTAATCGATAAGCGATCGCCGGGCGTGCAGGCGGTGGAGTGGCTCGCGGCAGCGGGCGTGGAGAAGTGTGCGTTCGACGCGGGACAGACAAGCGTGGCCGCGCTGGAGTTGATGAGGAAGTCGCTGGCTGCACCGCTGAGGCGGAGTTTTTTTGTGGCCACGGATGGATTGGTGGCGCGAATTCGCCAAGTGAAGGACGAAAACGAAATTGAGGGTCTGCGCAAGGCCGCGGCTCTGGGGTGCGAACTCTTCAGTGGGGTGATGCAGTATCTGATTCCGGGAATGGAAGAGACGCAAGTGGCCGCCCAGCTGGAGTTTATGGCGCGACTTGCGGGCGTGGACGCAATGAGTTTTGAGACCATCGTAGCCAGTGGAGAGCGTTCGGCGCTGCCACACGGTAGGGCTACTGCGGCGAAATTACCGGCGCAGGGCTTCGTAACGCTGGATTTCGGAGTGCTGCTAAACGGCTATTGCTCGGATATGACGAGGACCGTACACCTGGGGAAGGCGAGCGGGCGCGAGAGGGACGTGTATCATTCGGTGCTGGAAGCTCAGGAAGCGGCTGTCGCAGCTGTTGGACCTGGGGTTCGCTGTGGCGATGTAGATGAAGCTGCGCGTTCGGTGCTTCGGAAGGCTGGGTTGGAGAAGGAGTTCTCCCATTCGACTGGACACGGGGTAGGGCTGGAGATTCATGAAGGACCAAGGATTGCGGCGAAGCAGGAACAGGCGCTCGAGCCGGGGATGGTGATTACGGTTGAGCCCGGGGCGTATCTTTCTAGTGAAGCTGCGTTAAAGGATCGGCGGCCCGGCTCTCGTGCTAATGGGGGACATAGGATTGCGAAGGCTTTCGGGGTGCGGATCGAGGATATGGTTTTGGTAACGAAGAGCGGCCATGAGGTACTGACGGCCGCGAGTCCTAAGGATTGGATCGAGCTGTAACGCTGGTCTTCGAATTCGAAAGAAGAAGCAAGTCAGAAATACGAAATTTGAGGAGTTGGATCGCATGGCTGGTACGGAAGGTAACGATTTGCGCGAGTTGAAGGAGTTGGTTGAGTTTCTCAAGGCCAACGGGATTGCCGAGTTTGAGATGGAGCGGCCAGATCTTAAGGTAGGGCTGCGTTTTGCGGGCGAGGCTCCTGCGGCCGCCCAAGGGATTGATCCGGCACAGATGGCAGCGCTGCTGACAGCCGCGAAGGGTAGCTCAAACGCCGCGCCCGTAGCAGTTCCAGCGGCAGCAACCCCGGTGAATATCGCGGCGGCTGCTACGCCTGAGGCTCCGGCACCTGAAGCGGACCCATGGGCGGGGGCGCAGATCGTGAAGTCTCCAATTGTGGGGACGTTCTACGAGAGCCCGTCGCCGGATTCGCCACCGTTTGTGCAGGTTGGGGATAACGTTACGGTTGGCAAGGTCCTATGCATTATTGAGGCGATGAAGCTGATGAACGAGATCGAGAGTGATGCTGAAGGAAAGATTGTGCATGTGTTCGTAAAGCGGGAACAGCCTGTGGAGTATGGGCAACCACTGTTTGCTGTGAAGTAACGCGCTGTGTCACCGCTGGATCCTCCGTCGATGGCGAAGGATGACAAGCGGATGGAGCGGATTAAAAGACTTCTAGATTGATTCGAGCGGGAAGAGCAAGGGCAGAGCATGTTTCGTAAGGTATTGATTGCTAATCGTGGGGAGATTGCACTGCGCGTAATCAGCGCGTGTAAAGAGATGGGAATTCGCACGGTTGCGGTGTACTCGGAGGCCGATCGCAACAGCCTGCATGTGCGATTTGCGGATGAGGCGATCTGTATCGGTCCGCCACAGTCGAAGGACAGCTATCTGAACGTGCCGGCGGTGATCTCGGCTGCGGAGATCGCGGGAGCGGACGCAATCCATCCGGGTTATGGGATGCTGAGCGAGAATGCGAACTTCGCGGAAGTTTGTCGCGCGTCGAATATAAAGTTCATTGGACCTCCGCCGGAAGTCACAAGGATGATGGGCGAAAAGGCCACGGCTCGGCAGACGATGAAAAAGGCGAAGGTCCCAATTCTGCCGGGAAGCGACGGCGCGATTGATGGTGTGGAGGCTGCGCTGGATTGGGCGCAAAGTGTGGGCTATCCGGTGATGCTGAAGGCTGTTGCTGGCGGGGGCGGGCGCGGCATGCGGATCTGCCGGAGCAAGGAAGAGCTGCCAGCGTTGTTCCAGAGCGCCTCGCATGAGGCTCTGAATGCGTTCTCGAATGGCTCGCTCTATATGGAGAAATTTATTGAGCGGCCGCGGCATATCGAGTTCCAGGTATTGGCCGATGAGCACGGCAATGTGATGAGCCTGGGTGAGCGCGAGTGCTCGATCCAGCGGCGCCATCAGAAGCTCATTGAAGAGGCTCCAAGCCTGCAGATCACCCAGAAGCAGCGTGAGGAGATGGGTAAGGTCATTCGGCGGTCGCTGAAGGATATCGGATATTGGAATGCCGGGACGATTGAATTTCTGATGGATGAAGATGGGTCGATTTACTTCATTGAGATGAACACGCGAATCCAAGTGGAGCATTGCGTTACCGAGATGGTGACGGGCGTAGACCTGGTGAAGGCGCAGTTGCGGATTGCCGCAGGTGAGAAACTGCACGACATTGTGCCGAAGCGGCCTGAGATCATTGGGCATGCGATCGAGTGCCGGATTAATGCCGAGCATCCGGAGAAATTCTTTCCGAGCCCTGGAAAGATTACGGTATTCAACCTACCGGGTGGCAATGGGGTTCGCGTGGATACGGCGCAGTATGCCGAGGGTGTGGTGCCGCAGTATTATGACTCGCTGATTGCAAAGTTGATCTGCCATGGCAAGGACCGCGAAGAGGCAATGAACAAGATGCAACGTGCCCTGAGCCAGTTCGTGGTGCAGGGGATTCATACGTCCATTCCTCTGCATCAGCGGATCTTCGCGGATGCAGAGTTCCGTTCCGGACAGTTCGATACCAAGTTTATGGAGCGGTTTTTGGAGCGGGAGAAGGTTCGAGCTTAGGCAAAGCGTTTTTGAAGAAAGTAGCGAGTTCCCCCTCGCGGGTAGTCATCGAGCTTGCCGAATTGTCGGTAGCCAAGCTTTTCATAGAACGGGAGCGCCTGAAACGAAAAGGTGTCGAGCCAAAGGCCCACGCAGTTGCGCTCGATGGCAGACTCTTCGGCTTTCATCATGAGAGTGCGACCTATTCCTTGCCGCCTGAGTTCAGCGGGCACAGCGAGGTAGTCAACGAACAGCCAGTCGTAGCCAAACCGTCCCCATAAACCGCCAATCGTCTCACCATCAGAGTTCTGAAGGAGGAGGGCAAGAGACTCGAAGTGGGGAGGAGGCGCGTTTTGAAGGTTGTACTCGAGAAGCGGCCTTGTGATCGCGGCGAGGTCTTCCGGAGTGGCCTTCTCTGAGACCACAATTTCATAATCCAAGCTGATGGCTCCCGATGTAATTTGGCTCTATCGCCAAGGGCGAGGAGGAGGAAAGTAAGGTGAGTTTGATTCTCTCGCGGTTGTACGCGATTGTCGACGCGGATGTTCTGAAGGCACGAGGAGCGTCGCTTCAAGAATTTGCGCGGGAGTTGCGCGACGCGGGCGTTTGCCTGGTGCAGTATCGCGATAAGAGCGGAAGTCCGCAGCAGATTCTTGGTGCCGCTCAGGAGATCTCGCAGATCTTTGATGGGATCGAGGATGCGAGGCTTGTGATGAATGATCGCGCGGATCTGGCTCTCCTGGCGGGCTGGGGAGTGCATGTGGGGCATGAGGACCTTTCCCCGGAGGATGTGAGGAACGTGCTCGGCGGGGGACCGGTGATTGGTGTGTCGACGCACAATGAGAGGCAGGTAACCGAGGCAGACTCAGGTTCGGCGGACTATGTTGCGATCGGGCCGGTATTTGCAACTGCTACAAAGGAAAATACCGAGCCGGTTGTGGGCCTGGAAGGAGTTCGGCGGGCGCGGGCATTGACGCGGAAGCCGCTGGTAGCTATTGGCGGAATTACGCGAGAGAATGCGCGCAGCGTGATGGATGCAGGTGCGGATTCGGTAGCGGTGATCGGTGCGCTGCTGGGGACGCGTGAGAGGCCGGGTAAGATTGCGAAAGACTTTCTCGATATTTTGCGATAGGGTTTGGGGTAAGTGAACTCTGAATCGGGTGTACCGAAATTGACTGCAACAGTAGAGGATCCGCTGGTTGCGGCTGGCGATGCGAAGTCTTCTCCGCACTTTGTGCAGGGGATGGGGCTGTTTTCGGCGACCGCCATTGTGATGGGCTCGATGATCGGGTCGGGCATCTTTATTGTGCCTGCGGATATGAGCCGCGTGCTGGGCTCGCCGGCGCTATTGATTGCTGCGTGGCTGGTGACGGCGGTGATGACGATCATTGGAGCGCTGAGCTACGGGGAACTCGCGGCGATGATGCCCAAGGCCGGCGGCCAGTATGTATATCTTCGCGAATCGCTGGGGCCTATCTGGGGATTTCTTTATGGCTGGACACTGTTTATGGTGATTCAGACGGGGACGATTGCAGCGGTGGGCGTGGCATTTGGAAAGTTCCTTGGGGTGTTCTTTCCCTCCGTGAGTGCGACCCACTGGCTGTGGCATATCGGGCACGTGCCAGCGTGGCATGTAGGGCCGATGGTGCTTGGCAATATGGACATTGGCTTGAATACGGCGAATCTTGCGGCGATTCTCATCATCACGCTACTGACGCTGAGCAATACGCGCGGCGTTCGGCTGGGCGCGGCCGTGCAGAATGTGTTCACCAGCGCCAAAGTGCTGGCGCTTCTGGGGATTGTGTTGGTGGGGCTGATCGCGCGGAATGCGACGGCAATTGCAGCGAACTTCGGGGCTGGTGGACACGCGTTCTGGGCAGGTGCGGGTTGGCATACGCAGCATGCGGTACAGGTGGGGGTAGGCGGACCAATAGAGCTGGTTGGGATCTTTACGGTGATTGCGGTGGTGCAGGTGGGTTCGTTGTTTTCAAGCGATGCCTGGAATAATGTGACGTTTACGGCGGGCGAGATTCGCAATCCTAAACGGAATCTGCCGTTGTCCCTCGCGATTGGAACGGGCGTGGTGCTGCTGCTGTATATCGCATGCAACTTTGTGTATCTGTGTGTACTGCCGTTGGCGGCGATCCAGACTGCGCCGCAGGACAGGGTTGCGACGGCGGTGATGCAGTCAGCGTTTGCGGGGGTGGGTGCGAAGTTGATGGCGGCGGCCATCTTGGTGTCAACGTTTGGCTGCGTGAATGGCATGCTATTGGCGGGAGCGCGCGTGTACTATGCGATGAGTCGCGATGGATTGTTCTTCAAGAGCGCCGGGAAGCTGAGCGAAAAAAGCTCGACGCCGGTAAACTCGCTGTGGATGCAGTGGGGGTGGACCTGCCTGCTGTGTTTGAGCGGGACCTATTCGCAGCTGTTGGACTATGTGATCTTTGCAGTATTGGTGTTTTATGTGCTGACGATTGGCGGCCTGTTTGTGCTGCGTAGGACTCGCCCGGACGCTCCTCGGCCGTACAAGGCCTTTGGTTATCCTGTATTGCCGGCACTTTACATCGTGATGGCTGTATGGATTTGTGGTGTACTGTTGCGATATAAGCCTCAATACACGTGGCCAGGATTATTCCTGGTGTTGCTAGGCGTGCCAGTGTATTTGGTGTGGACGCGGCGAAGCAACGTAGAGCAGGCCGTACCGTAAGTAAGAAGAAATCAGACTTTTCGATTTGGGAGAACGAGAGCGAATGGCGAATCTGCTGGCGGTCAAGCCGCTATCCATGTTGTTGAAGGAAGCCGAGAATGAAGGCACGACCGGGCTGAAACGCGTGCTCGGGCCGCTGAACCTAATTACGCTGGGCATCGGCGCCATCATCGGAGCGGGCATCTTTGTGCTGACCGGACAGGCTGCGGCGAAACATGCAGGACCTGCTGTTGTGCTTAGCTTTGTCGTGGCTGGCATAACTTGCGCGTTTGCGGGACTTTGCTATGCGGAGTTCGCCTCGCTGATTCCGATTGCAGGATCGGCTTACACATACGGCTATGCGACGCTGGGCGAGTTTGTGGCATGGATTATCGGCTGGGACCTCGTGCTCGAGTATGCGTTTGGCGCGGCGACGGTGGCGTCAGGATGGAGCGGCTACCTGGTTGGCTTGCTGCAGGATTTCCACATTCATATTCCGCCGTCGCTGACGACGACGCCGGGGAACGTGCTGGTACTGTTTCAGGACCGATGGGTGCCCTTGGCTTCGATCCCTGCCGGGGTAAGCACGGCGGGACTGCCGCATGTAACGGGCCTGTTCAACCTGGTGGCGTTCCTTGCGATTCTCGCGATCACGGCAGTCTTGGTGATCGGGATTGAAGAGTCGGCGAACCTGAACTCGGCGATCGTGATTGTGAAGCTATTTGTTGTTGGGGTCTTCCTGGTGCTGGGGATTGGTTTTCTGCTGCACCATCCGGATGTGGCGCGGGCTAACTGGCATCCGTTTATTCCAAAGAGTCAGGGCCCCGGGGCATTCGGCATAGGCGGCATCACGGCGGGCGCGGCTTCGATCTTCTTTGCGTATATAGGCTTCGATGCGGTATCGACGGCAGCGCAAGAAGCAAAGAATCCTCAACGCGATATGCCGATTGGCATTCTCGGGTCTCTGGTGATCTGCACGATTCTGTACATCCTGGTATCGGGAGTACTGACCGGGCTAGTGAACTATCAGTCGCTGAACGTTGCTGATCCGGTTGCGGTCGGTATCGATGCTACGGGCGTGCGGTGGGGATCGATCCTGGTAAAGATTGGGGCTGTATTCGGTCTCGGAACTGTCATGCTGGTGATGTTGCTGGGACAGTCGAGGGTGTTCTTTTCAATGTCGAAAGATGGTCTGCTGTGGAAGTGGGCTAGCGCCATTCATCCGAAATTCCGGACGCCATGGATCTCGAATATCGTCGTAGGGCTGATCGTAGCGTTCATGCCGGCGCTGCTGCCAATCGATAAGCTGAGCGAACTTGTGAATATGGGCACTCTGCTGGCTTTCGGAATTGTGTGCGCTGGGGTATGGATCCTTCGGCGACGAAATCCGAGCCTGCATCGTCCGTTCAAGACGCCGCTGGTTCCGCTGGTGCCAATCCTTGGAATTCTGAGCGCTGCTTATCTTATCTGGACGTTGCCGTCGCTGACCAAGATTGTCGTGATCGGCTGGCTGTTGGTCGGGCTGGTGATCTACTTCACATACAGTGTGAAGCACAGCAAGGTGCAGAAGCTTCCCGCATCGGAGCAGGCACCGCTCATTGATCCTAGCGTGCAGGGCTGAGCTGCATCACTGCGGGGATGTTGTGGAGGGAGAGCTCGGCACCGATGGTGTCGAGCTCTGTCGCTTTTGCAGCACCGGAACGGGCTGGGTAGAGGAGGGCGGATTGCTGGCATCCGGGGTCGTGCCCAAAGGGACTTCCTGTCCGGACGGCTCCGAGTCGCCATGGACACCGTGTGGGGTGTGATGGACGTGAGCCACGGTCGGAGTAGGCATCGGTAGTATGGCAGAGTTCACACTCATCGGGTCATCCCGAAGCTTGAAGAAGATGGTCCCAGCCGAGGGGTGGGGAATACTGAGGGTGGACCCGGTAAAGCCGTCAGGGACGGAGACTGGGTTGGAAAAGTCCGGGGTGGCGGAAACCCCTTGAAGCAGGAAAAAGTTCAGTCCTGTAATTGTGCAGGATTGGGTAACGTCGGCCGGGCACTGCAATTGGGACAATGTCGGAATTCGGACTAGGGTAACGAGCGGCAGCCAGTCACTGGCGGGCGAGGTGGGGTCGTCAGTGGCGGATCCGGCGGACGCGGACTCTGGTTCGTTGGCCGAGTCAGATGGATGATGATCGTTGTGATGGCTGGTCGTGGCGGGGTAAATTGCGCGCATACGCAGAGCGCCAAATGCGCTGGGACCGAACGACCGCAGAGGATCTAAGGTTGCCACGATAGTATGCGGATCCTGCAAGAGCAGACCGCCCGACGGGGCAAGAGTGAGAACCGTGCGCAGGGTTCCATCCAGAGTTTCGACCTCGATCTGGCCATTACGTGGAAAGCGGTCCGGACTCTTCAGAGTGAAGGTGAGAAGTGAGGAGAGGGGAAGATCGTCGGGATTGGTGAGATTGATATTGGAAGTTTTGGTGTCGGGGATAGACGACTTGCGTAGCAGGGCAATGACCGGGCGGGGCGCTGAGACGACGAGCGGTACGGACAGGACTCGGCCATCGCGAAGCGAGATCGTAGCCGTCAGACTCTCGCTGACGTGCGTCGGTGGGGCGGGTGCGTTGGCCGGTAGGGCGAAGTGGAGGGTCCCCGTGGTGGCTGAGTCTGGGGCCTGAGTGTCATAGGAGGCATCCGGTGCGGGAGAGAATACGAGATCACCCAGATTGATCTTTTCGATCTCACCGAGGCGAGTGCCTGTGACGACCATTGTCTTGTCGCCGGCGTGAATCTCAACCGAAGAGACCGTCGCAGGCTCGGAGAACGTGCGGGCAGAGAGTTGGTCAGCTTTTGGCTGATCGTATTGCTGGATGGCGAGGTGCAGGTCGCCTGGCGTCAGATCATGCTCCAGCGGAAGGGTGAGCGCAAGGATGTTGGGCTCATCCGGTTTGGGCTGCGGCTTAAACGGAACGGGGAACGGACTCTCATCCTCTGGATTCGCTGTGATGGTATGGACGCACGCCGAACCGGTTGAATTCAGAAGGAGCGTTGCGGTATGGCCGGCGATCAAGTCGTAGGTGGGTTCCTTGCCGGCGCCGTTAGATGGGACGATAACCCAGTTGGTGCCGGGAAGCTGCTGGAGTTGGACGGTAGGGCCGGTGAAGCTGTCAAAGCCCCAGCGGCCCAGGATCACTCCTGTGAGCAGCGCAGGCTTCGGCTGAGGCTTGGGCGGCTGCGCGGTGGGATGGGCGGCCAGGGTTGAATTCGCAAAGGGGTTGGTCTCTGGGTGGTTTGGCTGCAGCGGTGTCGGGTCATGCAGCGGTATGTGGTGCTGCTGGTCTTTCTGCAGAACAAGGCCGCCGTAGAAGGGGTCAGGGGTGAGGGGGATGTCCGGCTCCGATGGTGCTCCGGGAGGCGTATTGAGACGCAGAACGAGGTCGTGAGCGAAGTCAGTGGAGAAGACTAGGGGGGCGCCCTCGATGGGGAGGACGACGGAGGGCTTGATGAGGCAGGTGACCTCGTTAGGGTCGGCCGGACGCAGGGGCGGGGTAACGACGGCCTGCACGGCGGGCAAAGCGATGACCAGGACGGACTTGGGATTATGAAAAGAAGGCGGGGTGTTGAGGCGCAGGTTCATGGCATCGTCCTGCGGAAAGCTGATGGCGGGAATGTATTGAAATTGAGCGTTGTGGAGATTGCTCATGATGCGAACTACGTCGACGATGGCGCCGACGTAGGCGGAGTAGAGCCCACCGCCGGCTGCGGATGTGTACGTTGTCTGGGAAATGAGGTCTGAGGTGGGACCGTTGAGGACGTTAGAGATGGTCTGGCCGTTGCCGTCGTCGAGTACGACTTGCGAACCCGTCTGGGTGAGGCAGGCGAACTGCATGTCGACGGGTTGTTTGAAGCAGGCCTCGTTCGGCTTGAGAGCGAGCGTACGGGAGAGCAGGTCGGAGTGCTTGAGTAGTGCAGCGGAGTCGGCTGGCGGGACGCGGCGGATGGAGGCAATGTACTTCTCGATGCGAGCTTCCTCAAAGCCAGCCTCAATGAGGTCCTGAGAGGCGCGAACGAAGGCCCCAGGGCGGCCACGGACCGCGGATTTCAGAGTTTTGAAGTCGCCGCCCGTTTCTGGGGCCATGAACATGACAGCCTGTTGGGCGTCGGCAGGAACCGTGACGAACGCACCTTCATCCCGAACGCTCCGTTCCCAGGTTTCGATGCGGAAGAACCAGTCGTCCGGAGGGGGATTGGTATTGCCCCGGAGGAACACGCAGATCAAGAGGTAGTGGACGGACTGCGAGGCAGGGAGGTCGGGATGGATCCAGAGTTTATCGCCGGGCTGAAGGTTGGGAACGGCAGCTATGGGAAGAGTCTGTCCATCGCGGGTGACGCGAACATCGATCTTGGGCCCGATCAAATCAAAGCGCGAATCAGCCGCGTGGCTTAGATTGCAGCAGGAGAGGAAGAGAAGGGGCAGCAGCAACAATCGGACGCGCTTATCCATACTCCTAGTTTAGATGCCTAGCTGCAGCGGCAGTAGTCGGAGAATGTTCTGCGGTGGATGCTTGATGAGATTCGTCTATCTCATGAAATGCCAGTTCCGTTGATCGGAATGATCAAATCGCGCGACAATGCGTCGCGGTTGAGATCTGATCGGCCAATTGCCACGCGGTTCTAACCGTTGCGTTTGCGTGCGCTCGGTCCATCGGATTCGACTGAGCCGTCCCGAATGGAGATGACACGTTGAGCGTAATCGGCGATGTCCGGTTCATGGGTGACGAGGACGATGGTATTACCCTGGGCGTGGAGATCGTCGAAGAGCGCCATGATTTCGACCGAAGTCTTAGAGTCGAGGTTGCCCGTGGGTTCGTCAGCGAGGATGATGGATGGCTTGTTGACCAGGGCGCGAGCGATGGCGACGCGCTGGCGTTGACCGCCCGAAAGCTCGTTCGGCTTGTGGTTCATGCGTTCGCCGAGATTAACTGACTCGAGCACGAATTTCGCGCGGGCGATGCGTTCGGCGGCGGGAGTGCCGTTGTAGATAAGTGGCAACTCCACGTTGTGCAGCGCCGTGGCGCGGGCGAGTAGATTGAACGTCTGGAAGACGAAGCCGATCTCTTTATTGCGGATGCGGGCGAGTTCATCATCGTTGAGCTGGGAGACATCGTGGCCGTTGAGCCAGTAACGCCCCTCGGTTGGCGAGTCGAGGCAACCAATCAGGTTCATCAGAGTCGATTTGCCAGAGCCCGATGGACCCATGATTGCGACGTACTCATTATGGCGGATGCGGATATCAACGCCACGAAGAGCATGCACCTGCTGGTCGCCCATCTCGTAGGTCTTCCAGAGATTGTCGGTGACGATGACATCCCCTGGGTGGGGGCCATCTGCGTTGGCGCCGATGCGATTCTGTTCCGGCGCGATGACTTCGGAGGTGTCGATGGTCATGGGTATCTCCGTAAAGATAGTAGAAGAAAGAACATTAGCTGGAGCTGTCGTCGGTGACCGTGACAGGCGTGACGGAATTATCGCGTTTGACCGCGACGCCACTTCGGAGGGTGCGCAGAACTTTGTAGTGACCGGTAACGATCTCGTCATTCTGCTTAAGGCCGCTGAGAACTTCGATGTCAGTGGTGCCAGTGATTCCAGTCGTTACGGGTACGAAGCGGGCGCGCAGTCGGTTCCCGTCCAGCACAAGGAGGTAAACACCCTGTACGAGGTCAGATTGCTTGCCAGGAGCCGCTGGGGCGGCGGTAGATACCTTGCCGTGGTTCTTGAAGAGCGCTGCCTCTTGTGCGGGATCGCGCATGACAAGCGCCTGGATCGGGATGGTGAGGGTGTCTGGCTTGTGCGCGGTGGTGATCTTGGCGGTACAGGATAGGCCGGGACGAAGATCGATCTTGATGGGATCGAGCGTAACGACGACCTTGAAGTCCTTTGCCTCTTCTGTGCCCGTGGTGGACTGCGAGGTAGCGATGCCGGTGGTGCGCAGGAGAGCCTGATCACCGACTTCGGTGACTTTGCCAGTGAACGTCTGTCCGGGGAAGGCGTCGACGGTGATCGTAGCTGATTGGCCGAGCGCAACATTGACGATGTCGGTCTCATCCACCTTGACCTCGGCGGTGATCACAGACATGTCGGCGAGGGTCATCAAGGTAGATCCTTCAGCGTTTTGAATGCCGACGACGACAGTCTCTCCCTCGCGGACGGGAACGTTGGTTACGAGGCCATTGAAGGGAGCGACGCTGCGGGTGAGGCCGAGGGAATAATCGTCTCCGCGGAGAGTCGCCGTGTTTTGCTGCACTTGGCTACGGGCCGAAGCGGTCTGGGCCTTGGCCTGGGCCACAGCGGCCTTGCGCTGGGCCAGGGTGGCCACATCGACGTCGTAGAGTGCTTTCTTTGCATCGAAGTCCTGCTTGGCAATGAGGTTGTCCTTATACAGAGCCTGGGCGCGCTGATAATCGAATTTTTTTTGTTCGAGATCAGCCTGGGCCTCTTCTACGTTGGCTTCTGCGGTTTTTTCGGCAGCGATGTAGGAATCGACATTAGTACGAGAGGAGGCGATGGTCGCTTGCTGTGCAGCAACGGCGCTGGCGGGCTGCTCGCTTTCAACGGTGGCGAGCATCTGGCCCTTCTGCACATGGTCCCCCTCTTTCACGTAGAGGTGAGTGATGCGACCGAAGGAGGTGGCGCCAACATTGACGTAGGTCTTGGGTTTGATCTGGCCGGTGCCGCTGACCGTGGAGATGAGGTCTTGATGAACGGCCTTCGCCGTGGTCACGGCGGGAACGTCCGAGCGACTGTGGAGGACGGTTCCAACGATGACGCCGGCCACAACAACCACGATGACGACGAGCAACAGGATTTTCTTACCGGTCATGGAGGCTTTCTTCTGCGGAATATGTATCGGTGACAAGACGCAAGTCCGCTGTTGGATTGAACGAAGAGGGATACGCAGCTAGGCTGTGTTCAGTTCCATTGCCTTTGGAACCGATGCAATGGAACTCAAAAGGAAGAGGAAGAGCTGGATGGGCGGTAGGGCGCACGCGGCAAGAAGACTCCTTCGATGTCTGGATGATATCAGTGGGTTGCATGGAGCCTTGTGCGGGTGGCTCACGAAGTCTAGAATAAGGGGTCTAACGAAATAGGAGCAGGGCCCCACCCCATGAAAATCTGTCTGTCGCGCTTTGTAGTTCCAGGTATGGCTCTTGTGGCATTCTCGTGTTTCAGCGCGGGTGTGATTGCGCAAACTGCGCCATCGGATGCTTCTCCGGCGCAGGCGGCCCAAGCGACTCAGGATAACGGGGGAGTGACTAAGACGACCCCAGTGCCCGAGAAACCAGACCCATTGAAGCGCCGTTTGAGCGACCGCGAGGAGCGTGAGCGTCGTAAAGCGACTGTTATGGAGCTGAAGGGTCAGTACAAGAAATGGCTGGATGAGGATGTTCGGTGGATTATCACCGACCAGGAGGCAAAGACCTTCAAGAGCCTTTCCAACGATGAAGAGCGGGATTCGTTCATTGAGCAGTTCTGGCAGCGCCGCAATCCTAACCCAGATCAGAATGATAACGAGTACCGCGATGAGTATTATGCGCGCATCGCCTATGCCAATGAGCACTTTGCGGCGGGTCAGCCTGGATGGATGACCGATCGCGGCCACATCTATATCGCTTACGGTAAGCCGGACAGCATCGACTCCCACCCGTCGGGCGGAAGCTATGAACGTCCGATGGAAGAAGGCGGCGGAGAGACCTCAACCTTCCCGTTCGAGGTGTGGCATTACCGCTATCTCGAAGGGATTGGCGACAATATTGATATCGAGTTCGTGGATACCTGCATGTGCGGCGAGTACCATGCAACGATTGACCGGTCGGAGAAGGACGCGCTTAAACACGTGCCGGGAGCAGGTTTGACGCAGTATGAGGAGATGGGGCAGGCCAAGAAGGCGGACCGGTTCTCGGGCGGAGGGCTGGAGCAACTTGGTTCGGGTCCGATGTCATCCTCGCAGCAGAGCAAGGAATTTGACCGGCTGGATACGTTCGCCAAGCTGTTTGCACCTCCGCCAGTGAAATTCGCTGACCTGGACAATTTTCTGGCGACGTCAAAGGTCTTAACCGGACCACCCTTCCTTTTTGACGTGCGAACTGATTATGTGAAGCTGACCAACGAGACGGTCATGGTTCCAGTCACGATGCAGATTCGTGAAGGCGACATTACGTACAGCACCAAGGAAGGCGATTCGGTGGGGACGGTCAACATTCTTGGACGGGTGAGCACGATTACCCATCGGATTGTGTATACCTTCGAGGACACGGTCAAGGTCGAAACCCCCAGCGATCTGCTGCAACGCGAGAAGAACAATATGAAGGTGTACTGGAACGCGATTCCGTTGCCTCCGGGACGTTATAAGTTAGAAATTGCAATCAAGGATGTAAATAATCCGGACCATATGGGCGCGTGGCGACGGAGTATTGACGTTCCCGAGTTCGATGATGATCGCCTGGCATCCTCCTCGCTGATCCTGGCGGGGGAGATGGAGCGGGTGCCCTCGAAGGACGTTGGCGCCGGGAATTTTGTGATTGGAAATACGAAGGTTATACCTCGGGTTCCGCCGACGGTTTCGGCGCCTGTGACCTTCCATCGGGCACAGAATCTCAATTTCTGGATGCAGGTTTATAATCTGGGAATTGGCGAGAATAAGCGCAATGACGCGACAATCGAGTATCAGATTCTCGATATGGCAACCAACAAGCAAGTACTGGACATGCAGGAGTCTGCATCGAAGTTGAACCCGAATGCCGACCAGTTAACGCTGGAGAAGACGATGCCGCTGGCAGGCCTTGAGCCGGGCAAGTACCAGGTGACCATCAAGGTGAACGACGGGATCTTGAAGCAGCAGATCGACCAGAGTGCGCCGTTCATCGTCGAGCAGTAGGTCGAAGCAGTCAGTCAAGAGGGCCCGTGTTAATGTGGGCAAGTGAAGAGACGGCAGAGCCTATCTTCCGGCACACGAGGAGTCAAGCTACGCAGGACACGACCGCGATAGTAACCTCCACCAGCTAGACAGCCGTCCGGCTTCCCGACTGGGCGATACTCGGAGAGCCGTAGACGCGCGAATGAGGGTTTGAGCGCGGTGAAACGAGTTTTACCAGGTTTGTTGCTGCTGATCATGGTTGCGGGAACGGGGCAAGTATTCGCCCTGCAGAGCGCAGCCATGATCTCA
>Ga0302319_10010029_pt1 | contig 18113 bp, 13 predicted proteins | sample Bog_T0_2_FD_203319 | JGI IMG/M metagenome (GOLD analysis project Ga0302319, IMG submission 203319) | Peat permafrost microbial communities from Stordalen Mire near Abisko, Sweden - Bog_T0_2 | ecosystem: Environmental > Terrestrial > Soil > Wetlands > Peat | place: Sweden: Abisko, Stordalen Mire...
CGTATCCCACTTTGCGGGCTGAGGATTTAGTCAATGCATGGGCTTATGCGCGGTCTCATGCGGCGGAAATTCAGGGGCAGATACGCGACAATGAGGGGAGTTAGTGGCGACCAGGAGCGCGGGGACAAGGAGGAGCTTGAGCAACTTCTTATCGATTCGCTCAACTCCGGCGAGCCTATCGAGATCACCCGTGAAATGATTGAGGACGTGCGGCGGAAACTTCGTGCACGCGCCAAAGGCCGCACCTCAACTAAGTCTTAAAATGGGGCTATTTCGGGTGCGCCCCCTCGCGTGGCGCGCTTTAACGAAGCACGCGCTTGTAGAACCCGATTATTGAGGATACGCCTGCGCCTCGGCACGCAAGGGGTTCACCGCTGCTACATGTGATTCCTAGTTTGCAGCATTTCGGACGCAAGCCCGCAATTTCCCCCTTGCTTCTTCTGGTTTGAAGTAACCCGATTACTTCGAGCGTGGCTGAAGAATTCTCTTGTTTTTCTCGGTGCTCCATTGTTATAGTTAGGACGAGTAGTAACATGCACATTCAAATGACCACAGCACAAGACTCGCGGGATTACGCCACGAGCCTTATTGTCGAAGCTGCGGTTGTTCTGACTGCGTAAAAGCTTCGCAAACCCCTCAACCTTTTTAGTCGAGTTGTCAGTGTCGCGCTTTGAGTGCGCGAGTTTTGGAGCTAATTATGCAGGCAGAAGAGTCAATTGAGCAACAGCCGCCCGCTAGTGTCTGGCGAACCATCGGTCAAGCGATTCGAGGGACGCACCAAGACCTCACGGAAATATCGATCAGCAAGGCTGTCTTCTTACTGGCGATTCCAATGGTGTTGGAGATGTTGTTGGAATCGCTCTTTGGGGTGGTGGACATCTTTTGGGTAACGCGATTGGGATCGAATGCGGTGGTGACGGTGGGGCTCACCGAGTCGATGCTGGCGCTGGTGTTCTCGATAGCGCTGGGATTGAGCTTTTCCACTACGGCGATGGTGGCGCGGCGCGTGGGCGAAAAGGATTTAGAGGGCGCGGCGACAGCGGCCATGCAGGCAATTATTTTGGGGATCGGCGTGGCGATGGCGGTGGGTATTCCAGCGCTTTTGTACACGCACCAACTGTTGAGCTTGATGGGCGGGGAGGCGGCGATGATCGCCATGGGTCACCGTTATACGGAGATCGTGTTTGGCGGCACAGCGGTGGTGATTCTGTTGTTCCTGAACAACGCGATTTTTCGCGGAGCGGGCGATGCTTCGATCGCGATGCGCGTATTGTGGGTTTCGAACATCATCAACTTGGCGCTTGATCCGTGCTTCATTTTTGGTCTGGGCTTTTTTCCGAAGCTGGGCGTGGTGGGCGCGGCGGTGGCGACGCTGATTGGGCGTACGTGCGGAGTGCTTTTTCAAATTTGGATGCTGACGAATGGCAAGTCGAGAGTGCGGTTGCTGGCGCGGCATGTGCGTATTGTGCCGAAGGTGATTGGCACGCTGGCGCGCGTCTCGGCGACAGGGATAGTGCAGTTTCTGGTCGCGCACGTGAGTTGGCTGGTGCTGGTGCGCATTATCAGCAGTTTTGGGAGCCTGGCGGTGGCGGGTTATACGATCGGCATACGCATCGTGATGTTCATCCTGCTGCCTTCGTGGGGGATGAGTGGGGCGGCGGCGACGATGGTTGGGCAAAATCTGGGCGCGCACAAGCCGGAACGGGCGGAACGAGCGGTTTGGGTGACCGGCGGTTACAACGCTATCTATTTAGTGGCGATTGCGATGGTGCTGATTTTTGCACCACACACGGTGGTGGGATTGTTCTCGGCGGATCCGCAAGTTTCGGCGTATGCGGCGGATTGTCTGCGGATCATCGGATACGGCAACCTGACTTACGCATATGGCTTGGTGATGGTGCAGGCGTTCAACGGCGCGGGCGATACGATGACGCCGACGCTGATCAATATTGTCAGTTTCTGGTTGTGCGAAACGCCGCTGGCGTGGTTTCTCTCGCACAAGACAGGGCTTGGAGTAAACGGCGTGTTTACGGCGATTCCGGTGGCGCAGACCGTGATGACCGTGATCAGTCTGGCGGTTTTCGCGCGCGGCAGTTGGAAAGAACGGCGAATCTGAGATTTTCATTGACAGCTTAAGTTTCTTAAGGTAAATATTGATTATCTTAAGAAAATAGGTGATCAATCTTTGAATTGGCAAGAATTGACGCAATTCACTCAGGGCCAGCCGCTGGTGATTGAGCGCGTTCGCCTGACGGAGAAGAACCTCGCGATCGAGGGGGCGTTTGACGTGCCCCAATTGGCTCGGCTTAGCGCGGAAGATCAAGTCTTCGTGACGGCGTTTATCCGTTCGCACGGGTCGATTAAAGATATGGAGCAGACGTTCGGCGTCAGCTACCCGACCATCAAAGCGCGTCTGAACCGGATTGCCGGGAGCCTTGAATATGTAGAGGTGAACCCGGCGCCGTCGCGTGCCGAAATTTTGGATCGTCTCAGCCGCGGCGAAGTGACTGCGGATGAAGCGATTCGTGATCTGGAAGCCATTGGCTGATTCGAAGGAGAATCAAAAATGAACGAAAACCGCCGCCGCATTTTAGAGATGCTTGCCGCCGGAAAGATTAGCGCAGAGGAAGCGGAGCGGCTGCTGGCCGCACTAGACAAAGAGTATCCGTCGTCGTCCGCTTCGGCAGGGAGTGGCGAGCAGGCGCGGACGAAGGCGAAACCGAAATATATGCGAGTGCAGGTGGAAGCCGAGGACCAAAAAGACGGTCCGGTGAAGGTGAACGTGCGGATTCCGTTGCAGTTGTTGCATGCGGGGGTGAAGTTCACAAGTCTGATTCCACCGCAGGCACGAGCGCATGTGAATGAGGCGCTGCGCGGCAAAGGGCTGGACTTCGACATTAATTCGCTGAAGCCGGAAAATCTGGACGAGATCATTGATCAACTAAATGATCTGACGGTGGATGTGGATCACAAAGACGCCAAAGTGCGGGTGTTCTGTGAGTAAGTTGAAGCATAAATAGAAGTTGACCGCTGACGTTGGTAGTGGAATAATCATTCGAAAGAGTGCTTATGACTGGATTCTATGCAGGCGTTGCGGCCTTTCCCCAAGACCTAAAATTAGCGGTGCGATCCCTTTGGGGCGCCAAGGGGTTGGCGATCACGGTGGTGTTGACGCTGGCTTTGGGGATTGGCGCCAACTCGGCGATTTTCAGTGTGGTGCGAGGCGTGCTTTTGCGGCCGCTGGTGAATCGCGACGAAGACAAACTGCTCTACATTCGCCACAGCGCGCGCGGCATTCAGGCCGAAAACGTAAACTTCTCCGTGCCTGAGCTGCAAGACCTGCGGGCTGGCTCGAAAACAATCAGTGAGTTCGGCGATTTCTCGCAGATTGGCTTCACCATGATTGGCTTGGGTGAGCCGCGCGAGGTGCGCGCAGGCGTGGTGGGCGGCAGCTATTTCCGCGTAATGGGTTTGCGCCCGGTGTTGGGCCGTCTGCTGGATGCAAATGATGACGGACCGAACGCGGCGGGGGCGGCGGTTCTGACGTACCGTTTCTGGAACACGGTATTGAAAAGCGATCCGACGGTGCTGGGAAAAACGGTTCGGCTGGGTCCCCGGTCGGCGACGATTGTCGGCGTGCTGGAACCGTGCGTGCCCTATCCAGCGGAGACGGAGTTGATTGCGAATGTGGTGACCAGCCCGCATCATTTGTCGGCGACGATGGTCACCGGCCGCGTACACCGCATGACGGAATTGTTCGGGCGGCTGGCGCCGGGAGCGACGATTGACTCGGTGCGGGCGGAAATGAAGACGCTGAATGCGCGCATGGTGCATGATCATCCGGAATCGTATTCGGCCAAAGCGCATTATGAGATGGAAGTGACAGGGTTGCGCGATCAGATCACGTCGCGCGCGAAGACAGTGCTGCTGGTGTTGCTGGGTGCGTCGTTGCTGATTTTTGTGATTGCCTGTTCGAACGTGGCGAACCTGATTCTGGCGCGCAGTGTGCAGCGCGAAGGGGAGTTGGCTGTGCGTGCTGCGCTGGGCGCAACACCCTGGGCGTTGCGGCGGACATTGCTGGCGGAAAGCTTGGTGCTCTGTTTGGCGGGCGCGGCGATCGGCGTTTTGAGCGCTCGGCCGATGGTTTCGGTGTTGAGCCGTTATGCCTCGCGATTTTCGGTGCGGGCGCTGGAGATCACCGTTGATTCGAGCATGCTTTGGGTGGGTGCGTTACTGGCTGTGATCGCTGCCGTCATGCTGGCGTTTGTGCCGCGTTTGCCGGCGTCCGACACATCGCGCAGTCTTATGCTCTCGGGCGGCACCAGTTTTCGCGTGGCGGGCGGGGCGAACCGGCGGCTGCGCATTTTTGCCATGACGCAGATTGCGGCGTCGTTTGTACTGTTGGCGGGCGCGAGTACTTTGCTCACGACGCTGCTGGCTTTGCAATCGATGGAGACGGGGTTTGACACTCGTCACGTGTTGGCGCTGAACGTGCCGATAATGGCGTATGGCAAGACGCAGCCGCAGGTCGTGAGTCTTTATAAGGAAGCGATCCGGCGGATCAAGCAACTGCCGGGTGTGGATAACGTTGCTATGGGCGTCATTACTCCGTGGCGCGATGCAGGCGCGTTCGGTCCAGGAATGCAATTTTCGGCGGATGGGCATGTGCGCGCGCCTGGCGAGGAAGATCCGCTGGGCCGATTCCGCGTTGTGTCGCCCGGCTTTTTCGCATCTCTGGGCGTGCCGATCATTGCCGGGCGTGATTTCGACGACGGAGACCGCGATGCGAAAGATCCGGTTGTGATTGTGAGCCAAAGCGTGGCGCAACGCATGTTTCCTGGTCAAGATGCGGTGAACCGGCATGTGATGTGGACTGATCCGGTGATGAAATTTGTTGGCGTGAGCCTATCGCCGAGGCGCATTGTGGGAGTGGCTGCCGATGTGGATGACGAGAGTATTGAGCCGGGCCGGGCGCTGACGATTTACATGCCTTTCGACTATGCGGAGATTTGGGGCGGGCGGTTGTTTGTGCATACGCATGTTGACCCACACCCTTTGATTACGCCTGTGACGCAAGTTATTCGCGGCTTATCGGCGGAGCAACCTGTGGAGCATGCGGCCACGCTTGAGGATGTTCGAGCCGAGATTTTGACGCCGAACCGGCTGAACACTTTGGTTTTCGGGAGCTTCGCGTGTGTGGCGCTGGCGATTGCGGTGGTTGGGGTGGCGGGTGTGCTGGCGTTTTCGGTGAGCGGAAGGACGCGAGAATTCGGCATTCGGCTGGCGGTGGGTTCGCAGCGGCGGCAGCTTTTGGGATCGGTGATCCGGGATGGTGCGGTCATGGCGATTGTGGGGATTGCGGCGGGGGCGATTGGCGGGTTTGTGTTGGCCCGCGTGGCAGGGAGTTATTTGAGCGATCTCAAGATGCCGGGGGTGGGGCCGGTGATCGGCGCGGGCGCGGTGTTGTTGCTGGCGGCGATTGTGGCTTCGGCGTTGCCGGCAGCGCGGGCGGCGAGAATAGATGTGATGGAAGCGCTGCGGTCAAACTGAGTCGGTGTTTTGAAAAAGCGGCTATTGCGGTCGCGATAACAACTCCGCTTTCAGTCTGTCCCAGGAAATGGCGTCCGAGGTGTTTTGCTCGTACTTGGCTACGCGACGGTCAGGTTCGAATCGTCGTTCGTCCGTCAGCGTTGGACCATCGGCTTCAATGCTTCCCAAAGCGCGTCGAGCAAATCGAGTTTTCCCTCACAGAAGGACCACCGGTTTCATTTTGCAAGTTGCTCATGGAGTTCGTCCTTACGTCTACTGTGACCACGAATCGTAACGGCATCGGCCACGGATAGCCGTGATAGATTTGTCTAAACATGCAGGTTTACAAGTATTCGGACGAGGGAATTGATCATCTGGTCCGCGAGAATTTGATTCGGTCAGGAACTGTACTTGGCCTTGGCGTGCTGGCCGTGTTTGGAGTGTTGATCTTTATCAACGGCGTGAGTGAGCTGCCTCTGTTTTTGCCCGGGTTTGCATTGGTGGACTTCCTTCTCGGATGGACGCAATATCGCGGTTTGGGTAAAGTTCGAAGCCTACTGCAATCCACGGAGTTCGAGCTGGATGAGGAGCAACTGAGAGGGCGTCATTCTTCGGCGACCACAACAATTCGGCGGGAAGAGGTTGTTCGAGTCGAGCACCGCCCAGATGGAATTTTGGTGAAGGGGCGCACTTCGAGCCAAACGCTGCAGTTGAAAAAAGAGCTGGCTCCCTTTGACGATTTGGCGGCGCGCCTCGAGCAATGGCTCCCGCCAGGTGTTCCTCGGACGGAGGTGTCGCGGTCGGCGGCATTCTGGATCATGCCGCTGAGTCTCGCCACCATTGGTCTCATGTTGGCGGGTCTGGCTGTGAATGACCCGAAGGTAGCGGTGCCTTGCTGCCTGATGGTAGTGGCAGTCTTCATGTGGGCGATTGTTGCTAGCTGGCGAAGCACGCAGTCGGCGAACCGAAAGCTGATGGTATTAATTACGCTGATACCCATGTCGTCACTGCTGTTCCGGGTGTATTCACTGGTGAAGTGAGAGGGGGACCAGTTGAATGGGCACGTAACGGCCCTATAGCCAGCAGCCCCAGCTTCCTGTTAAGATAAATGACGTCAATCCTCATTCAGGTAAGAGGCCTCAGTCCGCGGCGACGCCGCACCTCGCCCGAACATAAATCTAGGAGTCTAAAAGGCCGTTCATGAAATATATTTTTACTTCTGAGTCCGTCACCGAGGGACACCCCGACAAAATTGCCGACCAAGTTTCGGATGCGGTGCTAGACGCAGTTCTTAAAGATGACCCGACCGGGCGTGTCGCTTGCGAAACGCTTGTTACCACAGGTATATGCATAGTGGCGGGTGAGATCACCACTAAGACCTATGTTGACGTTCCCAAACTTGTGCGTAGTGTCATTGACGGCATTGGATATAACGATGCGGCCTTCGGATTTGACGCGAAGACTTGTGCCGTGGTCAATATGATCCAGGCGCAATCACCCGATATTGCCATGGGTGTGGATACGGGCGGAGCGGGCGATCAGGGCTTGATGTTCGGCTATGCCTGCAATGAGACCAAAGAGTTGATGCCCCTGCCGATCGCGATGGCTCACGCGTTGGTGAAGCGTTTGAGCGAGTCGCGGCGTGCCAAGGAATTGAAGTATCTCCGCCCCGATGGTAAGAGCCAGGTGAGCGTGGAGTACGTTGATGGCAAGCCGAAGCGCATTGATGCCGTGGTTATTTCCACCCAGCATGGGGATGATGTTTCCACTGAGCAACTGCGCGCCGATGTGAAGAAGTTCATCATCGACGCGGTGATCCCATCGAACATGGTCGATTCTCAAACCAAGTTTCATATCAATCCCACGGGCCGATTCGTGATTGGCGGACCGCATGGCGACACAGGCCTAACGGGCCGCAAAATTATTGTCGACACCTACGGCGGCATGGGCCGTCACGGTGGCGGCGCATTTTCCGGCAAAGACCCGACGAAGGTTGACCGCTCCGCTTGCTACATGGCGCGCTATGTCGCGAAGAACCTGGTCGCCGCCGGTTTGGCCGATCGCGCTGAAGTGCAGTTGGCTTATGCGATCGGCGTCGCGGAACCTGTTTCGATCATGGTCAATACGTTTGGCACCGGCAAAGTCGACGATGCGCGGTTGTCCGAGATTGTGCGCGAGAACTTTTCGCTTACCCCAGCCGGCATGATCAAGTCGTTGAATCTCCGCCGGCCGATTTACCAAAAAACGGCGGCGTTCGGTCATTTCGGCCGCGAGGGCGAGTCGTTCACCTGGGAAGCCACAGATAAATCACAAGCGTTGCGCGAAGCAGCGCAATTGACCTCGGTAGCCTAAGGTTGGGCTTGCGGGAGAAAGGCGAGGTTATGTCCACACCAGCCGTCGGGGCCGTACCTTGCGACGTCAGAGACCTCGCGCTCGCTGAGCGCGGCAAGCGCCGGATCGAATGGGCGTTTCAGTCGATGTCGGTGTTGCAGGGAATTCGGAAGCACATTATCAAGGCGCAGCCGTACGCGAATTTGCGTATTGCGGCGTGCTTGCATATCACTCCCGAGGCCGCCAACCTTATGATCACTTTGCGGGACGGTGGCGCCAATATTATGTTGTGCGCGGCCAGCCCGAATTCTACCCATGACGATGTGGCTGCCAGCATTGCCAAGGATTACAACATTCCGGTTTTCGGTATTTGCGGTGAAAGCCAGGAAGTGTTTGATGTTCATTTGCGCACCGTGATTGCTTCGCAGCCGCAACTTGTTATTGACGATGGTTGCGCCTTGACCGCAACGCTGCATGAGAAACATCCGGAAGCCATGCCGGAGATTTTGGGCGGTACGGAAGAAAGCGCCAGCGGTGTGGCGCGCATGCGCGCGGCGGCCAAAGGAGATCAACTTGGGTTTCCGGTGGTGGCAGTGAGCGAGGCTTCCACTAAACAACTCTTTGATAATCGCTGCGGAACCGGGCAAAGTACGTTGGATGCCATTACCCGCACCACCGGCATTTTAGTGGCTGGTCTCAATGTGGTTGTGATTGGCTTTGGTCAGGTAGGCCGGGGCATTGCGGCGCGCGCGCGCGGCTGGGGCGCTAACCTGATTGTCTGCGAAGTGGATGCAACGCGTGCTTTGGAAGCGCTTATGGATGGCTACCGGGTGCTGGCGTTTCACGACGCTGCCGCCTTAGGCGACATTTTCATTACGGTTTCCGGCAACAAAAATGTGATTAGCCGCGAGCATTTCGATAAATTCAAAAACGGGGCTATTCTTTGCAACGCCGGCCATTCGAATGTCGAGATTGATATTGAAAATCTTGGCTTAATTGCTCTTTCGCGCCGGCAGACGCGCGATTTTGTGGAAGAATTCGCCATGCGCGATGGACGGCGTTTGTACCTTTTGGGTGAAGGGCGGCTCATTAACTTGAACGCCACCGAAGGCTTGCCCGCCTCCGTGATGGATATTTCCTACGCCACGCACGCTTTAAGTGCGGAATACTTGATTAAGTGCAACGGCGTGTTACAAAAGCAAGTGGTGCCGGTGCCGCTCGAAATCGACCGGCAGGTAGCCCGCATCAAGCTGGAATCCATGGGCGTCAAAATCGACCGTTTGACGGTTGATCAGGAACAATACCTGACAACCTGGTTCCAAAACGCCTAAACCGCAAACACCGCGCCGGACCCTGATTGGTTCGTGCGACATTGAAGAAATATTGGATTATTAAGAAACGTGTCAACAGTGGCAGATTGCAAACGCTCCTTAGAAGTAGAAATTCCCGTTGAAGAAGTGGAAAAGGTTCGCCGGCGTGTGGCGGAAAACATCCGCCAAAAGGTGCGCCTTCCCGGTTTTCGTCCCGGTAAAGCTCCCGCCAACATGGTTGAATCACGCTTTGAAAGCGATATTCGGCAGGAAGTGTTGGACCAGCTTTTGCCACAGGCGTTTCGCGCCAAGATAGAAAAGGAAGACCTGCGCGTGGTGGGCCAGCCCAACATTACAGATCTTCACTACCACAAGGGTGAGCCGATTCGTTTTAAAGCCGATTTCGAAGTGGCGCCCGAATTTGAAATTGCCAACTATCATGGCCTGCCGGTGAAATATGAAGAACCGGTGGTGACGGATGAGGATTTGAGCGGCAGATTAGAGCAGATGCGCGAACGGCGCGCCGAGTTTGTGAATCTTGATCCGCGGCCCATCGAAGACAAGGATTATGTTGTGGTGTCTCTCCAATCGAAAGAGGGTTTAGCCGAACCGATTGCGCAGGATTCCACCATAGAAGTGGGTGGGGCCGATACGTTCCCCTCGTTTACGGAAGCTCTGTTGGGCGCCAATCCGGGAGATGTGAAAGACGCCGAAGTGGTGTATCCGGAAGATTACGGCGAACCGCGTTTGGCGGGTAAGACCGTCAAGTTCTCATTGACGCCGAAGGTGATTCAGAAAAAAGAATTGCCGGCGCTGGATGATGAGTTTGCGCGCGATTTAGGCGACTACCAAACGCTAGACGAACTGCGCGAGGCGGTACGCAAGTCCATTTTCAATGAGAAGCAACACACCGCGCAGCAAGTGGCGAAGGAAGCTCTGATTGACAGGCTGGTGGAGGCCAACGATTTTCCGATTCCCGAGACCTATGTCAACCGCCAGATTGAAAATCAGTTGACCATGCAACTGCGGCAAGCCACTGGCCGCGATATCGATTTGAGCAAGCTGAATCTGGATTGGAACAAAGTGAAGGAAAAGCAGCGCGATCCGGCGGTTCGCAGCGTAAAAGCTTCTTTGTTGCTTGAAAAAGTCTCCGATAAGGAAGGTATTAGAGCGACCAAAGACGAGGTTGATCGCGAAGTGCAGCGGATTGCTCAGCAGGAGCGCGAACCGATTCCTGTGACGCGCGCCAAGCTGGACAAAGATGGAACCCTAGCCCGCATCGCAAGCCATATTCAAACGGAGAAAACGCTCCAGTTTCTCTTTGATCAGGCGCAGAAGCAGGCCTAGCGGCACGCAGTATGAACAAATTTGAAATAGTCACAGGCTCGGAAATATCCGAGGTAAAAATGCGCGGGAGTACCCTTAGTGCTGTTATACTGGGACTGCAATTTCTTCCGGTCAGGTCCGAAGGGTCGAAAATGGTCCTTCCATCGTTAGGAGACTTAGCTTGAAGCGTACAACAGACGATTCCCTCCGCTGTTCGTTCTGTCACAAAAGCCAAGATGTTGTCGGTAAGCTCATCTCCTCCCCAAGTGATTACCCGCGCGCCTACATCTGCGATGAGTGCATCGCCGTATGCAATTCGATTATCGAAGACGATCGTCATGAGAAGAGCTACGGTACCCCCGGCAAGCTGCCCCGGCCGCTGGAACTAAAAGAGTATCTGGATCAATATGTAATTGGTCAGGAAGCTACCAAAAAGAAGCTAGCTGTTGCCGTTTACAACCATTACAAGCGCATTCAGATGAACAAACAGCGCGGCGGCGAAGTTGAGCTGTCGAAGTCGAATATTCTATTAATCGGGCCGACAGGAACCGGCAAGACGTTGCTGGCGCAAACCCTAGCCCGTATTCTGGACGTTCCGTTCGCCATTGTCGATGCCACCACCCTGACCGAAGCCGGTTATGTTGGTGAGGATGTGGAAAACATCATCCTCCGTCTTTTGCAGAATGCCGATTGGGATGTGCAAAGAGCGCAGACGGGCATCATCTATATCGACGAGATTGATAAAATTGGCCGCAAAGACGAGAACCCTTCCATTACGCGCGACGTTTCGGGCGAAGGCGTGCAGCAAGCGTTGCTTAAGATTTTAGAGGGTACGGTGGCCAATGTCCCCCCGCAGGGTGGCCGTAAACATCCGCATCAGGAATTTACGCCGGTGGATACCACCAACATCTTGTTTATCTGCGGTGGCGCTTTCATCGGCCTTGAGAAAGTAATAGCGCGGCGCGTGGGTACTAAGTCTATCGGATTTGTTCCGCCGGATGATAAAGATGCGCGCCGCCCGAATACGGTTCGGCGCGATGTTGACCTGCTCCAGCAATGCCAGCCGGTGGATTTAATCAAATACGGCTTCATTCCTGAGTTCATTGGCCGCATGCCGGTGACGGCGATTCTGGAAGATCTTTCCAAAGACGCGCTGGTGCAGATTCTTACCAAACCGAAAAACGCCATCATTCGCCAGTACCAAAAACTGTTTGAGTTTGAAAATGTTAAGCTCAAATTTAGCGATGAGGCCTTGGAAGCTGTTGCACAGCTTGCCATGGAACGAAAAGTGGGCGCTCGCGGTCTGCGAATGATCCTTGAGGATCTGATGCTAGACCTCATGTACTATCTCCCAACATTCAAGAAAATCCGGGAATTTGTAGTCACCAAGGAGATGGTGCTCTCGCAGAAAATCAATATGGCTGTCCTTGAAAAAGCAGGCTAGTCCGGCAATCGTTTTTGATGCCGCTTGCTTTTCGGTTGTAAGCTGTAATTGTTCCCTCACATTGGCGGCCTAAGCCGCAAAGAAAGTCACGATGGTTACCACTAAAGACAAAACGGATACCAGACGCCTACCAATGATGCCCATTCGGGACGTAATCATATTTCCGTATATGATGACCCCGTTCGTGGTAGGCCGGGAATCGAGTGTTCGCGCGCTGGAAGAAGCGCTGTTGGGGGACAAGAAGATTTTCCTCGCTACCCAGCATGACGCCTCGGTTGATGAGCCCAGGCCCGATGAAATTTACTCCGTTGGCACGGTAGCCAACATTGTGCAGAGCCTCAAACAGCCGGATGGCAACATCAAGGTTTTGGTGGAAGGCGTAGAACGCGGCAAGATTATTTCGGTGAGCGAAGAGGAAGGTTACTTCCGCGCTGTTATCAAGACAACCAGTTTTAAGATCGAACCGGGGGGCCAGTTAGACGCCCTGATCAGCCGTGTTACCACGTTGTTTGAGCAGTACGTCAAGCTGAGCCAGAACCTGAATTACGAAACCATGGTGGCGGCGATTCGGGTGGACGACCCGGGCAAACTGGCCGATACCGTGGGCGCCAATCTGCAACTCACGATTGAAGAACGCCAGGAACTGCTCGAAATTTTCGATCCGATTGACCGGCTGACGCGGGTGGCGGATTTGCTCGACATTGAGATTGAAAAGCTCAATGTGGACCGCACCATTCAGGGTCGCGTCAAGCGCCAGATGGAGCGCGCGCAAAAAGAGTATTACCTCAACGAGAAAATCAAGGCCATCCAGAAGGAACTGGGCCGCGGCGAAAAGAGTGAGTATGACGAGCTCAAGAAGAAGATTGACGCCGCCGGCATGACCAAAGACGCGCACGAGAAGGCGATTGCCGAACTCAAGCGTCTGGAAGGAATGCCGCCCATGTCCGCCGAATCTACCGTTTCGCGGAATTATCTCGATTGGCTGCTCGCGGTGCCGTGGAAGAAGCGCACTAAGGAAATTCGTGACTTGCGCTATGCGCGTCAGGTGCTCGAAAGCGATCACTACGGGCTGGAAAAGATCAAGGAACGTATTCTTGAATTCCTCTCCGTGCGGCGTTTGGTGCAGAATCCTAAGGGCTCGATTCTTTGTTTCGTTGGGCCTCCCGGCGTAGGTAAGACTTCGCTCGGAATGTCTATCGCCAAAGCAACGGGCCGCAAGTTTGTCCGCCTGTCGTTAGGCGGCGTACGCGACGAAGCTGAAATTCGCGGCCACCGCCGGACCTATATCGGTGCGCTGCCTGGCCAGTTGATTCAGATGATGAAGAAAGCCGGCACGAAGAATCCGGTCATCATGCTGGATGAGATGGACAAGATGTCCATGGATTTCCGTGGTGATCCGTCGGCGGCTTTGCTCGAAGTTCTTGATCCGGAACAGAACTATATGTTCATGGATCACTACCTCGACGTGGAATACGATTTGCGCGAAGTGTTTTTCATTGCCACGGCGAATGTAATGCATACTATTCCGCCGGCCTTGCAAGACCGTATGGAAGTGATTCGCCTTTCCGGTTATACCGAAGTGGAAAAGCTGGAGATCGCGAAAAAATTCCTGGTCACCAAACAACGTAAAGATACCGGTGTGACCGAAGAACAAGTTGAGTTCTCGGACGCTGGACTGCAGGCGTTGATTATGAACTACACACGCGAGGCTGGTGTTCGAAACTTGGAACGCGAAATCGGCAATCTGTGCCGCAAGGTAGCGCGCAAGGTTGTGGATGCCCAATCGGTGAACGATGAAGCGACTCCGGTGCAACTGGATGCTCCGCTTGAAGTGATTGAGGAAGAAGCAGCGCCAGTGGAAGAAGTGACTGCGGAGCCGGTGAAGAAAAACGGCAAGAAGAAGGCGAAGAAGGAAGAAGTGGCGCTGATTCCGATCCCGAAGATCACTCTCACACCCGAAGTCATAGCCGAGATGTTAGGACCGGCCAAGTTCCGGGATATGGATCTCGATAAGCAAAATGAAATCGGCGCCACCACAGGTTTGGCTTGGACCGAAGTGGGTGGTTCGATTCTCACCACCGAAGCAACGGTTATGGAAGGCCGGGGCAAACTCACGACGACCGGCAAGCTTGGTGACGTGATGCAGGAATCCGCTCAGGCGGCGATGAGTTACGTGCGTTCGCGCGCCCAGTATTTCGGCTTGCCGAAGGATTTCTATCGCCACCTCGATATCCACGTACACGTGCCGGAGGGCGCCATTCCGAAGGATGGTCCATCGGCCGGCATCACCATTGCCACCAGCATCTGTAGCGCGCTGACCGCGATTCCGGTTCGCTGCGATTTGGCCATGACCGGAGAAATCACCGTGCGCGGCCGGGTGTTGCCCATTGGCGGCTTGAAAGAGAAGCTGATGGCGGCTCACCGTCACGGTATCCGCGAAGTGGTGATCCCCAGAGAGAACGAAAGGGATCTGGTGGATATTCCGGAAAATATTCGTAATGACATGAAAATGAACTTTGTTTTCTCAATGGATGAGGTTCTGAAAATCGCGCTGGAGCGGGAACTGGTGGCTTTGCCGCTAGCTCCGGCAGCCGCGGCCGACATCGTGGGCCGGCCCGTTGAAGATAATTTGACGCACTAATTGAGTAAAAAAGAGAGAGACTGAGGGCCGACCCGAGTGGCAACGCAATTAGCAGCCGCCAGCTTGATTATCAGCGCGGCGAGCCCTCTACAGTTCCCGGCGGAACCGCCGCTGGAGCAGTGTGAGAAAACTGGGCCTTGGGAATTCGCTTTTCTGGGTCGCAGCAACGTAGGCAAATCAAGCTTGTTGAATGCTATCGTGCGCCAGCCTGGACTCGCGTTTACGAGTTCCCGGCCTGGTTGTACGCAATTGATTAACTTTTACCGAATCGACGATGCGATTCGTTTCGTTGATTTACCCGGTTACGGCTACGCGCAGGTTTCGCTGGAAGAACGTGCGCAGTGGAAGGACTTGATTGAAAGTTACCTGCTGTCTCGCGACAGCCTGGCACTTTCCTTCGTGCTCCTCGATGCCAGGCGTGGCTGGTTAGACAAAGACCTGGAACTCCGATCCTGGCTGGAGTTCCATAACCGTCGCTACCAGGTGGTCGTCACCAAGGTCGACAAATTCAAAAGTAAAAACCAACTAAAAACCGGAATGGAAGCGATCCAAAAGCAGTTGGTTGGACAGCAAGCCATTCCGTTCTCGGCCGTTGATGGCCGTGGAGTGAGGGAAATTTGGCAAATCATCTCGAAGATCAAGAACCAGCAGTAGCCCCCGCGGCCGTCACCGAAGACGCGCCCAACGAGAAGACTCTAGACGTTGACGGCGAAGGCAAACCTGCTTTAGAGGCTAGCTCAGCTAGCGACGAAAAGAACGGAGCGACGGAAGCGAAGGATCCGGCAAAATCGGAAAAGCCTGCGTCCCGCCCTAAATCGGCTGAAGCGAAAGGCAACGGCAGAGCCGCCGTCGACGCGAAACCGGCGGCTAGACAACCACCCCTTGCCCCTGAACAGACAGCCCAGCCGGTCCAGCCGGCCGCTGCCGCGACACCACCAGCGGCGACACCACCAGCAACCCAGCCGCCAGCCGCGGTTCCCGCGCAGACACAATTGGGGCCTGGCACGCAGCCACGGCGCGGCCGCCATTCCATCGGCAATACGGGTCAACAAGGACAGAAAAACGGCGCCGTTACGCTCGACTTAGTCGAGCTGAAAGACATGAGCATTCAGGCGCTCAATCAGATTGCCAAGGATTTGAACGTTCCCGGCGCGGCTGGTTTGCGCAAGCAGGAACTGATTTTCAAAATTCTCCAGGCACAGGCTGAAAAGAGCGGGCTTATCTTCTCAGAAGGCGTTTTAGAATGCCTGCCCGATGGCTTCGGCTTTTTGCGCGCGCCAGAGTATAACTATCTACCCGGTCCGGATGACGTTTACGTTTCACCATCGCAGATTCGGCGTTTCGATCTACGGACGGGTGATACGGTCTCCGGCCAGATTCGTCCTCCCAAAGAGGGCGAGCGCTACTTCGCTCTGATCAAAGTGGACGCGATCAACTTTGAGACGACTGACGAATCGCGCAACAAAATTTTCTTCGATAACCTCACGCCGCTTTATCCGGATAAGAGGCTGAAGCTCGAGACGGCCAAAGATAATTATTCAGGCCGGGTGATGGATCTATTGACGCCGGTGGGTAAAGGGCAGCGCGGCTTGATTGTCGCTCCGCCTCGTACCGGTAAGACCATGCTCTTGCAGAGCTTGGCCAATTCCATCACCACCAATCATCCGGAGATCAATTTGATTGTTCTCTTGATTGATGAGCGGCCGGAAGAAGTAACGGATATGCAGCGCTCCGTGCGCGGCGAAGTGATCAGCTCGACATTCGATGAGCCGGCTTCGCGTCACGTGCAAGTGGCGGAAATGGTGATTGAGAAAGCGAAGCGCCTGGTAGAACATAAGCGCGACGTGGTGATTTTGCTCGATTCCATTACGCGTCTGGCGCGCGCTTATAACACCGTTGTTCCACCCTCGGGAAAAGTACTCTCGGGCGGTGTGGATTCGAACGCGTTGCAACGCCCGAAGCGCTTCTTCGGCGCGGCGCGCAACATTGAAGAAGGCGGTTCGCTCACCATTGTCGCGACGGCGTTGGTGGATACCGGCAGCCGCATGGACGACGTGATCTTTGAAGAGTTCAAAGGCACCGGCAACATGGAAATTCACCTCGACCGTAAATTGGTGGACAAGCGTGTATTCCCGGCCATCGATATCAACCGGAGCGGAACGCGCAAAGAAGAACTTCTGATGCCGCGTGAAGAACTCAACCGTGTTTGGGTGCTGCGCAAGGTGCTGAATCCGTTGTCGCCGGTGGAATCGATGGAGTTGCTGCTCGATAAGTTGGGCCGCACTCGTTCGAACGCCGAGTTCCTGGCCGCCATGAGCGGCTGATGACACATGGGCCGCATCCGAATCCTTTCTGACAACGTCGCGAACAAGATTGCGGCGGGTGAGGTGGTGGAGCGGCCCGCTTCCGTTGTAAAAGAACTTTTAGAAAACTCGCTGGATGCAGGCGCCACGGAAATCCGTATCGATACGGAGAATGCCGGCCGGCGCCTGATTCGCATTCAGGACGATGGTTGCGGCATGTTGCGCGATGACGCCATGCTGGCCTTTGAACGGCATGCCACCAGCAAGTTGAGCGATGTGAAAGATCTGCTGGCGATTGCGACTCTTGGCTTTCGTGGAGAAGCGCTGCCGTCCATCGCGTCGGTGAGCCGGTTGGTGCTGGAGACCCGGTCGGATGAGGAGCAGACGGGCGCGCGCGTGGAGATTGCCGGTGGCAAGCTTCTGAAGTGTGACGAGATCGCGCGGCCGCGTGGGACCACCATTAGCGTGCGGGATTTGTTCTTCAATGTGCCGGCCCGGAAGAAGTTCTTGCGCAGCGATCAAACCGAACTGGCGCATATCGGTTCGTTGATGACGCACTACAGCCTGGGACACATCAACAAGCGCTTTGAGCTGTATCACGAAGGCCGGGAGCTACTGAACGTGAGTCCAGTGGAGAGCTTGCGGGAACGAGCGTTTCAAGTCTTCGGCCCGGACCTGATGCTCGATCTGGTTGACTTTCCGCTGCGGACTTTTGATGTGCGGCTGGAAACGGATTCGACTCCATTCACGCTAGAAGGACTTGTTTCCGGGCCGCATGTGCAAAAGCTGAACCGCAATTCGATTTTTCTGTTTGTGAACGGGCGCTTGATTCGCGATAAGGTCTTGTTGCATGCGCTTTCCGCCGCCTATTACAATCTCATGCCGCCGGGCTGTTATCCATTTGCGCTGCTGTTTTTGAATTGCGATCCGGCTGAGGTGGATGTGAACGTGCATCCTTCCAAGACCGAAGTGCGGTTCAGGCATGGGTCGGCGGTGCATGATTCGGTGCGTGATGTGGTGCGCGAGATTTTGATGGAAAGCCGGCCGGTGTCAAAGATTCCGCTGCCGGCATCGCCTCCTGTTTCACTAAGGCGGGTGGAAGCGCCCGTACAGCGTGCGGCGGCGTTGCCGTTTTCGGAATACTCGGTGATGACGGAGATGGAAGAGCCGGCCGTTTCGGAAATTCCGGTGAGCCACGAAGCGCTGGAAGGAGCCGTGCCGGAAGTAGA
>Ga0302319_10010030_pt1 | contig 18113 bp, 2 predicted proteins | sample Bog_T0_2_FD_203319 | JGI IMG/M metagenome (GOLD analysis project Ga0302319, IMG submission 203319) | Peat permafrost microbial communities from Stordalen Mire near Abisko, Sweden - Bog_T0_2 | ecosystem: Environmental > Terrestrial > Soil > Wetlands > Peat | place: Sweden: Abisko, Stordalen Mire...
TCAACGCGATCCTTAGACAAATTCGCATCACAGACCTTCGATTCCGCTAGTACCTGTAAAAATTCGTGTAGGCCGGGGAGTCATGGTATCCCGGTGAAAAGAGACCAAGTGCAGGCCCTTCGGGCGGTGCTTTGCCCCAGTTCTTAATCAAGTTGAAGGTATACGTGTTACTGTTGAACCCGTCTGGGGGAACGCGCCACCACCAGTTTCTGTAGCTTTTACCGCATGAAGGGCAGATTGAACCGTTAGCGAATTCCGACGAACGGAGCGTATTCTCCAAGATGTCCGCCTCTGAGTCTGTGGCGGGAACAATCTTCTGGCCGCTCCAACCAGCTGGACTGTTTCTATCGTCATCGCGCCGCACTTCTTGATCCTTCCGCACGATTGGTGGTGAGTTGTCTGGGCCACCAAGCACACCCCAGGTATGATGGGTTCCATCTGTTTCGTCAATCTCGATGTAAGTGTGATGATAGAGGAACAGCGGGTAGATGTGGTGCGTTGTTGTCTTGGGCCACTCTCCCTTTAGCAGCGACCGCCAGCACACCTTAACGATCTTGTGGGGCGGTGGCTGAGGGCCACCGGTGCCTGGGCCATCGCCACCGTCGCACCCTGCGAGCGAGAACCCTCCCGCGAGGCCGCACCATGTTGGAAAAGTCACATGAATGAAGCCAAGGCGACCGGGATAAAACTGCAACAGCGAGAACTCGATAATGGCTTCATTGCCGGAGGGGTCCATACCGTTGACCGGATCGGAGGCTGCGTATTGGTAGCGACGCTGGCCTTCACCAGCTTCGCTATCCACGCTCACAAATCGGCCAGTCAAAGGGTTATAGTATCTGGCGCGCAGGTAGTAGAGGCCCAGGTCGGGGTCCCATTGCTCGCCGCGGTAGAGATAGTTGTTGGGCGTCGACCCGGCTGAGTTGGTTTCGTTTCCAAAGGCGTCGAACTCATAAGCGTCCGTTGGCACTCCAGCCGCACTGCTGAGTTGGCGTACGCTGCCTGCGCCGTCGGTCTCAAAGAAGCTCGGCGTCCATGCGTTGCTGACCATCTGGTTCTGGCTGATCAGTTGCAATCCATAAGTGTACTGGCGCTCGACAGCGCCATTGGCCGTCAACTCCTCGACCACCTGCGGGTAGCCGGTGGGGTTGAGGTCGTCGACCAGGTAGTAGGTGGTGACGCCGTTGACCATCTTGGCTACACGGTTGCCGTCCCCATCGTAGATCATGCTCGCCGTCGTGCCGGCTGTCGCCATCGTCATCAGGTGATTCTCGGAGTCGTAGGCGAACGCCTTGCCGCCGGTCGATATGGTGTTGCCGTTCAGGTCGTAGCTGTCCGTAGATGCCTCGTCGTCAAGGTTGTAGCTGAACGAGCCGGGTTCCAAGCCTCCGATGGTCGAAGTCTCCGACTTGCGGTTGCCCACCGGGTCAAGGCCATAGGCAACCGTGCCGTTCGCCCTGGCCGGATCGGCGCTGATGGTCTCGTTGGTCAGCCGGTAGACGCCGTCGTAGGTCCAGTTGAGGGTGCGTCCGGTTCCCTCGGTTGCGCTCAAGTGATTTCCTACCGGACCCAACTGGTAGGTGTAGCTCGACACCGGCGTTGAAAGCTTGGTGAGCCGGTCAAGCTGATCGTATGTAAAGGTGGACTGCAACCCATTGGGGTATGTGGCCGTGGCCAGGTTGCTGGCCGGGTCGTAGGTGTAAGTGGTGGTGGTGTTGCCTGACAGGCGATTATCCACGACTGTGCTCAGGCGGCCCACGTTGTCGTAGGTGTAGGAGAGCCAGACGCCGTTCGCATTGGAAGAGGTCACCGAAGCCACGTTGCCCGCCAGATCGTAAGTGTAGCTCAGAGTCCCTTCAGGCGTGGCCTTGGCCGTGAGCCGATTTTGAGCGTCGTAGGTGTACCGCCGCGCGACCTGCCCAACCATGTGGAGGGAGCCATTTTCCACCCTGAATGGAGCATTGGCTAGGGTCGGCGGCAACTTGCTTCACCTGGGGGCGGGGCCACGCGCCGAACCCCTGCTTGAATTCCTCCCCGCGCCCATCGTCTTGAGCGCTACGTACAGTGCACTGTCCTTGATGACGCTGAACCAGAGTTCGCTAAGTCTCTCCCAGCCCTGCAGGAATCTCGCCTCGTGATCTACCCAGTCGATAACCGCATTATAGGCATCCCACAAAGTGGGTGGCTTCTGCATTCCTTCACCGCCATTTTGGCGAGACAGGTGCTCCTTGCATGCAGGGAGGAATTGGCTGACTTGGCTGTCGGAAAGAAGAGTTCGACGGGATTTTGCGCCTGGCTTGGGGAAGTAATGCGCAACTTCCAGAAAGTAGTGGTCCGCCTGCTCCGAGTCGACCCGGACTTCGCCCATTTGATTGAACCCGTTCATTACGGTGACCAGATGAGTTCGAATTGCCTCGCACGCTCCGTCGTTGCCCGCGGAAAACCTGCGGGGAAGCCGGTCCTCTGGGGGAAGGTGGGGTTCCGGGTTATGAAAGGTTCCCTCGGTCAGTACGCCGTTCGTGGAGCCTCTGACGAAGAGATACGAAAGCTTGAAGTAGTTTGTCAAAGGGTCATGCCCAAAAAGCAAAAACGGCCGAAGGGGATCGCGATCATCAAGGGACTCGCAATTGAGAACCTCGAATACCATCCATACCATCTCTCCGCCTTTCCATTCGCAAATGCTATCAATAGCGAGGCACCCCAAATCGATGAGTGGCTGGAACAGATCAAACGCCTCGTTGTTCTGTAGGGGGATAATGTTACGCCGGAGTACTCGGAGAAAAACCGCGGGAAGTGATGATCCCCGGCCCTCTAAAAACAGCTCTCGTTTTCCGGGTTCGGGCTCGCGTATTACGAACCGCCCGAAGTTGGCATCCTTTATCGCCTGGTCCACACCACTTCCGCGGACGGCTCTGATGACTGCGTCGTGCCATGGCAACCGTTCATTCAATCTTGCGTTCATCGTTAGCTCCGACTCGATCAGAACTGCTCGGCAAATGGGTTGTAGTCGAGCTGCGTGTAACCCTCGTAAAACCTGATCTGATCCCAGTATTGTGGATTCTGCGAAATCCACTCTAGTTCTTGCTCAAAGGGAGTTTGAGTGAGGCCCGGGTTCCCGTCCAAGACGGCCTGCAGCTCTGGTGCGAGAACCCCAGGTTCAGATTCCAGTTGGATTGCAATCGATTGGCCACTCTGAACAGCCTGTTGCATTTCCGGCATGAAGTTCTGTCCCCAATTGACCGTCTGGAAGCTTTCCGCCTGGCTGCCGGTTTCCTGTTCCAAGAAGTTTACGAAATTCCCCAGTCCCTCGCTCTTGCCCAGAACGAGGATCGGTTCATTACTATTCGGCCACGCGGGCGTAGTTCCGGGTCCCGCGCCCTTAACTGGATTCGTTGTCCCGGAGCATCCCACTGGGTTCCCCGTGCAACCCGGCCGAGGAGCGCCGGGGGCCGGCGGTGATGACCCACCAATGGATCCAGCTCCTTCACCGGGCCCCCCGCCACCTGAGCCGCCTCCTGATCCACTGCCCCCTCCTCCCGAGCCGGCGCCACTGCCACCGCCGCCCGATCCCCCGGAACTAAAAGTGCACCAAGAGCCCCAGGGCTTTTCCCCGATAGCGGAGAAATACTCCCTCATCAAACACACGCCGAACGTAACCGTGATTGCAGCAGGGATAAAGTTTATGAGTACGCGCTCGATTCCGGCATTGCGCCCGCTGGGATCGATCATGTTCACCGGATCGCCATTGGCGTAAAGGTACTTGTGCAGCGAGGCGGGGCGGGTTTTGTTGCCGCTTGCCGGGTCTCTGGTGAGGAACCTTCCCGTGCCCGGGTTGTACCAGCGCGCACGGAGGTAGTAGAAGCCTAGGTCCGTGTCATAACGCTCGCCGCGATACAAGTAGCTGTTGGGCGTACTTCCTGTCTTATGGATAGTGTTGCCGAACGCGTCGTACTCGTAGGTATCTGTGACAACCCCGGCTGGGCTGGCTAGTTGGCGGACGCTGCCTCCGCCGTCGTAGCCGTAGAAGCTTACGGCCCAGGCATTGTCGACGACCTGATTCTCACTGATCCGCTGACGGCCATAGGTGTACTGCCGCTCGACCGCGCCGTTGACTGTTTCTTCAACCACCTGAGAACGGCCCGTGGGGTTCAAATGATCGAGAAGATAGTGCGTCGTTACGCCGTCCGCTGTCTTCCCCACCAGATTGCCGTCGCCGTCATAGAGCAGCATTACCTGGCCGCCATTCATGGAGGTAAGGCGGTTTTCAGAGTCGTAGGAAAACGCCTTGCCGCCGGTAGCGTTTGTATTGCCGTTGGTGTCGTAGCTCTCTGTCGCCGTCGCCTCGTCGTCAGCGTTGTAGCTGAACAAGCCTGATGAGATTCCACTGAGCGACGAGGCCTGCCGCAGCCGGTTGCCGACGGGGTCAAGCGTGTAAGCAACCGAGCCATTGTCGGTGTCCGGGTCGGCGCTGATCGTCTCGATGTTGAGCCGGTAGATGCCGTCGTAGCTCCAACTCATCGTCCGGCCGGTGGATTCGCTTGCCACCATGTGATTTCCAACGGGGTCAAGCGTGTATTTGTAGTCGGCAACCGGCGGAGTGGAAAGCTCGGTGAGGCGATTCCGCTGGTCGTACGTAAAGATGGATTGCAGTCCGTTGGGGTAAGTTACCGTGGCAAGGTTGCTCGCCGGGTCATAGCTATATGTGGTTTTGTTCGCGCCCGCAGGCAGACGGTTGTCAACAACCGAGCTGAGGCGGTTGAGATTGTCGTATGTATAGTTGGCCGATGAGCCATTGGGATTGGATGACCCGACTGAGGCGACATGACCGGCCGCATCGTAGGTGTAGCTGAGTGTTCCTTCGGGAGTGGCCGCAGAGGTGAGCCGGTTGAGGTTGTCGAATGAGTAGGTGGTCGTCCCGCTGCCATCGGTCATGGTGGCGCGCCTACCGGTGGACATGTAAGTGAAGCTGACCGATGGCTCGTTGAGGGTGGGGTCTGGTGTTCTGGCGACGAGGCGATTCAGACTGTCGTAGGTGTAGGTGGTGGTCTTGCCGTTGAAGTGGGTGAGCGAGATCAGGTTGCCTGCGGGATCGTACTGCCGCAATTCAGTCAGCGAGCCATCTGGAAGTGTTCTGGAGAGCGGCTCGTCGAACAGGTCGAAGGAGTCTTGCGTGGTGTGCGAGTTCTCATCCGTAAGGGTGGCGAGATTGCCCAGATTGTCATAAGAGTAGAAGTTTGTGTTGTTCGCCGGGTTCGGGTGGTTGACCTGAACGACCGATTTAAGTTGGTTGGCGGCGTCGTAGGTGTATTGAACAACATTCCCAGCCTGATCGGTGACACTGATCAGGTTCCCAACACCGTCGTAGTACCGAGTGACGGTTGTTTGATCTGCAAAGGTCGTCTTGGTCAGACGCTTGCGAGCGTCGTATTGGAATTGAGTTATGTTTCCATTCGGATCTGTTGTGGAAATTCGGTTGCCTGCAGCGTCGTATGTGTAGTTCGTGCTTCCTGCCGAATTCGCAATGACAATCAAGCGGCCGGCCGCGTCATAGGTATAGTTGGTCGTGTGACCGAGAGCATCCGTGCTGCTCTGAAGCCGCCCATCCGCGTAGTAGGTAGAGCCGGTTGTGCTCGAATTGGCGGTCCCGTAGCCGCGAGTTACAGAGGTCTGCCTGCCAGCAAGATCATATGTGTGGTGGGTTATGTTCCCGGCCTGGTCCGTTGCGGTCACCACGTTGTTGCGGAAATCGTAAGTGCGAGTGGATGTCGTTGGCGGCTGGGTCGGGTAGGTCGTGGTTGTAACCCTGTTCAAGGCGTCGTACTGGTAGCTGATGACGTTTCCGCGGGCATCGGTGGATGAGATCCGGTTGCCATTCGCGTCATACTGCGAACTGGTGGTCCTGCCGAGCGGGGCAGCGGTTTGCAGGAGATCGCCAAGGGCGTCATATTGGTAAGCTGTCGTCGATGCAGGCCCACCTGATGCTGCGCCTGGAAGCGGCTCAGTGGACGAAATCTCCTGCCCAAGCAAATTGTAGGCGTAACTTCTGGTGCGGCCGAGGGCGTCAGTGCGGCTGATCATATTGCCGTCAGCATCGTAGACGAATTGTGTGGCATTGGCAGGGTTGACCGTTATGTCGAAGCCGACGGCACCAGCTTGGAGGGTTGAATTTGAATTGGCTTGGAAGCTTGCAATCGTTCCTAAAGCATCAGTGATCGATTGCGGATTGAAACTGGCGTCGTAATTGAAGACGCGCGCGTTGCCCAGCTCATCGGTAGTCGAGGTGGGCTCGCTGTACTGGTTGTACTGCGTGTAGCTGGTTGTGTTGGTGCTGGTAGCAGTGGCGGGGTAAGTGGAGGAGGTCCTGTTGCCGTTCGCGTCGTAGGTGAAGCTGGTGGTATGGCCGAGCGGGTCGGTGGTGGAGAGCGGGTTGAAGTTCGAGTCGTAGCTGTTGGTTGTGGTGTGGCCGAGCGGGTCAGTGGATTGGAGAAGGTTGCCATTCGAGTCGTAGACCATGGTGGCTGTGCCGACGTTGCCACGGGCGTCGGGCGGATTGGTGATGGTGGTGGTGTTCGTCGCCAGGTTGTAGGCGTAGCCGGTCGTGTTGCCCATGGCGTCGGTAACGGACTCGAGGCGGCCATTGAGTAGCAGGCCGTTCACATCTGTGTCGGAAGCCGTGTAGTAGTTGACGCTGGGCAGCGGGTTGTTGCGGAAGTCAGTGCCGGAGAGGTAGTAGTGGTTGGCCGCGTAGGTGTAGGTGCTGGGCTGCGGGGTGGCGGGGTAGGTGACGGTGGCCAGGTTGCCGTATTGATCGTAGGTGTAGGAGTAGATGTTGCCCTGGGAGTCGGTGATTTGGGTGATGCGGTTTTGTGCGTCGCGTACGAAGGGTACGTTGAGGCCGTTGGTGCTGGTAATGCCGTTGGGCGTGATGGACAGGCCGTTGCCCGACCGGTCGTTGATGGACTGCAGGCTACCCGAGGCGGCGATGTTGTAGGAGGTGCCGTTGACGTCGGTGTAGGTGTACTGCTGCGGGTTGAAGTAGCCGCCTCCCTGGCAGGACCACATGTTGCCGTTGGGGACGAGAATGCCGATGGTGCAGTTTTCGTCCAAAGCCGCAAGCGTGCCGTGCAGACCTGGCTCTGGGGAGTAGTTGACGAAGTAGTAGGGGAACAGGCAGCCGAGACCAGCGGTGCAGGGCGGCATCTGTGGCGCGAGGTAGAAGGTGCGCCGCTGCCCGCCAAGCGTGAAGGTGACGTTGCCCACCGGGTCGACGATGAGGTTAACGTTGATGCCAAGATTCCAGCCGTAGCCAAAGTCGCCAACTGTGCCGGCGTTCAGGCTGTCGTAGGTGCGTTGCAGGCTGATGGGCAGGCCCGTAGCGGGCACGACAAGGTCGGTGACTGTTGTGGTGACGCGACCGGGCTTGTAGTTGCCTGTAACGGTCACAAGGAGCAGATTCTGTTGCGTGTTTCCCGATGTGTCGGTTCCATTGAGCTGAATCCAGTAGGAGCCATTGGGCAGCATCGTTGTGTCGAATTGGGCGATTTGTCCAGAGTTTGCGGTCAAGGCGAGAGGAGTGACGTTCGCCAGGTTGCTGGTGGGGGCGTAGACAAGAGTGGCGCTTCCGCTCTGGAGGGTTTCTCCGGTTGCGAGTGTAATGGGCACGATGCCGCTGACAGGCGAACCGTAGATGGGTGACGCGATCCAGCCTTGCGGAGTGCCAGTGAGCGGAGCGGGATTGACGGTGACCTGGAAGGTGGATGTGGCGCTGACACCGGTATCCGAGCCATAGAGCTGCACCACGTAGACGCCGGGCGCACTGAAGGTTGCCGTGGTGACTGCCTGCTGCGGTGTAGCGAAGGTGACGACACCGGGCCCGCTGACCTGGGTCCATTGCGCAGTGGGCGTGATGCCAACGTTGTCCGTCACGGATCCGGTCAGCGTGAGCGTGTTGGGCAGGGTGACTGAGCTCAGTGCGTTGATGCTGACCGAGATCTGATTGCAGTAGTTGCAGGTATTGGTCGATGTTTCCGTCGTCCAGGTGCCATTGATCGGATTGGAGAATATGATGTTTCCGCCGACAGATTCCACGGCCACAAGGTTATATACGCCAGAATCGGTGTGGTTGTAACCGAAGGAGGCATGACCGGTAACATCGGTTGTCCCGCTGGCTGAGTAGTTATCGACGCCCCAGACGTAGAATCCGAGATTCGCGTTGGTTACCGGATTCCCGTTGGCATCCGTGGCCAGCACTATATAGTCCTGTACATCGTTGACATAGCCGAAGAGTGAGAGCGCGAGCGACCCTGCGCGCGACGATGCGACGGGACTGACCCAGGTGACAGTGGATGACGTGGAAGTGTAGACCGGCCCGCCGACGGGATTGGCGAGTGCTTCGAGTGTGTCTGTCCCGGTGTTGGCCCCGGTGTAGAGGAACGCAGCCGTGCCGGTGGAGTCGGTGGTTGCCTGCAACTGCTTTGGGTTGGCGCCGGTGATATTTAGCGTGACGGGGACGTTAGGCTCGGACGCACCGGTCGCGTCGGTGACTTGCGCGCTGAAAGAGATCGGCTGGCCGACAGGGTAAGCGGACGTGGTCATATACAGCGTTGGGAAGTGAGTTCCCTGCCAAATGCCGACGCCGGGAGTCCATGTAGGATCGCCGTTGGCGTTGACGAGCGGACGCACCGGCAGATTCGCCGAAGCGAGGCCGCTCTGATACGCAACACTCACAACCTGTCCAGCAGTGAGATTTCTGGCTGCGATGACCGGCGGTGTGCCGTCAAGCGCGCCGTTTTGGATGCTTGGGTTGTAAATGCCGTATTGATAGTTGGTATTCAGACCGCCGGCTGTCCAAACCCACGGCATGGCGGTGGGCGGGACAGGGACTGCCGTTCCGTTAACCGCAACGTTGAATCCTGAACCGCCGTCGTCGATGTAGAACTCGCTGTTGACGCCGAGTTGGAGTTGAGTGGCTCCCGCGGGAACCACGAGCTCCCGGGCCGATGCACCGATGGCGATGGGTTCGATGACTCCACCGTTGCTATCAGTGAAGGCGCCGGCTAGCCCTATCGCTCCGAGGGTTGGTGGAGGCATGAGCGTTACGCCTGCAACCGGTGGCGTGGCGACGGGCTGGATCCACGCTGCTGTTACGGAGTTGGAGGTGAGTGATTGGCCGGAGACGCTCGCCGAAGCAACCACAGTGTCGCTGCCGTTGTTCACGCCGGTGTAGGAGTAAGTGGCAAGCCCGTAGCTGTTCGTTGTACCGTTGCCGAATGCGCTATTGGCGCCGGCGACGACGAAGCCCACAGTGACGCCGATCTGCGGATTGCCCTGCTGATCGAGAACCGTGGCGGTGAATGTCTGCGAGGTGCCCGCCTGGTAGGGCTGCTGGCCGTTGGCCGCAAGAGTGATGGCCTGGGGCGGTGCGAGAAGCGTAACCGATGCGGTTCCGATGGGAGTGCCAGTGGCCTGGCTCGTCGCGGTGATATTGACAGTCCGCTGCGAGTTGATGGTGGCTGGAGCGGTGTAAAGACCTGTTGGCGAAAGCGAGCCTGGCGCTCCCGAAGAGGCTGACCAGACAACTGAGCCGACGCAAGCACCAGGAACCGCGAACTGCTGAGCCTGGTTGGCATACAGGCCTATGGATGCTGGCAGAATTTGCGCAGTGCCGACTGTTGTGTATTGATAGAAGGTTGCAGGCGATGACTGATTGTTGTACTGAGTCTGAATCCAGTCGGCCGACAGAGCTGTATTCGCCACGTTTACTTCGTCAACGATTCCGTTGAAATAGAGCCAGTCCCAGTTGCCATCGTCGTAGAGTAGCGTGTAACCGGTCCCGACGAAGTAGTTGTAAGCCGGACTGTATCCAGTGGGGAGCTGCTGGGTCGATGAGCCCTGGGGCTGCCCATCGACGTAGAGGGTGTCGGTTCCGTCGGTGGCATACGTGACAGTCGCGAGGTGCCATTGATTGTCGGTGTATGCCTTGGAAGTAGAGACACCGCCGCCGACCAAGTAACCGTGGTCGTCGACGTAAAGCATCGCATTCCAGCCTGCTGGATCGTAGTCACCCGGAACCGTCGAACCGGTAGAGCAGATAAAGAAGAAGCAATCGCCGACCCAGAAGCTCGGAACTTGCTGCACCAGGCCTCCGGGGCTTGTGGTTTTGAACCACAGACCGACGGATGCCGAGAACGGAGTGGAAGTCGCGCCCGTGGGAGGAAGTCCGAGGTCGCCGTACTGACCGGTCGGGTAGGACGGGAAGTCGCTACTCGGAATCTGAATATAACTTGAGCCGTTGAAGCTGCCTGCACCATCGATCAATCCGTTGGTTGGCGTAACAGACGTCGTCGTTCCGGCATTTGCGAAGGTCGTGGAATCCGCGGCAACGTCGTTTGCAACGCTCGCCAAATGGTATACGGCCTGGTAATTGCCGTTCCACACGCCAGCCGGATTCTGCTGGGGCGAGGTGATGTTCGGGTTCCCGTAGAAGACATAGACAAGCGTGTCAACGGTGTGCGAAAGCGTGGGAATGCGGATCCACGCAATCACTTGACCTGTGGCTGGGTTGTACTGCTCCATTTCGTGATCGAGCTTCGTCTGCCCGTTAGGATCGGTGCTGAAGAAGATGTCGTAGCCGCTTGAATTTGCTACGTGTCCGCCGTAGGAGATTGAAGCAAGATCCGGATCAGTGGTATTGAACAGCAGCGGGAAGTTGACCTGATCTGAGTTGGGAACCTTTGTGTGATCGACAACGATCGCTCGCTGATAGCCGTATCCAATGGATGCGCATTGAGTGGGTACGAGCGTAATGGTTGCGGATGCCGACTTGGAGCTGTCTTGCTGGCTGATGGCAACGAGAGTGACCGTCTGCTGCGCGGTGACCGTTGATGGCGCAAAGTAGGCGCCGGATGCATCGATGGAGCCCATGCCTGCGGGATAGATGATCCAATTAACCGTTTGGTTCGCGCTGTTGGACACTGTTGCCGTTAGCTGCACGTTCTGGCTCTCACTGAGTGTTGCGCTGGCCGGCGTTATGCTGACGGACACTGGCGGAAGCAGGGTGACTGTAGCCGTGTTGGTTGCACCGCTGGGAGCGGTGGCTGTGATGGCGACGGTTTGCTCGGTGGCGATTGGGCTGGGCGCCGTGTAAAGCCCGCCCGAAGACAACGTGCCCGGTGAACTCGAAGGCATGCTCCACACAACGGAAGCGGTGCATGCTCCGGCCGCCGTGAACTGCTGATTTTGTCCTGCATAGAGGCTCACGGCTGCCGGCAGGATTTTAACTGCGTTTTCCGGATAGAGGGTGTAGAAAGTCGCCGGCGAACTCTGATTGTTGAATTCCGTGGAAATCCAATCGGATGACCGGGCGACATTCGAAATGCGCTCCTCATCGAGCACTCCGTTGAAGGCATATCCTCCACCGCCTGCGATACCCGCCGATCCTCCCGCATCGCTAATCAAACCGGAATCCGTATACGGGGCAGTGGTCTCCAGAATTCCATCTACATAGATCGACACCGACGTGCCTGTATTTCTGACGGTCTCGACATGATGCCAATTGCCGTCATTGATGGCGGTATTTCCGCTTGCGACAAGGACGTAGCCGTTATTTGTGCGGAAGTATGCCACGGCATTGTTTGAGGCTCCTCCAACGGTCGTCCCGCCGACTGAGAGATACACCAACGGATTGCCATTCTGGAGTTGCATCACCATGAGGTTATTCCCGGTTGTGTTGACCCACGCCGAGAGGGTCATGTCCCCGGAAAAATTCCACTCATTGCCAGATGTCGGCAATGCTATATACGCATTGCTCGATCCATCCAGATTCGCTCCTCCATCAATGAACCCGGTAGTTGCGGTTGCTCCGGAACCGGCAGTGCCGTTGTTTCCGTTCGCTGTTGAATCGTTCGCTGAAAGGGTCGAGCCGTTGGGCAAATGCCAGACGCCGACGAAATTGACATCCCACACGCCGGTCGGGTTTTGTTGCGGCGTTGTGATGTTCGGGTTGCCATAGAACACGTAGAGTGTAGTGTCACTGGTGTGAGAAAGGGTTGGAATGCGCACCCACGCAATCACTTGACCGGTGACAGGGTTGTATTCCTCAAGCTCGTGATCGAGCTTGGTGAGGCCATTGGGGTCGGTGCTGAAGATGATGTCATAGCCGCTGGCGCTGGATACGTGTCCGCCATTGGCTACCGATGCAAAGGTGGGATCAGTGTTGTTGAACAGAACCGGGAAGTTGGTTTGATCGGTGTTTGGCACCTGGTTGTGGTTGATCACAATTGCATGCTGGTAGCCGAAGCCGCTCGACGCGCACGGTGTTGGCGCAATCGAAATCATGGCCGACGCAACCAGGGATGAATCCGCCTGGCTGGTTGCAGTCACGGTCACTGTCTGTTGGGTGGCGATGGTCGATGGGGCGGTATAGAGGCCGCTGGCGCTGATCGTTCCGACTCCGGCCGGTTCGATCGACCAGGTCACTGCGGTGTTGGTCGAGTTGGTCACGCTGGCGGTCAACTGCTGTGTTTGTCCGCCGTATACGATGGCGCTGTGTGGGGTCAGGCTGATGGTCGCCGGGGGAAGGGGCAAGGCCAACGTAATCGTGGCCGAGGCCGACTGCGCCGTATCAGCGACACTCGTCGCGGTTATCACGACGTTTTGCAAAGTGGGGATGGCAGGAGCGGTGTACAGCCCAGTTGCTGTGATGGCGCCCATGCCGGCGGGACTGATGGACCAGGTCACTGCCGTGTTGCTTGTATTGTTGACCACTGCGGTGAACTGCTCTGCTTGTCCGGCTGCGAGGGAAATACTCGATGGCTTGACGCCAATGGTGATGGGCGGCCAGAGCGTGACAGTCGCGGTGAGGGATGTTGATTGACCGCCAAGCGTGGTCGCTGTAATGCTCACCGTCTGCTGCGCGTCGACGCTTGAAGGCGCTGTGTAGAGTCCGGAGGAGCTAAGGAATCCGGGGCTGCCCGCGGGCATGGACCATGCGGCGCCGCCAGGCCCGCAAAGACCCTGTCGGAGAATCGTGAATTGCTGGCTCTGCGTTGCGTAGAGGCTGGTCGCTATCGGGTTGAGGCTTGCGCTTCCGCTCACTTCGGGCGAAAGTGCCGAGAATGTGGCTGGAGAACTCTGATTGAGATATTCGGTATGCAGCCAGTCAGCCGAACGCGCGACGCTGGAGACTTCGACCTCTTCTAACGAACCATTGAAGTACCCCCATCCCGAGTTCGACGTAACATTGGCCCAACCTTGTTCATAGCCCGTTCCGACCGAGTATGAGTAGGTGGAGTTATAACCGGCCTGTACGGTGTTTTGGTTGCCGCCAATGGTATGGCCGTCTACATAAAGAGTCTCTGCGCCGTTGTTGTTATTTGTCAGGGCCGCAAAGTGCCACTGGTTGTCGTTGTATGCGGCCTGGGAGACAAGCTGGGGAGCGCCGGAATAGCCAACACCCCCGCCGGCGAACCAACTGTATGTCTCGTAAGGATCGTCGACATTGAAGAAGGAACCTCTAAGGTTGCCAGAGCTATCCACATATAGCGCCGGAATCCATCCGTTGGGGTAAGATCCGGGAGTAACAGTTCCACCCGCCTGCCCGAGGATCACACCCTGGGATGAGGTCTTGAACCACACGCCGAAGGAAGCGCCGAATTCGCTGGTGTATTGACCGCTGGTTGGATAAGAAGCGAAATCGACCGACGGAAGCTCAAAGTAGTTTGCCGTTCCATTGAAGCCGGCTGCGGCATCGAAGGCTCCCGGAGTGCTGGTTAGTCCATTGGCTCCGATGTTGTTCCCGTACCCCGTCGAATCGGAGGCTATCCCCGAGCCGGCGTTGGCCAGATGATAGACAGACTGATAACCGTTATCCCACACTCCGCCAGGATTCTGTTGGGAAGCGGCTACACTGGCGTTCCCGTAGAACATGTAGATAACAGTGTCCGAGACGTGCGTGACCGTTGGGACGCGTATCCATGCCAATATATGGCCTGTCGCGGGGTTATATTCCTGGATCTCGTAGTCGAGGCGGTTGACGCCCGCGGGGTCGCTGCTGAAGAGGATGTCGTTGCCACTTGGGCTCGCAACATGTCCGCCATTCGAGACAGATGCAAGGGCGGGATCAGTTGCGCTGAACAAGAACGGGAAGTTGGTTTGATCTGTGTTGGGGACCTTGGTGTGGTCGATCGCGATCGAGCGCACGAAGCCGTAAGCGTTAGCGACGCATTGCGTCAGCGAAAGGGTAACGACTGCCGAGGCCGATAACGCCGGGACCGCCTGGCTGGTTGCCGTGATGGTAACTGTTTGTTGCGAAGTAATGCCGATGGGCGCGGAATACAGCCCCGAGGAGCTTAGGCTTCCAGCTCCGGCCGGAGTCATGGACCAGGTCACCTTTGTGTTGGTGCTATTTGTAACCGGGGCAAAGAACTGCTCCGTCTGTCCACCGTAAAGCGTCGCAGTGCCGGGAGTCACGCTTACAACCGGGGGAATCAGCGTGAGGGTTGCCGAAACCGATATGAGCGGATTTGCAAGGTCAGTCGCAGTAACGACGACTGCCTGTGTGGAAGGAATAGCCAAGGGCGCGGTATATAAGCCCGACGAACTAACAGAACCTGCGCCGACAGGGCTGACGGACCACGATGCCACCGACGGGCCACACGTCCACGAGTTAGGAGAGATGGCCATGCAGGCCGAAAACTGCACTGTTTGTCCGCCAAAGAGCGTTGCAGTGAGAGGGTTGAGGGACGCGGGCGGATACACGTAAGCGTAGGCCGTCGCAGAGGCGTTTGGATCGGCAAGGCTTGTCGCCGTGATGTACGCGAATTGGTAGGTGGTGGAATTGACCGACGGAGTAAACAGGCCTGAAGCGGAGATGGTTCCCGCACTGGCTGGGTTGACCGACCAACTCACCGGAACACTGGCGGTAAACTGCTGGCTGAACCCCCCATATCCCGAAATGTAGTCGGGCGTGACCGTGACGGGCGTCAAGGTCAGGGTCGTTGAAGCCGATTTTGTCGGGTCGGCCTGACTTGTAGCCGTTATAGTGACAGTCTGTTGTGTATTGAACCAAGGCGCGGTGTAAAGACCTGAGGCGCTGATTGCGCCGATACCCACGGGCGAGGAGGTCCAGGTGACCGCGGTGTTTGTGGCGTTGGTCAGGTTCGCGGTGAATTGAAGCGTCTCGTAGGGAGCGTAAATTGTCGGCGTTGACGGGTTGACGCTCACGCTCAAGGGCGGCATCAGGGTTAAGTTTGCCGAACCGACTGTGGAACCGTCCGCCTGGCTGATCGCCGTAACCACCACAGACTGCTGCGCGTCGATTCCGGCGGGAGCCGTGTACAACCCGCCAGCCGTCAGAATTCCCGGCGCTCCGGGGGGCATAGACCAGCTCACCGCCGGGATGAAGCAGAGCGAGGTGACCGCGAACTGCTCGCTCTGTGAGGCATACAAAGTGTCGGTTGCCGGAAGCGCTCCTTCGATGTTTTCCGGATACAGCGCGTAGAAGGTTGAAGGCGATGCCTGGTTGTAATACTCGGCCGCTATCCAATCAGGAGATCTGCTGACGTTGGAGATTCTGAACTCGTCCAAGGCTCCGACAACTGAGCCGAAGGTTCGGTCGTCGAAGTCCCCACCGTCATCGTTCCATGCCAGGTACCCGGGGAACGCTGTGTCATCTATCGGATTGCTGAACGTGGCGGATCCGCTCGCGCTCAGCACGCCATTCACATACAAGGAAACCTGGCTCTGCGAGGGTGTAGCAGCACTCTGGGCCGTGGTTGCAACCACGTAATTCCATCCGGAGGCCAGTGGAGCGCCACCAGGGAAATTGCCGCCGCCGTCCGCGTCGTAGAGGATTAACTCGGGCGTATTACTCTCGTTCAAGCCCAGCGTCCACCCGCCCTCGCCGAAGCCGGCTTTGCCCAGGACGATGCCGCCTCTACCGGTATTGTTGACCCATGCCGAAAATGTCGCGTAGCTGTGGCCCAGGTTGGCCAGATTCGCCTGGGATCCGATTGTGGCATAGGTTTGGCCAGCCGTTTGCATGCCGCCATCTACCTGCCCCGCAGTTGCCATGGCCCCATTGTTGGTAGCGTTGTTCCCGTTGCTGGTCGAGTCTGCCAGCGACAACTGGGTGCCGTTTGCAACGTGCCAAACGCTCATAAAGTTGGCGTCCCACACCGCGGGCGGGCTCTGCTGCGGCGCAGCGACGGAGGGGTTACCGTAGTGCATGTATATGACAGTATCGGTGGTATGAGAAAGGGTTGGGATGCGCACCCAGGCAATTACCTGTCCTGTTACCGGGTTGTACTCTTCCAGTTCGTAATTGAGCTGGTTTTGGCCGGCTGGATCAGCACTGAAAAGAATGTCATCACCGTCGAAGTTGGCAATGTGGCCGCCATTAGCGGTCGTGGCAAGAGAAGGGTCGGTGGTGTTGAACAGGAACGGGAAGTTTGCCTGATCTGTATTTGGAATCTTGGTATGGTCGATGACGATTGGACGCACGAAGCTGTAGCCATTTGACGCGCAAGGCGGTGCAGGCAGCGTTGGCGGCAAGAGAGCGATGGTGGCCGATGCGGACTTGGAAGGATCCGCTTGGCTGGTTGCCGTCACCGTGACGGATTGTTGGGCAGGAATCGTGGTCGGGGCGGTGTAGAGCCCGGTTCCGTCGATTGTGCCCGCGCCCGCAGGGCTGATTGTCCAGGTGACGGTCGTGTTTCCGGTGTTCTGGACTGTGGAACCAAACTGCAACGGTTGGCCGCCGTTGGCGATTGTGGCTGTGGCCGGGCTGACGCTGACCGCTACAGGAGGTATGAGCGTCACCGTAGTCGATGCCGAAGTGGAACCGCTGGCCGCCGTCACAGTTACGGTTTGTTGTGTGACGATGGTCGCCGGCGCCGAGTAGAGACCGGTCTGGTCGATTGTGCCGGAGCCAGCCGGGGAGATCGACCAGGACACATGGCCGGGGCATTTGCCGACAAACGAGACTGTGAACTGCTGCGTTTGCCCCTGATAGAGGCTGACGGAATTCTGGCTGACAGAAAGGCCCTCCGGAGAGAGACTGTAGAAGGTGGATGGCGAACTCTGATTGGCGTACTCGGTGGCGATCCATTCCGGCGAACGAGCGATGTTGGAGATGCGGAACTCGTCTTCCGATGCGACCGCCGATTGAGAGTTTCCGAATCCTGATGGACCCAATCCCAGGTAAGTTGTTGCCGTAGGATTCTCTGCGAGAGTCTGTTGGATCGTGGTGACCGGATTGCCGGGATAACCTTGAACCAAAACTCCATTGAGATAGACAGCACCATAAGAAACTTGCGTTCCGTCCGCCTGCGGTACCTGTGTGATCGTCACCGTGAGATAGGACCATACGCCGGGACTAATCGGCGTTCCTATTCCGACACCTTGACCGGCAAGCTGGACCTCTGCAAAATCGCCATTATCAATTCCAATCGACCAACCCGGCCAGTCCTCGCCGAAGATTCCACCCGTCGTGTTAACGCTGGGGTTCACCCAAACGGAATAGGTGGCAGTACCGGACAATGTGTTTTCCAGGTTTGGCAGCGTTCCTACAGTTGCGTAGGATGTGCCGTTGGTGGCCATCCCACCATCAATTTGACCTGCCGTCGCAGTCGCTCCGTTGTCGGTGGCGTTATTTTGGTTGCTTGTGCTGTCCGCCAGAGAGAACTGTCCACCACTGTTAGCCACATGCCAGACCCCCAGGTAGTTCGCGTCCCACACGGCGGTCGGATTCTGCTGTGGGGTCGTTATGGTTGCGTTGCCATAGAAGAGATAGATGGTCGTGTCCTGGCTGTGTGATACCGTGGGAATCTGCACCCATGCGATCAGTTGTCCGGTTTGCGGGTTGTACTCCTCCATTTCGTAGCTGAGTGGATTCTGGCCGGCGGCATCGGAGGTAAAGATGACGTCGTATCCATTCGGATTGGAAACGTGACCGCCGTTGGCTGTAGTGGCCAACAGTGGGTCTGTGGTGTTAAAGAGGACCGGGAAGTTGATCTGATCGGTGTTCTGGACTTGGGTGTGGTTGATGATGATTGCCCGTCCGAACGCAAAACCGCTCCCGGTGCACAGCTCCGGCATCAGCGTGACTGTAGCTGTGG
>Ga0302319_10010032_pt1 | contig 18112 bp, 8 predicted proteins | sample Bog_T0_2_FD_203319 | JGI IMG/M metagenome (GOLD analysis project Ga0302319, IMG submission 203319) | Peat permafrost microbial communities from Stordalen Mire near Abisko, Sweden - Bog_T0_2 | ecosystem: Environmental > Terrestrial > Soil > Wetlands > Peat | place: Sweden: Abisko, Stordalen Mire...
TGAGGATGATGCCTCCGGTGAGCACATTCTGGTGGATGAACCCCAGCGGAACGAGGCGCAGTGCCTGGATGGTTCTTAGAAACAGGCCGGCACCCACCAGGAACACGAGAGTGAGCGCGAGCTGCGATACCACCAGAGCTTCACGGGTGCGGTTTTGGCTTACCGATGCCATAGTTGTAACGCCCTGCAAGCTGCCCTGTACGTTGCGGCGCATGGCGCGCAGCGCGGGGAATGCCCCTGTCAGCAGAGCAGTAAGAACTGTAAGGCAGGCAAGGCACGCGGCTACTCGCCAATCAACATGGATCGCGCCCGTAAGCGGAAGTTCGCTGTGGATCTGGCGCCACAACAGCTTGATAGCGCATTGGCCGAGGAGCAACCCGAACGCCGCGCCGATCGCGCTTAATAGAAGGCTTTCGACAATGGTCTGTTGCAGCAACCTTGCGCGGCTTGCGCCGAGAGCGGCGCGCACGGCCAGCTCTCGCGTACGAGCAACCGCGCGCGCCAGCATCAGGCTGGTGACATTGAGGCATGCCAGCACCCAGACTCCGAAGACGACTCCATAGAGCAGGATGAGCGGCTTTCGCACATCGTTGGTCAGCGACTTCTGGTAGCCGGTCACCTTGATGCGCCCTGGTATGTTGCCGTCCGCCACTTCTTTTGCAATGACAGGCTGTATCCGGTTCAGGTTCGCGGCCAGTTGTTCCGCTGACATGCCGTCCGGCAGGCGCGCATACATCCATCCCCACTTGCTCTGCTTCCCGGCCATGTCAGATTGACTGCCCGGGGTCAGCGCCGACGGAGACCATACGGCCATTTCGCTGAGGTACCAGAAGAAGAACCCTTTGGGCATTACTCCCACAATCGTGTACGGCACTTTTCGGAGGATGATCGTCCTGCCAATGACATTCGGATCGGCGCTGTAAACCTTGCGCCAGACATCGTCGCCAATAATCGCCACCTGGTTCGCACCCGGCCTGCCCTCCTCCGGCCGAAACCGGCGGCCCATTACGGGCGCGACGCCAAGCGTGTCAAACAGGTCCGTAGTAACCGAGCCGCGATTGATCTGAAATCGACCTCCCGGGCCAACCACGCTTGCGGTTGAGCCTTGCGTGTCAGCCAGCACCGCGCTCATCTTCAGCCGCGCACCGGCCGCATCGCGCAACTGCACCATGTTGGCATAGCTCAGCGAGTAAAACGGCATGGGGCCGGAAAGCTCAACCGAAACAATTTGATCGGGGTGCGCATACGGCAGCGGACGCAGCAGGATTCCATTCAGCACGGTGAACACGGCGATGTTGGCGCCAATGCCGAGTCCCAGAACAGCAACCGCCGTGAATGTGAATCCAGGCGACTTGCGCAACTGCCGAAGTGCGTAACGAGCATCCTGAAGAATCGATCGCATCTTCCTTTACCTCCTAATCCGCGCGAAGCGCTTTCATGGGTTGAACCTGTGCGGCGCGGCGAGCCGGCAGCCAACTGGCTATCAGTGACGAAACAAGAAGGACAACCGCGACCACCGCGATGGCGGCGTAGTCCAGCTTGCCCACTCCATAGAGTGTGCTTTGCATGGCCTGGCCCACGAAATACGCGCCTATCAATCCCAGGCCCAGTCCGATAAGCGCCAGCGTGAGAGCTTCACTCAGCACCAGCTTCACAACATTGCCGCGGCTGGCTCCAAGCGCCATGCGAAGGCCAATCTCGTGCTCCCGCTGCGCAACGGTAAAGGCCATCACGCCATAGATGCCCACCGCCGCAAGCAGAAGCGCTACCACGGCAAAGGCAGCATAAAGTGTCATGGTGAACCGATCACCGGCAAGCATCAGGTTCTTCACTTCTTCCATGGTCTGCGGTTCGGCCAACGCAATCTGCGGATCGACGGAATGAACAGCGGACGCAATACTCCTCGTCATGAGTTTGGGTTCGCCGGCGGTGCGCACGCCGAAGTTCGCGCTCGGCCACGGGATCTGCCAGAACGGTATCTCCATCTCGGGAAAATCCCTCCGGAAGCCGCCAGCGCGGACGTTGTGAAAGACACCGACGATCTGCCAGGTGATATACGGCCCGAGTTTGGTGACGCCGGGGATCAACTCCTCAACGTTCACGCGCTGCTGCAGCGGGTCCTTATTGGCGAAGTACTTGTGCGCAAATTCTTCATTGACCATGGCTACGTGGACGCTGGCTGCGGTGTCCTGGTCAGTGAACGCTCGGCCGCGAATCACCTGAATGCCAAATGTCTTGAAGTAGTCGGGCGAAACCATGCCGAAGTTTGTGCCGGGCCGCTGCGAAGGGTCTGCAAAATCCGGCTGTCCCGCGATGGTAAACGGCATTCCGAAGCCGTCGCCCTCCAACGGCAAGCCAACGGACACAGAAGCATTCAAGACCCCCGGGACCGACTGAATCCGAGCGAGCATCTGTTGGTAATATGCGGTAATTTGCGCCGGATCTTTGGGGCGCGCATCGGGCACGGGCAAAAAGAAAGTCTGAATTTTTGTGGTGGTCGCGCCAAGATCCACGTGCGTCAGGTTCCAGAAGCTGTGAATGGCGAGCCCTGCACCGGTGAGCAGTGCCAGCGCCAAAGCAAACTCGCCAATAACCAGCACCCTGCGCAAGCGATGGCGGCCCGCGCCGGTTCCAGTTCGTCCGCCTTCCTTCAGCGCATCGATGGGATCGACGCGTGTTGCGTACCATGCAGGAGCGCAACCGAAGAGTAGCCCCGCCAGCGTGGAGGCGGCAAACGTGAACAGCAGGATAGGCAGATTCAGGCTAAGGTCAGCCTCGGATGGAAGCGTGTCGCGAGGCATGGCGGCCACCAACGCCCGCAGTGTCGCCGCGCCTACGCCAACACCCAGCAAACCGCCAATCAGCGCCAGCAAAAGATTCTCCGTGAGAAACTGCGCGAAGATGGTTCGCCGGGGAGCGCCCAGAGCGGTGCGGATCGCTATCTCCTTTTGGCGCGTGGTTCCTTTGGCCAGCAACAGATTGGCCACATTCACGCAGGAGATCAACAGCACAAAGCCAACAGCTCCGAGCAGCAGCCATAGCGTCTGAATTCTCTCCTTGGGAAGAAAGTCGTTCTTCAGCGGCTCAACAATTGCGCCCCATCCCTTATTGCTTTTGGGAAATGCCTGCGCAATTCCGGCGGTAATCGCATCCATATTAGCCTGTGCCTGCTGGATGGTGACGCCGGGCTTAAGCCGCCCCATCGCCAGCAGCCAGTGGAAGTCGTGATTCAGCTGCTCCGGCTTGAAGACGAGCGGAACGATCAGCCACTGGTTCAGGCGGTCCGGCTGCCCGGGAGCCATAACTCCCACCACCGTGTACGACGATCCGTCGAGTTGGATTTGCTTGCCGACGATGTTAGGATCGGAGCCGAGCCGCCTCCACAGCTTGTTTACCAGAATGACGACGCGATCCTTGCCTGCCACTCCTTCTTCGGGAAGAAAATCGCGGACATACAGAAAATTGACGCCCATCATTTTGTAAAAGCCCGGAGTGGTTTCCTGGCCTTCAACATATTCAGGCTGATCCTTGGTGGCTAGATTGAAGCTGCCGCCGGAGAAGGCATTCAAGTCCTGAAAACACTTGTTCTGGCCTTTCCAATCTACGAAGTCCTGTGCGGCAATGCTGTTGCGGTCGCCTTGAATCTTCGACCAGACCATAACCAACTGGTCCGGCTGCGGATAGGGCATGGGTGCCAGAATCGTGGCGTAGACCACGGTAAAGATGGCCGTGTTGGCGCCGATGCCAAGGGCCAGCGTGAGCACAGCCGTAAGAGTAAAAACCGGCGACTTCCGCAATTGGCGCAGCGCGTATTGAAGGTTCCGCAAAATCGTTCGCATTTCAGCTATCCTTTGTTACTCTGCTCTCTCTGACTCTCTCACTTACTCCAGGATTTCTTACCGTGGTTCTGTTGCTGTGTTAACAGTGCCTCTCACTCCATCCTAAGTGCCTGCATGGGTTGGACGCCGGCAGCGCGGCGGGCGGGCAGCGCAGCGGCAAGGGCGACCATCACCGCGGTAAGCAACATAGCACCCGCGAGACTGACGGGGTCGAAGGCTGTAACGCCGTATAACTGAGTGCGGAAAAGCTGCGCCAGCGCAACTACGGACGGGAGCGCGAGTGCCGTGGCAACCGCGGCAATAACGGCCATCTCTCGCACAACAAGGAGAACTACTCCCGAGCGCTGCGAACCCAGGGCCAGCCGCACGCCGATCTCGCGTGTGCGCTGTTCAATCGAGTAGGCCAGCACGCCGTAAAGACCTACTGCTGACATCACCATAGCAAGTATGGAAAAGCCAGCCGCAAGGAAGGCCAGAGCGCGCTCATCGGATGCACTTCGGCTCACCTGGTCTTCCATGGTCCGCAATCCATCGACCACCAGCGTAGGGTCGAGCTGATAAATGGCCTGGCGAATCGCGGGTTCAACCGTCTCCGGCGCTTGCGCGGTGCGCACATAAATCGCCACTCCAGTGGGATGCTCCTGCTGCAGGTAGGGCGAGTAGACGGCTGGTCCCAGTGGCGTGCGCAGATCGGTGTGCTTGATGTCGCCAACCACGCCAACGATGGTGATGTCGTACTTGATATCGCTGCCCGCGCCCTTGGCGAGCTGACGCCCAATGGCGTTTTGCGGAGCTCCGAAGAAGCGCTTGGCAAGTGCGAGATTGACGACGGCCACATGAGGTTGACCATGCGCATCCGCAACGGTGAATTCCCTGCCCGCAAGCAACGGTTGGCGCAGCGTATTGAAGTAACCCGGAGTTATAAAAGGCTCTTCAAAATCCATTCTTTCGTCTTCAGCCGCCTTGTACCCCTGAACGGAATAGTTGGATTGGCTGTCGTTGCCGGAAAGTTCAGGGTCGGTGGTTGCGGCAGCCGACGTTATGCCGGGAATCTGTCCCAGTGTTTCAAGTGCGCTGGTGACGATTTGTGGGGTGCGGTCTTCGCCATAACCGGAGGTGGTTGGATCGAGGATGAAGGTAACCAGCTTTGCGGTTTCGAAGCCGACAGATTGCTGGCGAAGATTGTCGAGCGTTCGTACAAACAGGCCCGCCCCTCCCAGCAGCAGCACACTGAGCGCGATCTGCGCACCCACGGCCAGCTTGCGAAAACGCTGCGACTGTTTGGATGCGGTGCCGGCGTTCTGGCGCAGAGCGTTGGCCAAATCGGGCCGCAAAAAATGGAAGACCGGGGCTATCGAAAACAGCAGGCTGACCAGCACTGATATCCCCAGCGTAAAGAACAGAATGCGCGCATCGATCGCCGTGGAGTACGGCTCGCTTCCGGGATCTGCGCTGGTCATAAGGCGCACCAGTGTGAGCGCCACCACGGGCGCAAGTGCCAGGCCTGCGGCCGCACCCGCCATGCCAAGCATGCCGCCTTCAACCAGCAATTGGGAGACGATACGCCCGCGTTGTGCGCCGAGCGCGTAGCGCATGGAGATTTCGCGCGCTCGGGCTGCGGCGCGCAAAAGCAGCAGCGTGGCCACGTTGATGGCGCACATGGCAACAAGCAGCCCGGCCATGCTCATCAAGATGATGAGAGGCTTCTGCAGATCGATGCGGCCGGGCGAAAAGCCCCTCGAATCGTCGACGACCTTAAGGTGCGAGAGATCGATGAAGCTCTTCTTGAAGCGATCCGACTTCATCTTGTAGAGCGTGAACTCATAAGCGCGAAGCGAGCGCCACAGCGGCCCAAGGCTGGCCGCGGCCTGGACTTGTGTGACGCCGGGCTTGAGCCGCGCCACCAGGGTGAGCCAGACAGATTGATGATTGGTCAGGTCGTCCATCGGAGCGCGCCATGGAATGGCTTGCTCAATCATGGTCACGGGAACGAAGAATCCGGGCTTGTATCCGCCGATGGCAGAATCGAAGTTTTCCGGCGCAACGCCGACAATGGTAAATGGATGGCCATTGATGAGTACGGCCTGGCCCACGACACCGAACGATGCGCCAAAGCGCGTCCTCCAGTAGCCATAGCTGAGGACCGCAACTGAATTTGCATTCTTGACGATCTCATCCCTCGCGGTGAACAGGCGGCCGGCGGCGGGCTTCAGGCCGAGTAGCTGAAAGTAGTTTCCCGAAACAATTTCGCCATCCTTGCTTTCCGCCTGGTTGTGCCATGAGACGCCGGCTTCCTCCACCTTGTCTGCAGCAAGTATTCCGGTGAAGACCTGGTTCTGATCGCGCAGGTCCTTGTACATGGGATAGGAAAAGTAGTTGTTGTGGCCTTCGCTATTGCCTCCGAAGCTGCTCGAGGAACCGGAGAATCCGCCGCTCCATTCAAAACGAACAAGGTCTTTGGGCCGCTCGACGGGCAGCATGCGCAGCAGCGCCTGGTCGAAGAGAGTGAAGACGGCCGCATTGGCGCCAATGCCGAGCGTGAGCGTGACTATCACTGTGAGCGTGAAGGCCGGTGACTTGCGCAATTGGCGAAGCGCGTAACGAATGTCTTGAAGCAGCGTTTGCATTCTTGTATCTCTCCCTTTAGTTCGTGGACGGCGAGTTACTCGGTGCGCAGTGCCTGCATAGGTTCAATCGATGCCGCGCGGCGTGCTGGAATGAAGCCTGCCGCCGTGGCACAGAGGACGAGCATCAACGGCGCGCCGACTAGAGCCCATGGATCGTAAGTGCCCACACCGTAAAGCAGACTCTTCATCAGGTAGCCGGCATAGAGCGACGCGGGAATGCCCAGAACCAGGCCGATGAGAATCTGCCAGAGCACTCCGCGCATGACCATGGCGACCACGCTCGATCGGGTTGCGCCCAGAGCCATGCGGATGCCGATCTCGCTGGTACGGCGGGCCACAAAGTAGGACATGACGCCGTAGAGTCCCACCGAAGCAAGAATCAGCGAGAGGATACCGAAAAGGCTGGTGAGCTGAGCGATGATTCGTTCCTGGATCAAGATGCCGCCGATCTGCGAGTTCAAAGTGCGGAGGTCCACGACAGTCAGATTGGGATCGATGCCTGCAAGTGTCTGACGGATCAGCGAATTCGCATTCGGCTGTGGTGAATTGAACGAGAGCACAACCGCGCCGATGAACATGGACTGCGTCTCGGTGCCGCGCATGTCCGCCTCTTTATAGCCTGCGTAAAACTGACTGAGCGGGCGCAGATACACGGGCTGGACTTTGTCGTGAGGATCTTCAAACTTGAAGTCATGAAAGACGCCAACAATTTGCCAACTGCCTGAGTATTGCGGGTTGTCGATGCCAAAGCGCTTGCCGATCGGGTCCTGATTGGGGAAGAAGCGTTTCACGAAGGTCTCGTTGACCACGGCGACCTGTGGAGATGTTGCAGTCTCCTGCTCGTTGAATCCCCGGCCACGCACAATGGGCACGCCAATCGAGTCAAGGAACTGTGTGCCGACGCGATCCCATCTGGAGCCGCAGTGGTCTCCGGCGTGTGGAGCACCATGGCCCTGCTGGATGACGCACTCGCCCCAGCCTCCGCCTTCCAACGGGCTATAGAGGGCCATCCCGACATGGGTAGCGCCCGGCAAAGCGGCGAAGCGTTCTTCGATCTGGCGATAGAGCGCAGGCAGCCTATCTATGGTGTAGCCTGCGCCCGCAGGGTCGAAGTGGAGCACATAGCGATTGGTGGCGGCGATTCCGAGATCCTGGTTTTCGAGGTTGATAAGGGTTTTGGTCATGTTGATTGCCCCGGCGAGCAGGACCAGCGAGAGCGCAGCTTGAAAGACGACCAGTGCTTTTTGTGGAATGGATGAGCGGTCGCGTGTGGAACGGTTGGCGCCACGAAGAACTTCGGCAGGTTGCGCACGGGACGATAACCACGCGGGTCCCGCACCGAAGAGAATGCCTGTGAGAAGTGAGACCGCGAATGCAAATCCAAGAACGGCAAGCGATGGGCTGGAACTGATGGGAAGGTTGCGCGCGTCCGGAAAGACAAGCGCAAGAATTGTGCGCGAGCCGGCATAGGCAACGAACAGGCCGGCGAGGCCGCCCATGATGCTGAGAATCACGTTCTCGGTGAGAACTTGACGCGTGACGCGGCGCCGGCCTGCGCCAAGTGCCATGCGAACTGCGATTTCAGAGCGGCGTCCGGTGCTGCGGGCGAGCACAAGGTTTGCTATGTTGGCGCAGGCGATGAGCAGAACTACCGAAGAGAGGATCATCAGCATCGTCAGGCCCTTGCCGGTCTGCTGCTGCAGGTTCTGGATTCCGCCGCCGCCGGGCGCGAGAACGACGTGCATCTTGGGAATTATGGCAGCTCCGCCGTTGGCCGTATACGAAGTGCTTGCCGAGAGCCATTGGCGCAGCGTCATCGAGATTCTTGTCTGCAAGACGCCAATGTTGGTCCCAGGCCGCACTCTGCCCAATGGATAAAGCCAGTGGGAGTCGGGATGGTGCAGGATGGCACTGTCGCCATGAACGTAAAGCTCAGTCTGTAGCGGCATCCAAAAATCAGGTGGAGTGTCGGAGATGCGATCGCCAAAGAAGCCGCTCGGAGCGACTCCGATAACTGTAAAGGGACGGGCCTGAATATAGATGGTGGAACCAACGATGGTGGGATCGCCTGCGAAGTCGCCTTGCCACGCCTTGTAGCTGATCACGGTCGCGGGCGCGGCGTTGGGCGTGTCGTCCGAGTCGGCGAAGACGCGGCCCGCATACGCTCCGAGGCCCAGCGTGGAAAAATAGTTACCTGAAACAAACTCGCCATGCAGGGGCTTGGCTGCCTCCTGGCCGCGGCGCACTGCCCACCATTGGCCTTGCCATGACTGAACCGCGGCCAACTGTTCGAACTCCGGTGTGTTGCTGCGCAGGTACCGGTAGAGATCATAGGAAAAAATTGAAAAGTCTCCGGTATCGCCGGCATTGCCGGGGAAGCCTCCATCGACGCAGCAATCGCTGGTGTCGCCAATGCGGTAGAGTTGCGCCGGGTTGGCGACGGGCAAAGACCGCAGCAGGATTCCCTGCACGAGCGTGAAGATGGCCGTGTTGGCGCCAATCCCGAGCGCCAGCGTGATCACCGCCGTGAGGGTAAAGCCCGGCGATTTGCGCAACTGCCGCAATGCGTAGCGAATGTCTTGTAGCAGATTCGTCATGATGATCGGATCCTTTCGTGCTACTCGTTTCTGAGTGCCTGCATGGGTTCAATGGAAGCGGCGCGGCGCGCGGGAATGACCGATGCCGCAAGCGCGAGCAGAAAGATTGAGACAGCGGCCAAAGCGATCACCGCGGGGTCCAGCGGTTCCACTTCGAACAATAGGGAGCGCAGCAGGCGCGTAGCAAAAACCGCGGCCAATGCGCCGATGCCGCAGCCCAGCAGCCCCAGCCTGGCGCCGGAAGCAAGGACCAGCCGCATGACCGTTGCTCGCTGCGAACCGAGCGCTAGGCGAATGGCCATCTCCTGAGTGCGCAGTGCGGCGGAGAAGGCAATGACGCTATAGATGCCCAGCAGCGAGAGCAGCACCGCAGCTGCTGCAAAGCTGGAGATGAGCAAGGTGTTGAAGCGTCGCGGCGCCTGGCCTTCGGCTACCACGCGATCCATGGATTCGATATTCGTCAGCGGAAGCTGCGGGTCGATGGAGCGGACAACGGCGCGCAGAGAGTCGGCCATTTGTTCCGGCGGAAGCTGGCCGCGAATCACGAGGAAGCCTGTGTTTCCAACCAGCATTCCCGGAGGCGCAAACGAGCCGGCATCTGCTTTGCTTTGACTGGTGGGAATGTAGATTTGATTGAGCGTAGGCGAATCGGCCGCAGTCTCTTTGATGTCCCCAATCTCACCCACGATGGTGAGCCAGGGCAGCGTCGTTGCTCTCTCAGGTCCGCGATGCAGGCGCTTGCCAATCGGATCCTGTCCCGGCCAGTAGTGCTCGGCGAGAGTGCGGTTTACGATCACTACCAACGGAGCGCCTGGCAGGTCGTCGCCCGCATTGAAGTCCCGGCCCCTGGTGATTGGAATACCCTGTGCTTGAAAGTATCTTCCCATCACCACGGGCACCCACGACAGGTTCAGGCCCGCACCCCTGGGGGGGACGTAGCCCTCGGGAGTAAATGTTGCACGATACTCAATGTCGGCTGCGGGGAGCAGAGTGGTCACGCCCACTGCCTGCACACCGGGCAACTGCTCGAGGCCAGTGCGCAATGCGGAGTTGAATGCATCGATAGCGGTCTGTGTAGTGTACTGCTGATGGGGCAGGCTGTACGCGGCAGTCAGCGTGTGGTCGGCGCGCAAGCCAAGGTCGACCGTGCGCATTTTCTCAAAGCTGCGGAGAAGCAGGCCGGACGCCGTGAGCAGCACCAGCGCGACCGCCAGTTCCGCCACCACCAGGGCTGAGCGCAAGCGCGCATGGCCGCTGCCCGCGGTACCGGTGCGGCCGCCTTCCTTCAACGCCTCGTTCACGCTCGTACGCGCCGCGTCAAAGGCAGGAATAATCCCACAGAGAAGGCCGGTAATGACAGCCAGCGCGAGCGCGAACCCAACCACTTTCCAGTCAAGGCCAATGGAGTGTATGCGTGGCAGTGTTTCAGGTAGAAGGCTAATTCCAATTCGCAGCGCCGCCGCTGCGAGCGCAAGACCAAGTAATCCGCCGGATACGCTCAATACCAGTGCTTCCACAATCGATTGGCGCAGAACAACGGCGCCGCTTGCGCCCAACGCCAGCCGCACGCTGATCTCGCGACGACGGCGAATCACGCGCACCAGCAATAACCCTGCCAGATTGGCGCAGGCTATGAACAGCACCACCGAGACGGCACAAAAAAGCGTGCGGACCAGCGGGCGCGCCTGTGCAACTGTGGACTCACTCAACACCGCGACAGCGGGATGAATGCGCCGGGCGGATAACGCGGGAGGAAAGTTGCGCATGATCTCCTGCGCCGCTTGAACAGCATCGTCCTGCGCCTGCAAGGGAGTTACACGGGGCTTCACTCGCCCCACCAGATAGTACGCCCACGCTCCCGCGCCCTGAATCAGTTCAGCCTGAGTAAAGGTCATTGGAACCCAGAGTTCGCTTCGATTCAAATGACCTGGAACCAGTGGAAACTCGAAGTCACGCGGCATGACGCCGATAATCTCGTAGGGCTTGCGATCGAGGAGAATTTTCTGTCCGAGAATGTGTGAGTCGCCATGGAAGCGGCTGCGCCAGGTTTCATAGCTGAGGATAGCCACCTGCTGGCCTCCCTCATCCTCCAGCGCAGTAAATGCGCGGCCCATCAACGGCGAGACGCCGAGCGTTGGAATCATGCCCGCGGTCAAGCGTGCGGCATTGATCTGGGCTGGATCGCCCGCTCCTGAAAGCTCGTAGCTCGCGGGCGTATAGGCGCCCATGCTCAGGAACGCATGAGTGTCGCGAATATAAGTTCGAACCCCTTGCGCCGTAACTCCGGGAGCATCGAGCCCATACTCCACGCCTTCCAAACGATCGCCGAGAGTTACAAGTCCGGCTGGGTCAGCAAACGGCAAGGGGCGCAGCAGCACACCTTCCAAGATGGAGAAGATTGCGGTCGTAGCGCCGATGCCGAAGGCCAGCGTAAGTACGGCAGTGAGCGCGAAGCCTGGCGATTTGCGCAGCTGGCGCATTCCGTAGCGAATGTCGAGCCAAACGTTGTTCATCGGACATCCTCTCTTTTTTCGTATTTGGCTGATGAATTAATTCGTCATACGCACTTCCTGGTTACTCGCTTCTCAGCGCCCGCATGGGTTCAATCGAAGCTGCGCGCGCTGCTGGAATCAAGGCTGCAAAAATGCCCGTTACCGCAAGCAGCAAAGCCAGCAAGAGGAATCCACCAGCTTCTTTTTGGGGTTCAAAATAAATGACCATGCCGATGACCTTGCGAGCGACGACCGTGAGCACGAGGCCGACAATGGTTCCTGCCCCCAGCATCCACGTAACGCGGGAAAGTACCATCCCAAGAACGCGCTGACGCGTGGCCCCAAGGGCCATGCGCACGCCGATGTCGCGTGTGGATTGCTCCACCTCGTGACTGACAAGTCCGAATAGACCGACCAAAGCCAGGACGAGCGCGAGCGAGGCGAAGATGCCGAAGAGCCAGCTCTCCATCCGCTGGAAGACCAGCGTTTCAGCCACAACTTCAGTCATGGTACGCGGCTCGTCGAACGGCACTGTAGGGTCAAGATCATGGACAATCGAACGCGCTGCAGTCGTCACCTGGGTTGGATCGCCGGCCGTGCGCACCACCAGAAACATTTCGGACATCAGATCGGGTTTGTATTGCGCGGGGATTTCGTCCAGGAGGAAATCTCGCTCTGCCATCGGCGGATCATAAATACTCTGTCGCACGTTGGCCGTCACGCCGACAATCCGCCCCCACTCCTCTTCTTTCACGTTGTCATCGATGCGCTGCCGGGTTGGATCGAGTCCGCGTGGAATGAACTTGCTGACAAATGCGTCGTTCACCAGCACATTTGCGCCTTTGTTCTCCGGACGGTCGAGACTCGGCGAGAACTGACGGCCCTGGTGCAAGGGAATCCTCATCACATCGAAGAAACCGGTGCTTACAAAGCGGGTTTCCGCTAGCATCTCCTGGTTTGGCGGGTTCGGTGGCTGCCCTGCGATGTGAATATAACTGTTCGTCCCCGAGCTATCGATTGGCAACATGTTGATCAGACCAGCAGCCTGAACTCCAGGCAGGCGCTTTACACGCTCTTCGAGTGGACCGTAAAAGGCAGCGACCATATCGCGCCCTTCGTAGCGAGTTCTTGATAGGTCCAGCTTGATCGACAGTATCTTTGCTGGATTGAAACCAAGATCAGCATCCCGAAAGCGAGTAACCATCCGCATCAACAAACCCGCCACCACCAGCAGTACCAGCGTCAGCGCCACCTGCGTCACTACAAAGCCTGAGCGCAAGCGTGTCTGGGCGCGTTGTGTTCCGGCGCTTCCGCCAGCCTTCAACACGCGATTCGGATCGATGCCCGAAAGCCGCAATGCGGGATAAAGCGAAGCTGCCACGCTGGTGAACATGGCAACCACGACAGCGGCGGAAACCACAGCCCAATTCATATGAATGTCGACCCCGCGGTCCAGCGCATTGACCAGAAACGCTCTCATCAAATTCAGCAGGCCAGACGCTAGCATCAAACCTCCGAAAGCACCAAGAAACGCCGGCATCAAGCCTTCCGTAAGCACCTGACCAAACAGGCGGATTCGCCCCGCACCAATGGCCGCGCGCATGCCCATTTCCCGCTCGCGCTTCACACCGCGCGACAGCAGAAGCCCAGCAACATTGACGCACCCAATGGCCAGCACCGCCAATACGGCAAACAAGAGCGTGTAAAGCGGGCCATTTGTTTTCCCCGCAACCCGCTCTGCCAAAGGCGTCAACAACGGCGTATCGCCACTATCTGTTTCCGGATGAGCCTTTGCAAGGTCCGCGAAAACATGCGCGAAATCGGCCTGAGCCTGCTGCATGGTAGCCCCATCCTTGAGCAGCCCCACCGTCCGCAGCCAATTTGCACCGCGGTTCTGCATCCATGTATCTGTGAGCAGCCGTGGAGTGTAAACAGCGCTATGCAGGTTGAGCGGATAGCGGAAGCCGGCCGGCATCACACCGATGACCGTCGATACACGGCCATCCAGTTTCACGGTCTTATTTACAACTTCGCGGTCGCCGCCGAAATACTTCTGCCATGCGTCATAGCTCAGGACAACAACGTCATTTTTGCCGTCCTCCTGTTCGCCGGGAAGAAACGTGCGCCCCAGTAGAGGCTGCACGCCAAATACATGAAAGAAATTATCTGTCGACCGTACGCTGTCCAGCGAAACAGGCCCATTGGACGGCGTCTCAACCGTGATCTTCCTGAAATCCAGATAGCCGGCCAGCGCTTGAAATGTCTGCAACTCCGCGCGCTCATCCTTGAAGTTAGGCCACGAAGCCGGATGTTGAAAACCGCTGCGGCTGGTCGCCTGAACAAAGACGATCTTGTCAGGTTTCGCAAAAGGAAGTGGGCGCAGAATCACCGCGTCGATCACGCAGAAGACAGCGGTGGCTACGCCCACACTGAGAGCCAGAGTGAGAACGACAGTGAAGGCGAAACCGGGAGCGCGCCGCAACTGCCGCAGCGCATAGCGCATGTCCTGTAGCAAGTTGCGGAACGGCATGGTTAGGCCTCCACTTCCTCAGTGAGCTTCTTCAGTTCGTCTTCCGAAACTACCTTTCCGTCGAACAGGTGCACTTCGCGCTGCGCGTGCTTGGCGAAACGCGGATCGTGGGTCACCATGCAGATTGTCGAGCCCTCGCGATGCAGATCAGCGAGCAGATGCATCACGGCCTCGCCATTCTTCGAGTCCAGGTTGCCGGTCGGCTCGTCAGCCAGCAGGATGGAGGGCGAACCGGCCAGCGCTCGTGCAACGGCAACGCGCTGCTGTTGACCGCCGCTGAGTTGAGCAGGATAGTGCCGCATGCGGTGAGCCATGTTCACCCGTTCCAGCGCTTCTTTTACCCGCCCTTTGCGCTCGGCAGAAGGCATGCCGGCGCGATATGTCAGGGGAAGCTCAACATTCTCTTCCACGGTCAGGTCGCCGATCAGATTGAAGCTCTGGAAGATGAACCCGATCTCCTGGTTGCGGATGCGCGAGCGATCGCCGAAGCTAAGGTTCTCAACCGGCTTGTTGTTCAGCAGGTAGCGGCCGCCGGTGGGCGTGTCGAGCAGGCCGAGTATAGAGAGCAGCGTGGACTTGCCGCAGCCCGATGGTCCGGACATGGCCACGTACTCGCCGCGCGCGATGGTGAGGTGAATGCCGGAGAGCGCGTGCGTCTCCACTTCGTCGGTGTAGAAGACCTTGGTAAGTTCCTCGATTTCAATGAGATTATCGTTCGATGCCATCATTTCCTCCCCTTGTCGGTTATCGGTAATTCGGTTGTCGGTTGTCAGCGCCGGTCGTGGCCGCTCTTCCTTGAAAAGTGTTCCCCGCAATTTGAACCCGTGTCACAAGTAACTAAGCCACCATGCCTTGTTACGGCGCCTATACTCAGCAAACCATGCGCATGGGAAATACAAAAGCACCACGATGGCCAGCCATGTGAGATAAACCACAGGCAATCCGAACCCGTAGTTGGCGGGCTTCTCATTCAGAAAGAATCCGCCCCGCCATAACCAGCCTGCCGGCTCATGTGCAAGCGCAGCCAGAACAATCGCTGCAAAATGAATTGCATAAAGATGCAGCACGTAAAACATCAAGGGCACCTGGCCAAAGACCACAATCGGTTTGCTCCACCACTGAAAACTCGTCGACCCGCTAAATCTCTCGATAAATGAAAAGAGGATCAGCGAAGGCCCCAGCGTCATCAACAGATACTGCAACGATGCCGGGTACTTCTCGAGATCGAGGAAGCTGACCACACTCATCGCAACATTGCTTTGTACGTGCCATTCGCCTGGCGAGTTCCGTGCCACACCGGCCGCCGGATTTCCATATGCATTGAATGCCCGCAACACAATAAATGCGCCCGTCGCAACCAGTCCCAGCCAGAGCATGATGCGCGCGCGCAGCGCAACCGGCATGTCGAATAGCTGGCCGAAAACATATCCCAGCGCCATCACTCCCAACAGCGGAACCAATGGAAACAGCACGAAGAACCCGATGTGCGGCACCATGCCTTTCCGGTGCAACACAACCCACACCCAGTCGAAATGCCCCAGTTGGGCCGCCTGCACGCCATCGAACAGGTCGTGAAGCAGGACCAGCGCAAGGCCAATTGCAAACGTAGCCTTAGCCGGTAAACGGACCAACAGGGCCAGCAAGACCATGCAGCAACCGAGCGACCAGAGTACCCCGCCGAATCGCCAGGAAACAAAGGTCCATGCGTAGTCAACGATCGTAAACTCAAGCAGTACCAGCCAAAGTCCCCTGGTCCAGAGGAACCTTGAAGCGGCGGCGGCCGAACCGGTTTTGCGCTGAAAAAGATACGCACCCGTACCAGCGAGGAAGAAGAACAGCGGGGCGCAGAAATGGGTGATCCAGCGCGTGAAGAAGAGCGCCGGATACGTTTGCGCAATGTCTTCGGGCTCGAAGGGAAGGTTGGAGAGAAAATCGCGCGAGTGATCGATTGCCATCACCACCATGGCCAGTCCGCGCATGAAGTCGACAGAGATAATCCTGGAACTGGCAGCCGTCGAACGCAAGCCGCTCCCCATCACAGGACTGTTCTCTATTGCCACGGGAATCCTGGACATTCGCTTCTCCCTTGTCAATCGACTGCAACGATTTTGTTCCCCGTTTGCGCAACGCTTATTCCAGCCGGATTCGGTCTACGCTGTCCTCGCGCGACATATCCGAGAGGATCACCACATCGCCTTCCTTCAGCCCTTCCAACACCTGGATAGCGTTCACCGACTCGCGGCCGACCTTGACCGGCACACGCACAGCACCCTTGCCGTCGGGATCTTCCTTGAACAGGCTTAGCGTGGAATTCTCGTTGCCCAATGCCGGCCGGCCCACCTGGAGCACGTCTTTCAGCTGCGCCAGATTGATGGTTCCGTCGATGCTCAGGTCAGGCCGCGCGCCTGGCGGCAATGGTCCATCCAGTGCTACGTCAACGGTCACCGTTCCGTTCAATACTGAAGGATCGATTCTGGAAACGTGCCCTGGAATAATCCCGTTGTGCGTATCAACCGAGGCGGGTTGACCGATCTGGATGTCGCGTGCCTGCGTCTCGGGAATCTGCAGAGCGGCTTTGAGCTTGTCGAGCTGTATGACTTTGGCTACCGACGTCCCTGCGGTGACGTGCTGACCCACCTGCAATGGAACAGGAAGCTGTGCCAGCACTCCGGAGATTCCAGCCCTCACGTGCAGCGCTTCCGATTGCTTCTGATAGAGATCAAGTTGAGCCTTGGCCTGTTCGACTTTGGTCTGCGCGGAAGCCAACTGGACCTCAACCGCCTTCGCATTCACTTCGAGCTGCTGCTCAGACAGTTTTTTCTGGGTTGTCAATTGGTCCGCCGTATTCTTCGATGCGCTTGCCACCTGGCCGGAGACCACACCCAGCTTATTAAGCTGCTCGTCGGTCTGCGCCTGCCGTTGGTCCGTTGCATAGGAGGCGTTCACCTGCGCCGCGGCGATTTTTTTATCCATCAGAGTGCTCTCGAGCGTCGCCTGCAGGCTCTTGTAGTCGGCCTGCGCTCCTTTCAGCGCCGATTGCGCGCTAAGCAGCTGCTGCTCGAGTTGCGGATCGCTCATATCCATTACCACTGTGTCCGGCGTGACCTTTGCGCCGGGCAGCACCAGTATCCGCACGACTGTGGCGTCGGTCTGCGCGGGAATCAGCTCGATCGAGTCCTCGCGCGGCACCAGGCTCCCCGTCGATCCGCGCACCTGAATGGTCAGGTCTCCGCGCTTCACCGTGTCTGGCCAAATGGTGGAGCGGTCAACTGACGGCGCCGCCGGCTTGAGCCGCGACACACCGACCGCAAGAACAGTCAAAACTACCACCGCGATGCCAGTCCATATTGCATACTGGCGCATCTTCTTCTTTTTCAAGTCTGGGCGAGCGATATCCATCACGTCAGGTGAAAGCACTTGCTGTGCCAAAGAACCTCAGCTCGTATGCATTGAAAATAAACACCTTAAGAAGGTGCCTTCGAATGGATGCTTGTGCTTCAGTGACCGTTTACAGTGCGGTAGTGTTCGATTTCGGACAGTTGAGTTAACAATTGGCGCGAATTAAGTCCGTTCCACTGCGAGCGCAACCGCATTGCCACCGCCCAGGCACAGCGCCGCAATACCCCTTTTCTTTCCATGGCGCGCCAAAGCGAAAAGCAGTGTAGCCAGCACCCGGGCTCCGCTGGCGCCGATGGGATGGCCAATGGCGACGGCTCCACCATGCACGTTGACTTTCGCCGGGTCGAGATCCAGATCGCGGTTCACGGCCAGCGCCTGCACGCTGAATGCCTCATTCAGCTCGAACAGGTCCACATCCTGGAGCGCCCACCCAGCCCTGCGCGCGCACTTTCGCACGGCTTCAATGGGCGCCAGGCCGAACCACTCGGGCTCCCCGCCGCTGGTGGACTGGGCGCGGATCACTGCCATTGGGTTGAGGCCCAAGGCTTGCGCCCGCTTTTCGCTGGTGACGACAAGTGCCGCCGCGCCGTCGCTTACGCCGGGGGAGTTCCCGGCGGTCACCGTGCCG
>Ga0302319_10010036_pt1 | contig 18108 bp, 15 predicted proteins | sample Bog_T0_2_FD_203319 | JGI IMG/M metagenome (GOLD analysis project Ga0302319, IMG submission 203319) | Peat permafrost microbial communities from Stordalen Mire near Abisko, Sweden - Bog_T0_2 | ecosystem: Environmental > Terrestrial > Soil > Wetlands > Peat | place: Sweden: Abisko, Stordalen Mire...
AAACGGCGTTCCAAACGAAGCAAGGCCGGCCACGATGGCCGGCCTTGCTTGCTTCCATTCGATTCACTGTTAGAACTTGACTGAAGCCGCTCGCGGAGAGATCCCGCTGATTGCAGCCGCCCGCGCTTCGGCATAGGCTGCAGCGCCCATCAGCGCCGTCTTGCTCTCAAGAATCACCCGCACCGGCGTATTCACCAGCAGTTGGCTCAACCGGCCCTTGTCTGCAAACGCCTTCATAAACGTGCCGTCCTTCAGCTTTTCGAGAATGCGCGGCGCAATGCCGCCACCCAAATACAAGCCGCCCACCGACAGAATCGTCAGCGCCAGGTTGCCGGCCTCCGCGCCGAGCGCCGAAACAAACATGTCCAGCGTCTTCTCGCAGATCTCGCTTTTGGCCTTCATCGCCAGCTCGGTAATCACGGCGTTCGGGTCTTCTGCCGTCATGCGCTCGGCCAGCCACGCCGGTTCTTCCAGGCCCCGCACCTCGCGCAGAAACTCGTAGCAGTTGGTCAGGCCCTGGCCGCTCACCACGCGCTCTGAGCTGATGCGTCCGTTGTACTTCTGCTTGAGAAACCTGAGCAGATCAATCTCGTCTTCGTTGCGCGGCGCAAAATCCGAGTGGCCACCCTCGGAAGGATACGGAACATAATCGCGCCCATCCCAGATCATGAAGGTCTCGCCCAATCCTGTCCCCGCGGAGATCAGCGCCCGGTTTCCCACCTGGCGTGCATCGCCGTCGCTCAGCGTGTAGACCTGATCCGCGCTCAACTCGGCAATCCCGTATCCATTCGCCTGCAAGTCGTTGATCAGGAAGACATGGTCGATCTTCAAATTCGTGGCCAGCTCACGGCTGTCCAGCGTCCACGGCAGGTTGGTCAGGCGTAGACGTCCGTCGCGCACCGGTCCCGGCACCCCAAAACAGGCCGCGGAAACCTTCTCCGCGATAATGAACTCCTTTACGATATCTTCCAGCCCGGTGTAGTCCTTGGCGTGGTACTGCTTGTCGCGCGTGTGCTTCAGGTTCCCGTCGATAAAGTCGTAAAGCGCCAGGTTGACCTTTGTGCCGCCAACATCTCCAGCCAAAATCATGCTTCCCTCTCCAAAAAACCGCAGCCCTGGTCGTCGGGCGCGGGCAGCAACGCGGCCGCACTTCTGTCCAGAATCAATGTGAGTATACCGCTCGCCGGTCTGATCAACTGGCTCGGCAACCGTTCCACATCGCGGTCTCCCATGAATACTTCTTTTAGAATCTGTGCCTTATCCGCACCGCCGATCAGGAAGAAAGCAGAGTTTGCCCGGTTGATGACGGGCCACGTCAGCGTCAGCCGCCAGGTGTCCTTCTGAGGTACGTGGTTGGCCACAACCATCCGGCTGGTCTCGTGCAGCGCCTCGGTGTGGGGAAAAAGAGACGCAGTGTGTCCATCCGGCCCCATCCCCAGCGCAATCAGGTCAAACCGCGGAAGATCCGCGCCTTCCAGTTTGAACCCGCATTTCAGACCCGCCTCGTAGTGCGCTGCGGCCTGCTCCGGATCGAGCTCCCCCGCCATGCGGTGAATCTGCTCTGCTCTCAGCGGCACATGCTCCAGCAGCGTCTCACGCGTCATGCGGTAGTTGCTTTCCTCGTTGTCGGGCGGAACGCACCGCTCATCCACCCAGTAAAGGTCCAGCTTTTCCCACGGCATCCGGTTGCGCCACGGGTGGTGGGGGTCGGCCAGCAACGCGAAGGCCGCCTTGGGAGTCGATCCGCCGCTGATCGCGATCCGCGCCCAGCCTTCGGCCTCAACCGCTTCCTCAACCATCTCCACGAAGTACTGTGCCGCTCTCCAGGCCAGTGCCGCCGCATCCCGCTCCACGTAGTAGACGATCCTGAGTTTTCGACTCATTCCCCGCTGCCCCTCTGCTTTCTACGTTACACGGAGCAAGGCTTCGATATTCCTCAGTTCAAGTCAATTACGTCAATCGGGAATCAATTCTCGAAGCTCTGGCCCTTCGCAGCGCGCGTTGCTCCGCGTCTACGGTAACCGGGATCATTTCAAAATATGGTTTCAGCAGCCCAGTAGCCGCGGCCCCGCGCAAAGCTTGTCTCGAACGCGCTAAACCGCTCTTGGGACGAAACTCATTTACCCAGGTAGTCCCGGTATTGCTGCTCCAGAACACCGGCGGCACGCGCCAGCGCTAGCTTCGACAGGTTGTACCGGTAGAGGCTCTCCACCTGGTTGTTCTCCGCGCTTGCCAGCGCAGTCTGCGCCGTCACCAGGGGAAGATTGTCGTCTACGCCAGCGTTTACGCGATCGGTTTCGTCGCTAAGGGCGCGCGTAGCCAGCTCCACGTTCGATCGTGCAACATCCACCAGGCGGTGGCTTGCATTCACGTCAAGCAGCGCCGAGCGCACCTGCTTGTCGATCAAGTTCGTCAGGTCGGCAAGCTGCGCATTCACCGCTTCCACCTGCGCCTGAGAGGCATCCTCGTCTCCGCGCAGGCTGGCTTCGCGGAAAATCGGCACGCTCAATGAACCCATAGCGAGGAAATCGCCACGCGTTCCCGCGCCATTCACCGTGCTGGTGCCATAGTAGCTGTCGAACCGGAGCGTCGGATACCGCTGGCTGCGGTAGGACGCGTGGATCGCCTTGTACGCCACTGCCTGATTCTGCAGATTCTGATAGTCCTGGCGACTCTTGTAGGCGATGGCGCGCACTTCCTCCGGTGTCTGCTCGGCAAGGTCGCTATAAGGAGCAGGATCGGTAAGCGCAATCTTCTGCCCCGGCGCAACACCAATCTCGCGTTTCAACAGGATCAGGTCTTTCTCGTAGGCGTTCTGCGCGTAGATCAAGGCTTGCTGCTGCGACTGCAGCTCCACCTTTGCCCGCAACTCGTCGAGATTCGCCGCCGTGCCCGCCTCGTGCGCGGCGTGGGCATGGTCAAACTGCACCTGGCTTTCAGCCACCAGCGCCTTGGCGTTGTCTACTTCGCTCGATGCGGCAATGGCGTGCAGGTAAGCAGTGGCCACCTGCTGCACCACTTCGCCGCGCGCGGTCATTTTGGCAAAATGCGCCGCCCTTTCCGCCGCGCCCGCCGCCCGCCATCCGGCGATCACCGGCCCTGAAAACAGCGTCTGGCTATAGTGAACCCGCCCCTCGGTCAAGTCGTCCTTTGTGATGAGCGACATTCCCCCCGGAAACTGGCCGCTCGGAAACAAGGTGGCGAACTTGGCGATGACGCCGGGACCAAATCCCTCCGCGGCCAGGTTGTGCTCGTAAACGCCAGTGGCGCCGGTCAGAGTGATAGTGGGCAAAAATCCCTGCAGAGCCTGATTCCTTTCGCCATGCAGAGCTGTTTCGCCGCTTTCGGCTTCCCTCAGCCCAAGATTGTTGTCCAGGCCACGCCGCACCGCGTCGTCGAGCGAGAGCATGAGTGTCTCGTCCGTTGCCGGATGCGCCGTTACGCTCCCGAAGAAGGGATTGAGGGCCGAGCTTGGGTTCTGCCCCGACGCCGCCGCTACCCAAAAGGCCGCCGCGCAGGCAAGCGTTTTTGCTCCACTCCGGAGCGCAAAATGGTGCATGGGATTCACTGCCATCTATTCTCTCAGATGAGCCAGACCCTGCCCCGGATGCAGCGTAGCCCCGCTCGACCGCAAATTTATTCCCAGCAAGGGCCGGGCTGATCCCGAACATGGCCGCAAATCGGCCGTCGGTTTCTGCGGCCCGCGATCCGGCGCTGGTTCCTCATGCCGTCTGCTGTGCGGGCGCAGCGTTGTCCAGCCGTCTCCGCAGGTCGTGGTAGAGCACGGCAAGTGCCGTCGTCATCGCCGAGTAGATGAGCAGGATGTACGCCACAAACAAAGCAAGATAAGCCAGAACGGCGATGCCGACAAGCACTACGAAAGCCACCGAACCGACGGTCACATGCACCGCCATCGCTGCTATCCCCACCAGAGCGCCCAGCGCCAGCAAAAGCAGGATGCTCACCAGGTACGCGGCATAGACGATGGCATACACAACCAGTACCACCAGAAAAACGCGCCCCATCGAGTTCCGTGTCAGCAGCAGGCTGCGCTGTATTGCCGCCCACGCCGTGATCCCCTCCTCGACGCAGGCTGGAATCGACGCCGCAAGCCGGATCATCACCACGACTGAGTAGATGAGAATCGCCAGATAGAAAAGCAAAATCAGGGGGACGAGGAAAAACGAAGCCGCAGGATTAGAGTGGCCCAGTCCCAGCAAAACGGCAACCGTGGCAATCAGCGCCACGAGTACGGCGACCGGCAAGACGACGCTGAGGGCAGTGAGAATCAGCAGCCACACGTAACGGCCAAAGTGGCTCCAGGCCGCGCCATAGGCCTGTTTTACGGTAACCTTCACGCCCAAGTCGGCTTGTGTTGAAGCAAAGACCGCCGCCGGTAGATAAAGGGCGAACATAGCGAGAAGAATCGGGTAGAAGACCAGAATGAGGGGAATAAACCATGGTGAAAAGCCTGCCACGGAGCCGATTCCGGGAGTATGCTCCCTGATTTGCCCCAGCATAGTCGGAATCACGACACACAGGACGGCGGCTACGTAGAAGAGCATGACGCCCGCGGGAACGGAGGCAACTCCCAGAAATAGACGCAGGTGGGCGCGCATCAGATGGTAGATGCGGTCCAGCGTCTGTCCGAAGGTCATTGGCGCAGAGCGGACAGGCGTGAAATTGACGGAGGGCAAAGAGTCAGCAGACGGGGACCCGGTTAGTTCGTCCATTGGGAACACCTCTGGCGGGCTTTGGATTCTTGCCGGGATGGTAGCACAAGCATGTGTGGGTTGGCGTTAGCAGGTCGAGAAAGCGGGAACCCTCATGCCTCTGGCGGGCCTATTTCTAGGCGAAGTGCAGCACCGATTCAGCCCAGACGATCGCTTGTGCATAGCAGCGCTGTAGTGGTGCGCTGTCCATGCTCCATCTCCGCGCAGTTTGGCTGCAAAGCGTCCAGTCGCCCTGCTCGTTCGCAATCACCCACGCGAGCAGGCCGCGCACCGGGCTTTCCGCATCGTTCAATGCCTGTCGAATCTCCTCGCGCAGGGGCAGCGACGGGGTCAGCTCGTCCATCGGAATCCGCAGCATGGCAGGCAGCAGGCTCAGCATACCCACCAGGTACTGCTCTGTGGGATTCAAGCCGTAGACTCTGGCTGCCAGCTCGCAAAACCGCCCTCTCACCAATGCCAGACGCAGCACCTCCTGGTTCTGCCCGGCATTTAAATCGCTGGTAATTGCCAGCGTGGCCACACGGCGGAAGGCGTCTTCTCCAATCACCACCAGTGCCCCCTCTACCGAGCGCACCTCTTGTTGAACGGCGTACATGGGCGAGTTAATCAGCCTGAGAATGCGATAGGTGAGCGACGTATCCCTTTTTACCAGTCGTGAGATATTGCGCAGATCGGCTGTTTCGTCCTGCAGCGCGCACAGAATCTCGATCTGCGAAAGACGATTGGCCGGAATCTTGCGATTCCTGAGCATCACCGGCCGGCAAAAATGGTATCCCTGCACCAGCGTGAAGCCCTCGTCGCAGGCCGTCTTGAACTGTTCGCGTGTTTCCACTTTTTCGGCCACCAGGGCAACGGCGCGGTAGCTCAACCGATCCAAAAGCAGCTTGCGTTCATGTGCGTCCACGGCGAGAAAGTCGATCTTGACGTAGTCGGCCAGTTCCACCAGCGGCTCAATGCCCGGCTTCCACGTAAAGTCGTCGAGCGCCAGCCTGAAGCCGGCTCTTTTCAGCCTGCGGCATGCGCTCACCAGGACAGGCGTTGGTTCCAGGTCTTCAAGAACCTCAAGCACCGTCATGCTGGCGGGCAGAACATCCACCAACTCGTCTGTCAGCGACTCTTCGGTGCAGTTGATAAATGCGAGCGCACCCCCGGTCAGCTTTTCCAAACCGAAGACGACTGAGTTGTCGAGCATGGTGCGGGTGGCACGGTTGCCATCCCAGGGAAAGCACGCTCCCGGTTCGTCCCTGAACAGCAATTCGTAGCCGTGCAGCCGGCCGCGCATGTCCAGGATGGGCTGGCGCGCCAGATAACGGAACCCTTCCGCCGAATCCAATCGAAAGTTATCTTTGCATTGCGGAGTAGTCGCCATTGCGCCGTGCCTGCCCACCACCTCCGTTTATCGGCCACGGCAGTCAGCACTTTATGTGGAAAACCGAAAGCAGCAGTCCTCAGCCTCCCATGAACATGCCGCCATTCACGTCCAGGACATGACCGGTAATGTAACCGGCCGCATCTGAGGCCAGGAAGGCGACCGCCTGCGCAATCTCTACGTCGGTTCCGGCGCGGCCCACGGGAATTGTGGCCATCATGACCGTGCGCTGCTGCTCGTTCAGCACCGCGGTCATCGGCGTTTCAATGTAGCCCGGCGCAACGGCGTTCACGGTAATCCCGCGCGAGGCAACTTCGCGGGCCAGCGAGCGCGTCAGTCCCAGCAGTCCGGCCTTGCTGGCCGCGTAGTTCACCTGCCCGGCCTGTCCCGCGCGTCCCACCACGCTCGATATGTTCACGATCCGGCCCCAGCGGTTCTTCAACATCGGCCGCAGCACGGCCTGGGTCAGCAGAAACGCACCGGTCAGGTTGGTGGCTAACACATCGTCCCAGTCGGTGCGCTTCATGGCCATCATTAGGCCGTCCCGGGTAATGCCTGCGTTATTCACCAGAATCTCGACCTTGCCGAAGCGCTCCAGCACGGCCTTCGCTCCGGTCTTGATCTGTTCCTCGCTCGACACATCCAGGGCAAACGCTGCCGCCTTTCCGCCGGCTGCCTCAATCTCCGCAACCACTTCGGCCAGCTTCGCCTCGTTCCGCGCCGCCAGCGCAACCGTCGCTCCTGCCCGCGCCAACTCCAGCGCGCAAGCCCTTCCGATTCCTTGCGATGCGCCGGTCACCAGCGCGATGCGTCCCTCGATGCTTGTCATAGACTTTCAGATCTCCGTGCGCGCAGCTCCGCGCCCTTTCCGCTCATCATTATAGATAGATAGAGGCATGGGCCAGGAGCGTAGGGATCAGAAACGCAGGGCAATTGCATGAAGGTATTTGTGACTCGTTATGGTTATTCTCGACCGTTGAGCGCGGTAAGCCACGTCATTTCCTCCCGGAGGGAGGACGGAAAATAGCCCAGGACAAGCGCAGCGCAGTCCTGGGAACGCGTTCCAGCAAACGTCTTCAGCCCTGTAAGGGCGATGTGAACCCCGACGATGCATCTAATACCTGTTCGTGCAATTGCCCTACTCAGAAACGGCCCCTTGAGAAACGGCGCATTGCGAAACGCTCGTTGACTACGACGGCGTCACCGCCACCGGCAAGGGACGCGCGGCCAGCGCGGGCCGCACCAGCTCCCTCGGCCACACATACACCGCCAGACGGCGCGAGTAGTGCAGAACCGGGGCAACCTTTGGCAGGGTCAGGCCAATGGAGGCGGCCAGATCGTTGCGCTCGATCTCGGCTTCAGCTTCCTCCAGGGGCCAGGGCACGTGGTGCAGGTTGGCGCGCACCGGCTGCCCCGTGCGATCCGCGCTGAACAGGCAATTGCGCTCGGTAATAAAGTATTCGAGCGTCCCACTGCGTGGCTCGGCGAGACTCGCGTTCGGTCCCAGCCCACGATACCGCGCGTTGAAGACGACTTGCTGGTTTGAAAGCCGCCGCCGGCTATAAAACGCGAACTCCCGGTCCGAGCGCTGCTCCAGCCGCATCTCCGACCAGTAGTAGGGCAGGTTATACCAGGTGCGCGCAATGCCCACCGCCAGCAGATTGCTCGCGTCAAGTGAGAAGCAGTAGACGCCCGGCGTGCGCGTGTACTGGTCGCGGACATACGTGCGCAAATTCAGATCGGGAAACCTACGCATCCCGGGGATAGGCGGAACTCCGCGAATCTTGATGCGATCGAGCCAGAACGGCACGATGCCCAGCCACGCCGATCCATGGAACGTATCCACTTCAAGCCAGTCCGGCAGCACCGCCGCCATCTGCGCCACGGGGATGGGCCAATGCGCAAGCAGCAGATCGTTCCAACGCTGGGTCACGGCCCAGCGGCCCGACGGCAAAGGCCGTGGCCGGTGCGAAGTGCGTAGATGAAACTGCTGCATGGTTCTTTGACTCCAACTGCCGGGGAAACCTTTTGCCACAGGTGGTGCGCCCCGCCACGAAAGGCGCCAATGGCCGATCCGCGCGCCACCCCGATGCCGTATTCTGGTCGCGAGACCTGACCGATGTCCAGTGAAACTTTTGCCGCACCAACCGCAAGTAACCAGACTGCCGTATTTGCCGTTCATGGCGCAGACCCTGAAGTATTGGCCTTTGCCATGGCCAAGTATTCGCGCTCCTCGCTCTCCATGCGCGAGTCGCTTACTGAAATCAGCGCTCAGCGCGCTGAACAGTTTCTCAACACCTTCTATTTTCAATACGGCCATCGCTCCATCGCCGACCTGGCGCACATCGCCTTTGCCGTCGAGCGGCTCAGCCTTCTGGCGGCCATCGTGCTGGTCGACGAGCAGCGATGGGACGGGCAGGAGCGCTCCACCCGTTACCAGAATTTTCTCAAATCCGGCTGGTACTTTCCCGATTTTGGAGCGGATGCGGCCTCGGCCCAGCTCTACACCTCGACCGTCGAGAATCTTTTTGCCACATATCAGCGCACCACGTCTGCGGTTCTTGAAGTTCTGCGCGGCCGCATTGCCTGCCCCGACACGCTCAAGCCCGAGGCCTACGAGCGCACGTTGAAGGCCCGCGCCTTCGATGTGGCGCGCTACCTTTTGCCGCTGGCCACCAACACCTCTCTTGGGCAGATTGTGAGCGCTCGAACGCTGGAGACTCAGGTCTCGCGCCTGCTCTCTCATCCCGCCGCCGAGGTGCGCGACCTTGGCGTAAAGCTGCGCGAGGCCGCTACCGGAACGGCGTGGACTGTGCAATCCCAGGCAGCCGCGGCTTTTGCCGACAGAGTTATCGCCGCCGACCCCTCGCTTGCCCCTGACGCCGCCCACTTTCTTACGCGGGAAGTTAAGACCGCGCCCACGCTGGTTAAGTACGCTCAGCCAAGCGCTTATGAGATCGAGTCGCGCCAAGAGCTGGCCCAGGCCGCGGCCCAACTCCTCAGCGGTGTTTCCTGCGCCACCGCACCGCTGGTCGATCTTGTTGAGCGCACTGAGACCCTTGAAGTGGAGCTTGCAGCCACGCTCCTCTACTCCGCCAGCCACCACCCCTACCGCCAGATTCGCGACCTGGTCGCCGCCCTGCCTTCCGTGCAGGTTGCTGAGATCGTCGAGCTGGGGCTGCGCCATCGCGGCAATCACGACGAAGCGTTGCGCGCATTCCATGCCGGCGCGGCCCTGCGTTTCGACATTCTTATGGACATTGGCGGCTTTCGCGACATGCACCGCCATCGGCGCTGTACCCAGATTATTCAAGACTTTACGGCGCAGCACGGCTATGAGACGCCGGGCTCAGCCGACCTGGGCGGCGGGGTCGACATTCTCGCCGAAGCAGGCGCCGCGGCCAGCTACAGCTCCGCGGTCGAGGCCGCGCACCGGGCAAGCCTTCAAATCGCCGCCGGCAGCGCGCAGGAGGCGGCGCAATCCGCACTCTATCTGCTGCCTCTGGCCACGCGCATCCGCAGCCTCTTCAAAATGGACTTTGCCGAAGCCCAGTACATCACCGAATTGCGCTCGGGTCCTGCCGGCCACTTCAGCTATCGCCGCGTGGCGTGGGAGATGTACCGGGCCATTGAGCGCCAGCATCCCTCTCTCGCCAAACACATTCGCATCACAGACTTCACCAAGCCCATCGACATTTTGCAGCGGTAGGCGGCTCTCAGTTGCAGTGCGAACCGAAGCGGCCATTTCCGTGCGAATCGTCTTTCGGCGACTGCCGCGATCAGGACAATTGCATGTAGATATTTGTGACTCAAGCCGGCTCTTCACGACCGTTGAGCGCGATCAACCACGTTATTTCCTCCCGGAGGGAGGGAGGACGGAAAATAGCCCAGGACAAGCGCAGCGCAGTCCTGGGAACGCGTTCCAGCACACGCCTTCAGCCCTGGAAGGGCGATGTGAACTCCGACGACGCTTTTAATCCCTGTTCACGCAATTGCCCTGCCGCTGTGAGCCGTTATTGCCGCCCGGCAGCATCCTCTGTGAGAAAATCAGAACTTGCACACGCAATCAAAGTTTCGCCTCCTTGTGGTCCGGCTGGGCGCGATGGGAGACATTCTCCACGCGCTGCCGGCTGTTACAGCCTTGCGGCTGGCGCATCCCAATTGGGAGATTGACTGGGTTGTCGAGCCCCGCTGGCAGGCCCTGCTTGCCGTGCCGGGAACCACCGCCCGCGGTCCGCAGATGCCCATCGTGGACCGGCTGTTTTTTGCTCCCACCAAGGAGTGGCGCAAGGGGCCTATCCGTCCAAGAACCCTCAGCGAAATCCATGGCCTGCGCACCCAGCTGCGCTCCGTGGGCTATAACGCGGTCATCGATCTGCAGGGCGGGTTGCGCTCGGCGGTGGTGGCGCGCATGGCTGGCTGCCAACGGGTCATTGGCGAGTCCGCGCCGCGCGAACATGCGGCAAGCTGGATGTTTAACGAGCGCATCGATACTCACGGCGCGCACGTAATCGAGCAGGATGTGGAGCTGGCTTCGGCAATTGCCGGCGACACGCTGCAGGTTGTGCCGCCGGCGCTGCCCGTCGATCCCGCAGCCGAAGCCTGGTGCGATGACTTCCTCGCCTCCAGCGGCACGCGGCCCACGGCGCTCATCAATCCCGGCGCGGGATGGGGCGCAAAGTGCTGGCCGGTCGAGCGCTACGCCGAGGTTGCGCGCGGACTCATCGTGCGCGGCTACAGGGTGCTCATCAATGCCGGTCCGCAAGAAGAGATGATGGCCGATGTCATCGTCAAAGGAACCAGCGGCGCATCCATTCCACTCTCGACCACCCTCGAACAGCTCATCGCCGTCACTCGCCGCGTCAACTTCTTTGTCGCCGGCGACACCGGTCCGCTGCACCTGGCCTGCGCGCTCGGGCGGCCCGTCGTCGGCATCTACGGCCCCACCGACCCCAGCCGCAACGGCCCGTATGGAACCTGCTCCAGAGTCCTGCGCAGCTCCATCAGCAAGCGTGACCACACGCGCCGGCCTGAGCCGGAAGAGGGCCTACTCACCATTCAGCCGGAAGACGTGCTGCGAGCAGCCGACGAACTGCAGGCCGGGGAATGCGGCAAATGAGCGCGAACACGGGCCCCGTACAACTGGATTGGATTGCGCGCTGGCAGCGCGTGGCGCGGCGCATTCGCGTGCCCTTGGGATTTTTGACCGCAGTGCTTTACCTGTTTGAGCTGTGGCGTCAGGCGCCCCGGCCGGCAGCTATTGCGTGGAGTCTTGCCCTGGTGCTGCCCGGCATTGGCCTGCGCGCCTGCGCCTCAGGTTACGTAAAAAAGAACAGCGAGCTTACCGTCACCGGCCCCTACGCGCACACTCGCAATCCGCTCTATCTCGGCTCCATGTTGATAGCCGCAGGCTTTGCGGTGGCGATTGAGAGCTGGGCAATCGGCCTGGTACTGGCCGTCGGCTTCGCCCTCATCTATATTCCGGTCATCGCCTCTGAGGAGCGCTTTTTGCGCGCCACCTTTCCCGGCTTTGCCCGCTACTGCGCCCTGGTCCCGCGGCTCATTCCCAGGATTACCCCGGCCCGCATGGGGAACGGCGCTGCTCCCGGTGCTCAGCAATCTGCTCCAGGGTCCAAAGGCAGTTTTTCAATACAACTCTATCTAAGGCATCGCGAGTACAATGCTGCTTTAGGAGCCGCATTGTTATACGCAAGTCTGCTATTCTTGCGGCCGGTCGTCGAAACGATCCTGCGTGGGGCGCGGTGAACGTTTTTTCGGGGAAATAAGTCAAAAGATCCAGAAGGAGCCACACCCGACGTTGAAGACGCATCTCCATGCAGCAGCAGTTCTATGCATCTTTGCCCTGGCAGCCGCGGCTCACGGGCAGCTTGCGCCACCGCGCGCGGGCTTCAGCTTTCCCCAGCGCCAAACCCTCACCTATTCGGTCGACTGGCGCGTCTTTCCCGCTGGAACGGCTGTGCTGCGCTTTGAGTCTGTAGGCGACCGCGAGCGCCTGACCGCCAGCGCCGACACCATCGGCGCAATCAACATGCTCTTCCACGTGAGCGACCACTTTCAATCCACCTTCGACCGCCAGCGCGGCTGCACCTACGAGTTCGACAAGCAGACCGTCGAAGGCCGCCGCCAGGTAAACTCCACGCTGCGCCTCGACTACGGGCAGGGCAAGTCCATTCTCGACGAAAAAAACCAGGTCTCCGGGCAAGCCAAGCACGCTGAAACGCAGATTCCCGGCTGCATCACCGACCTGCTCAACGGATTGTTCTATGCGGCCTCGCAGCCCATGTCGGTCGGCCAGAGCTTCGTGGTTCAAGTCGCCGATGCCCAGCGCACCATTCCCGTCACCATGAAAGTAGAAGGCCGCGAGGAGATCAAGACCACCCTCGGCACTTTCAAAACCCTGCGCGTGCACCCCTCCGCCGACGCCGGCGTAGTCAAGAATCGCGGCGACATCTGGATCTGGTACACCGACGACGAGCGGCACCTGCCCGTGCAGATGCGCGCCCGCCTCTTCTGGGGAACCATCACCTTCCGCCTCACCGGCAACGACAACCGGTAGCCGCAACGGGCGTCGGGATTCTGAACCTAAGCAGCAGGGCAATCGCATTTGGAATCGGAATCAAGAACAACAGGGGCTTTGAAAGGGCACGGATTTATCCGTGCCGCCAAAACATGCAAACTCGATAGGCTTTAGCCTCTGGGGGACGGTTTCCGCTGCCTCCGAAAACCATCCCCCAGAGGCTAAAGCCTATCTCCTTCCCTACCGCCCTCTTCGGCTCGGATAAATCCGAGCCCTTTCAAAGCAATCCCTTTCCACTTTCTCAAATGCGATTGCTGCATCCGCCGCCGGCCACCGGTCCGCGCCCGCAGTCCCACAGGTGTACACTTCTTCTTTCCGTGCGGGCGCATCCGGCCTGCGCGGAGGCTGTCGTTCTAAGGTGAAATCCATGCGTAAATCCGCTTTTTTACCCGTTCTCGCGATTGCTCTGCTGGCCGCGCCCTTCTGCTCCGCGCAGGATGCGCCCGCCAAGCGCCCCATGACCTTTGAAGACATGATGAAGATGAAGCGGCTGGGCGAGACGGCTGTTTCACCCGACGGCAAGTGGCTGGCCTACTCGGTGACCACCGTGGATCTCGGCCAGAACACCAAGACAGCGGAGCTCTGGCTACAACTGCTCTCCGGCAGCGGTCCCATCAAGCTTGCCGTTGCCCAACCCGGCGACAACGGTTTGGACTTCGCTCCCGACGGCAAGCGGATTCTCTTTCTCAGCAGCCGCGAAGGCGGCCAGCAGGTGTGGACTGCGGACTTTGACCCCGCCACCGGCGCAACGGCCAACGCAAAAAAACTCACGGCGATTGCCACCCAGGCCGACAACGCAAAGTGGTCGCCCGACGGCCGCTCCGTGGTCTTCACCTCTGCCGTCTATCCCGACTGCGCGGCGATTACCGAGGCCGATTTCGTCGCCGGAAATCAGTGCAACGCCGATCGCGATGCGGCAGCGGCAGCCAGCAAGGTGAAGGCGCAGATCTTCATCCATCTGCTCTACCGGCACTGGGACCACTACACCGGCGGCAAGAGGTCCCACCTTTTTCGTGTTTCGGTTGAGACCGGTGGAATGCGTGACCTGACGCCCAACGATCCGCACGACGTGCCGCCGTTTTCGCTCGAAGGCGGCGGCGGCTTTGCCTTTGCGCCTGACGGCAAGGAGCTGGCATTCACCGAGAATCCCGATCCCGAGCCGGCCATCTCCACCAGCGCCCAGATCTATGTCCTCGATCTGACTGACCCCGCAGCAAAGCCGGTGAAGATCTCGACGTCGGCAGGTGGAAACTTCAACCCCGCCTACTCGCCCGACGGCAGGTTCATTGCGTGGCGTTCGCAGGAGCGCGCCGGCTACGAGAGCGACAAGTTCCGGCTCGCGGTGTATGAAAGGTCAACGCAGAAATCCAAGAGCATGGTTGACGGTTTTGATCTGTCGGTCGACGAATTCTCATGGTCATACACTTCCTACGATGATGTGCATCGATTGCTGTTTGTGTCTGAAGACAAAGGCGAAGCAGAGATCTATCAGGTGTATGCGGACGGAGGCGGTCTAAAGAGATTCGGCAGGGTTAAGGGCGATTGGAGTTCGGTTCATCTGGTGCCCAATAGGCCACTGCCCCGGCAAGACATGCCGATTTATGGAACATTGATGCGGGTTGATCAGCCACCAGAACTCGTCGTCGCAAATCTTACAACGCTAGATGAAACTTCCAGAGTTTTTCGCCCGGCGAAACAGCAGGGCGGCACATTCACAGCAGGGGAAGACATTACTCCGTATGATTACGAGCCGGAACATATCACCCACCTCAACGACACGCTCCTAGCCCAGCTCGATCTGCCCAAGATGGAAAGCTTCTGGTTCACCGCCAAGGATGGAACCAAGCTCGAAGGCTTTCTCATTCGCCCGCCCGGCTTCGATCCCGCCAAAAAATATCCGCTCAAGTTCCTCATCCACGGCGGGCCGCAGGGCAACTGGGGAGACGCGTGGAGCTATCGCTGGAACCCCGAGCTGTTTGCGGCCAACGGCTACGTCGTGGTCATGATCAATCCCCGCGGTTCCACGGGCTACGGGCAGGCCATCGTCGACGGCGTCAACGGCGACTGGGGCGGCAAGCCCTTCACCGATCTGATGGAGGGTCTTGACGCCGCCGAACGCAAGTTCCCGTTCATCGACAAGACGCGCGAGTGCGCGCTGGGCGCAAGCTACGGCGGCTTTATGGCCAACTGGATTCTGGGCCACACCGACCGCTTCAAGTGCATCGTCTCGCACGACGGCATGTTCAATCCCGAGTCGGCCTACGGCACCACCGAGGAGCTGTGGTTCAACGAGTGGGAGTTCAAGGGCCATCCGTGGGACTACTACGGCAAGCCCGACAGCGAGAACCCCTACCGCAAGTGGTCGCCCATGCTCTCGGCCAAAAACTTCAAAACGCCCACGCTGGTGATTCACGGCCAGCTCGACTACCGGCTCGATGTGAGCGAAGGTTTTCAGCTCTTCGACACGCTGCAGCGGCTCAAAGTGCCAAGCAAAATGCTCTACTTCCCCGACGAGGGGCACTGGGTGCTGAAGCCGCAAAACTCCCAGCTCTGGTACAAAACCGTCAACGACTGGGTCGACCAGTGGACAAGTGCAGCTCCCAGCCACTAGCTTCTAGCTGCCAGCAGGTGCACGCGGCAGCCGTTTGTAGTACATTCCTTTATTTTGTAGTACAGTGACAGCATGACGACCACCGTGCAAGCCCGATTGGACGAGGAGACGCAGGCAGCGCTGGACCGGCTGGTGCAGCAGCGCGGGATGAAAACGTCAGACGCGGTGCGCGAGGGCATTCGCCTGTTGGATAAACACCATGCCCCGCCAGCTCGACCCAGGCTGATTGGGATCGGCAAGTTTGACAGTGGCATTGCCGATCTTGCGACGAACAAGAAACACATGGAAGGCTTCGGCCAGAAAAGTATGGGCAAGGGCTGGCGGCCTCCGAAAGATCGTGCCAGGTGACGCCCATTCTGGTGGACACCGGCTTCCTGGTAGCGCTCTATGACAAACGCGAGCCCATGCACAGGCGCTGCCTTCGGATCTACGATTCACTGGACCAACCTCTTGTCACATGCGAAGCGGTTGTGAGCGAGGCGTTGCACCTGCTTCGCCATGCGCAGGCTGCGGCGGATGGCATTCTGGCCAGCATCGATCGGAAGATTCTTGAGGTTCCTTTTGTGCTAGCGGAAAGCGCGGGAACCGTGAAGGCGCTGATGGAAAAGTATCGGGATATTCCGGCGGACTTTGCGGACGCTTGCCTTATAGCCATGGCCGACCAACTCGGCACGGGCGATATTCTCACGCTCGACAGCGACTTTGCCCATTACCGCTGGCGGCGTAACAGGCCCTTTCGTTTGCTCGTTCCATTGGATGAAAAACGATGACCTTCAGACACCAGAAGAAGCCGCGCGCGTTTCTCAATGAGGCGGGGCTGCACGACTACGCGGTCAAATCGCTGGGCCGCGCCATGCGCTCTGAGGCCGATCTCCGCCGCCTCATGCGTCAGCGCGTGGAGCCGGGTGAGCAGGGCGTGGCCATCGTCGATGCAGTCGTTGCCCGGCTTAAAGAGTATGGATATCTGAACGATCAGTCCTTTGCCGAGACTTATGCCCGTCTGCGCCAGGAGAACGAGAAGCTCGGCGTCCGCCGTGTCCGCCAGGATCTGAAGCAGAAGGGCGTCAACACCGAGCTGGTGGAGCAAACCCTCGACGCACGCTACGGCAGCACAAACGAGGAAGCGCTGGCCCGCCAGCACCTTGAGCGCAAACGCATCCGCAAGCCTGAGAACCAGAAGGAGACTGCGCGCGTCATGCGGCGGCTGGTCACGGCCGGCTTCTCCACCGGCGTCATCTACAAAATCCTGCGCCAGTGGGACGTGCCCGACGAGGATCTTGCCGTGCTCGACAACCTTGGCGACGATCCCCACGAAGAGTAACGTTCCAGGTCAGGGCAATTCCTGCTGGAATCGGCGCATCTCCGCTCCCCTATCCCTCCCCGCGCCAATTACACTTGAGTGAGATATGCAACCCCGCACAGGTAACGAGATTCGCGAGCTGTTTCTGCGCTTTTTTGAGTCGAAGGGGCACCGTCGCGTGCACTCTTCCTCGCTGGTGCCTGCCAACGATCCAACCCTGCTGTTTACCAACGCAGGGATGAACCAGTTCAAGGATCTGTTTCTCGGCGCGGAAAAGCGCGAGTACTCGCGGGCTACCACCTCGCAAAAGTGCGTGCGCGCGGGCGGCAAGCACAACGACCTTGAGAACGTGGGCTTCACGCGCCGTCATCACACGTTTTTTGAGATGCTCGGCAACTTCTCGTTCGGCGACTACTTCAAGCGCGACGCCATCAACTTTGCCTGGGAGCTGGTCACCAGTCCCGAGTGGTTTGGCCTGCCCAAAGACCGCCTCTATGTGACGATCTTTGAAGGCGCGGACGGAGTTCCGCGCGACAGCGAGGCCGAGGGATACTGGATCGAAGCCGGCGTCGAGAAGAAGCGCATCCTCGCCTACGGACTGAAAGACAACTTCTGGCAGATGGGCGAGACCGGCCCCTGCGGCCCCTGCTCGGAGATCTTCTACGACATGGGGATCGAGGCCGCCGAGACGACCGGCCCCGATGGTACGAAGATCGACAAGCCCTTCGGTCAGGACGAGGCGCGCTACGTCGAGATTTGGAACCTGGTCTTTATGCAGTTCGACCGCGCGGCCGTGACCGATGCCGCGGGCAAGACCACCAGCTACAAGCTCACCCCGCTGCCCAAGCCCTCCATCGACACCGGCATGGGCCTGGAGCGCGTGGCCGCCGTGCTGCAAGGTAAAGTATCCAACTTTGAAACCGATCTGTTTACGCCGCTGATTGAGAGAGCAGCGGAGCTGACGGGACAGCAAGTTAGCGAGTCAGCAAGTCAGCAAGTCAGCGAGCTTATCGGCAACGCCAGCTTGCGTATCATTGCCGACCATGCGCGCGCGGCAACGTTCCTCATCAACGACGGAGTGCTGCCTTCAAACGAAGGCCGCGGCTACGTGCTGCGCAAGATTCTTCGCCGCGGCATTCGCCATGGACGGCTTCTCGGTCAGGAAAAGCCGTTCCTCTATCAGATGGTCTTTGCCGTCCGCGATCTGATGCAGGGCGCTTATCCGGAACTGATCGATTCAGCCGATCGCGTGGCTAAAGTTGTCGAGGCGGAAGAAAAGCAGTTCGATCGGGTGCTCAAGTTCGGAATGATGAAGCTCGACGACCTTTTCAGCGAGTTCCAGCCTGCAAGGATAGCAAACCGCGAAGTCTTATTGCAGGCGGGACTTGGTCTAGATGCATACCGGGCTCAGACCGTTATTCCGGGAGACCGGATATTCCACCTCTATGAAACATATGGTCTTCCAGCGGACTTCATGGTAGATGCCGCGCGTGACGC
>Ga0302319_10010040_pt1 | contig 18104 bp, 15 predicted proteins | sample Bog_T0_2_FD_203319 | JGI IMG/M metagenome (GOLD analysis project Ga0302319, IMG submission 203319) | Peat permafrost microbial communities from Stordalen Mire near Abisko, Sweden - Bog_T0_2 | ecosystem: Environmental > Terrestrial > Soil > Wetlands > Peat | place: Sweden: Abisko, Stordalen Mire...
CGTCGCGCTCAATAATCTGCGCCTTGATCTCGCCAACTTTTTCGTTCAGCAGAACTTCATGGGGCAGCTTGCCATCCAGAATCTGCTTGCGAATCTCCGGCACGCACTTCGGACAAAGCGAGTCCGTCGTCCGAGGCCAACCCAGCGGCGGCTTTTCCTTCTGCCAGCTCTTCTGCAGCGGCTTGTCGCTCCACTTGGGAATGAATCCAGCGTTCGGGCTAATCCGGTTCAACCGGTCGTATACAACCCACGCGCCCTTCGCGGCATAAACTGCGACCTTCTCGGCGTACTTAATAGCTTTTGCCATTAGTTGCTCTCTCCTCAAGTAGAAAATAGTTGCTGGTCTAGCTCGTGCTCAAATGTCGTGCTCAAATTTCTTATACGGCTCAAATCGTTGAATTTCCAGCGGAAACCCAGAGCCTGAAAACGCAATATCAGGTTAACCGCCCTCCCCGGTCAACCCAATCCCCATGCAGCGAACGGCGTAATCCCACCCTGAACGGTCAATAAGGACCACCGAACGGATAACCCAAACAGCCTCAGCAGCGGGTGCCCCATATCCCTCGCCCTTGGGGACGTGGGATTGGAAGGTACCAACTGACGCATTCGTGTCTTTGCTTTGAAAGGGCACGATTTTAATCGTGCCATAAGGTCCGGGAAATGAGCATCGGCTTCAGCCGCCGAGGGATGTCTCCCTCAAAATCCCGGGTGCCCATGTCCCTCGCCCTTGGGGACGTAGGATTGCAGGTCGCCAGCCAACGCTTTCGCCAGGCGCCCCCGGTTCCTCGCCTTTGGGGGCCGGGGATTGCAAGACTCACTCCCACAACCGCCGTCGCCTCAATTCACCGTAAGCGTAAGCGTCGCCGTTTGCTGCAGCCCCCACGCCGCCCCAGTCACCGTCACGGTAGAAGTCACCGGCTTCCTCCCGCCCCCACCACCGCACCCACCCATCAGCCCCAAACCACCCAGGCCCACCGCCAGCACCACCAGCATCAGCAACCGCCGCCGCTTCCTCAATCCAAAGCAGAAAACAACCACCGCCACCGCCGCCCCCGGAAAGAGTGGCCCCGAGTTCCGCCGCATCTCAGCGGTAGTTGAATACGTCGTCACGGTTAACGTCGAGTAGGAAACACCCGCCGGCGTCGGATTTGTCAACGTCGAGAAGCTGCAAGTGGCCCACAACGGCAGCCCCGAGCAGGCAAACGACACAATCCCAGGAAACCCACCCTCATCCTGTACCTTGATCTGCGACGTCCCACTCGCCCCCGCCGTCACCGTCATCGACGCCGGATCAATCGACAGATTAAAGCTCTGCGGAATCGTATAAGTCGCCGTAGCCACCGCGCTCGTCGAGTACCCGCTCGCCGTAGCAATCGCCTCAATCGTCCCGGTAGCCATCACCTGAATCGGCCCGCTATACACCGTCGAACTCGCAGTCGGCATGGTCCCGTCCGTCGTGTAATAAATGGTCGCCCCAGCCGAGCCGTCCGTAATCGTCACCGATTGGTTCGTAGCGTAAGTCCCCCCCGTCACGCTAAACGCGGGCGTAGCCGCCTGTTGCGCGGTGACATAGGCCGCCGAAGCAACGCCACTGTTGGGGTAGCCAGGGGCCGTAGCTATGGCCTGGATCGTCTCGGAGGACGAGATTGTGACAGGTCCCTTATAGAGGATCGAGCCCGTCGTCGGTGTCGTTCCATCGGTTGTGTAATAGAAGCTCGCGTTTGCCATCCCATTGGAAATTGTCACTGACGACCCGGGAGCATAGATTCCAGACGCAATGCTGAATACCGGCGTCGCCGCGGGCGGCAGCGTGGTAGCGGACGGCTGATACTGCCAAAGATCATTGAGGTAGCCTTCTACACCGTAGAAGTCTATGGCCTCACCCCCAAAAAGCCAAATACTTCCTCCGCCATCAGTCCAGCTCGCCGCATCTATTCGGCTTCCAGGGACGTTACCGGCGGCAGGCGTGCCCAATATGCCGTATACATTGGACTGGCTGCCGACGGGACTTCCACCCATCCAGGTCCATTCGTTCGTGGAAGGATTGAAATCCCAAAGATCGTTGGGAAAGCTGTACAAATTTCCGTCAGCGTCAAGGCCCCAGCCCCCAAAAAGCCAGAGATTGCCACTCCCGTCGGTCCAACTTGAGGCCCCGTAGCGCCCTCCAGGGGTGTTTCCTGCGGCCGGCATTCCTAACGTGCCGTATACCCCGGGCTGGCCAGCAAAGGGACTGCTGACGGAAGAATGAATGGGCGCGTTGCTTCCTGCCATCCATGCCCATTCACTCGTGGATGGATTAAACTCCCAAAGGTCGTTCAAATAGACAGAAACAGTCTCTTCGTTGCGACCAACCACTGTCTGAAACAGGTAGTATCCCCCAAAGAGCCAGAAATTGCCGTCGCTGTCAGTCCAGCTCACCGGTAAAGAGCGCTGTGGAGGGATGTTTCCCGCCGCCGGAACTCCCAGCGTACCGTATACCCCATATTGGCCACAGGCGGGATTTCCTTGCGGGCATAAGGCTGGGTTGTTTCCACCCATCCACGCCCATTCGTTCGAAGACGGATAGAACTCCCAGAAGCCGTTGCCAAAAAGCCACAGATTGCCGCTGTGATCGGTCCAGCTCGCGGCGTTGGATTGTGGTCCGGGGTAGTTCCCGGGCGCAGGGATTCCCAAATTACCGTAGACCGCCCCGGGTTCGCTAAACGAGTTAATTGTGCTGCTTCCGCCCATCCAGGTCCATTCGTTTGTGGAAGGATTGAATTCCCAAAGGTCGTCGAGGTCGACAGAACTATCCGCTGAATCGCGGCCCCAGCCACCTAAGAGCCAGAAATTGCCGTTGTTATCGGTCCAATTCACAGCGCCCCCACGACCTCCCGGGATGTTCCCGCCGCCCGGAATGCCCAGCGTGCCGTACACTCCAGGCTGGCTGCATTCGCCGCCGGGGTTATCGAGGCAGCTAACAGGCACCGTGCTGCTCCCACCCATCCAAGTCCATTGGCTAGTGGCAGGATCGAACTTCCAGAGGTCATTGAGAACGCCGAGGTTGCCGCTGGCATCGGATCCGTCGCCCCCAAAAAGCCAAAGATCGCCGCTGCGATCTGTCCAGGTTGAAGTGGAATCGCGCGTTCCGGGAATGTTGCCGGCAGCAGGGGTTCCCAGGGTGCCGTATACCCCGGGCAGCCCACAGAAAACCGAATTCGGCTGGCATGTGAATGTGCCACCTCCGCCCATCCACGTCCATTCATTAGGTGCAGTCGTCTGCGCCCCAGCCGGCAACCCAAACCCGACAAACGCAAATGAACAACCCAACAGGGCATACAAGGCCGAAACAAGCGTTCTCATCCGCATAGGAATCCCCCAGGCACCAATTCGCCTGAAAGCATACTCCTGTTTGGAAATCCTGTATGTGATAAGCCACGGGGTAGGCTCGGCATCGTGCCCAGGTCGAGGTTCCCACGGACGCAGGCCGCCAGCAACACCCCCCCGCAGCGGAGATTAGGACTTTCGGACCATGGAACATATGCGCATATCCGCCCCCGCACACGCGCAATTGCACAGCAAACAAAATCAGAATAAAGCAAGCATTATCAATAAGTTAACCAGCTATCCCGTGCAGAATCAGCGCGTTTTTGAAATATTCGGCTAAATCTCTGCAACCCACTTGCTCGATTAATGAAACTCTCTGCAACCGAAACATCTCAAAAAGGCTGCCCGCAAGGTACGTGTCTCAACGACTCGCAACCACAGGTTCAACCCTTCCGCATGTTTTGTAACCACTCGAGCCACCTTTTAGGCTATGTAGCGCACCCCTATAAGCAGCCATTTGATCTCTGAACTTAGAACTCTGACACCGACCACTGACCACTAATCACTAATCACTGACCACTGTCTTTGACGTTCGCCACTTGGTCAATAATGTGCTGAATCACCACCACCTGCACATGAATATGCCGCGCCACATCCGGCACAAACTCAGTGATAAAGTTCGAGATCGGCGCAGTCGCCAGCCCCGTCGCATACCGCTCCGCGCTCGCCGGCAAGTTCGTCTCCCGCTCCGGTATGTAGAGGTTCCCAATCTCGTCGTCGATCGCAAACCCCACTAAATCCGCATAGTTCAGCATTCCCCGCCCGTTGTCGCCCTGCGTCCACGCCACCTGGTACACCGCATGCGCAATCCGCTTTTTAATCCTCGCTGTCGGCATCCGATGGTAATGCGGGTCCTGGTGCATGACGGACGGAATCAGAAACGTCCCAAAGAATTCTCCCGTCAGGTCCTGCGTATAACTCACCCCCACATACCGCGCAAAACCCCACATCCCCGGCCCATAATCCGAGTGCGCATCCGACCCCACCGCAATCGCCGAACTGCCCAGAATCGTAATCCCGTTGAACGGGTCAATCACGTCCCGCACCGCCAGCCACCCCTTCTCTTTAGGAGTCATTGGCTTCACTTGCGGCCCGTCCAGAAACCGCGCATACCAGTTGATCAACGGCATCTTGATATTTTTGATGATCGGCAGCTCGTGCATCAGCGACGTATACGAAGCGCAAGGAACCTCTTCCGAGTTCACTTCGGGATGAGTCTCTGCCACCGGTGCCGGCAGTCCCTCTGCCTCGGCAATCATCTCCGCGGCTCGCACTCCCAGCGCATGTCCTGCATTTCTTATCCGGCAGGGATCGGCCACAGTCTTTGCCGCCTGTGTGGTGCTCTGCGCCTCAGGAGCCTCAGGCAGCGAAGCCCCTCGATCAGCGGCCGCGTTGGCCCAAGCCCGTGCACCCGCAAGGCTCAGCAGCAACACAAGCATCGCGGAGCAGCGGGGAATTGCCGACTGCAACCGCACGTTTTTGCCTACACTGCCATAGCCCATGCCATTTGCCAATTTCTTCTCGAGTCCCCCGCCGCAGGCACACAACCGCCTCGGTCGCCCCTAAGAATCTCTGACGCCATTTTTCGGAAAAAGGTCACCTAACATCGCGAATCAATCCGCTTCAGCAGAAGGAAAGTGGCGCTACGCAAGGCTCTCAACGAACAATTTCAGAGGACATTGCGTATTGACCATTGCGGCACCTTCCATTCTTCCGAGATTGACGGGCCGCATCCAGCACCGCAGACTGAAAGCAGGTCGGCGAATTCAGGCTTTAAGCCGGAGGTAGTTTCATGAGCAGTTATCCTCCCCCAGGTCCAGGCAGAGGCCCCGGGCACCGTATTGAAGAATGCATCGAACTCATCGAGATGGAACTCCGCCACGCAGCGGCGTACGTCAACGATAACGTCATTCCGCAGGTGCGCACCGAGTCCATCTCCGCCTTGCGCAGTGCGGCGGACGCGATGCGAAAATTCGCTGACCGCCTTGACCATCAGACCCCGCCCCCGCCTCCGCCTCCCCAGGCGCCGCGCACTTAATGGTGAACCCGCACGCATCCCGCTGCGCCCCACACGCTGGCGCTCTCGCCGCATCCGCGCTGGCGCTCCTCTTTGCCGTGGGTTGCGGACATCGCAGCACTGTGAGCCAGTACCCCGCGTCGCAAACCGCGCCTCCATCGGCACAGGCCACACCTCCTGCGCGTATTGCTCCCACGCCGGTGCCTCCCGGCGGAGTCAACGCCGCTGATCTCGACTTCGTCAGAACCCACCGGCCCATCCAAAGCGAAGAGGGGCTTGCCACCTGGTACACCGCGCCGTACAAAGGCCGTAAAGCCGCCAATGGCGAAGTCTTCAGTGACCACGCTCTCACCGCCGCCCACCGCACTCTTCCCATGGGCTCGCTCATCGTTGTCACCAACCTCAAAACCCGCCAGTCCAGCGCCATGCGCATCACTGATCGCGGCCCCTTTGTCGATGGCAGAATTCTCGATCTCACCGTCACGTCGGCTAAAGCAACCGGCATCTATCAGGCAGGAACCGCCCGCGTCCGTCTCGATGTCTACCGCACCCCCAAACCCATCGAAACTGGCGGTCGCTGGTGCGTGCAGATCGGCGCCTTCCACAGCGAGCACAAGGCTAAAAAGCTCAAGGCCCAGCTCCTGCGCAAGTACCCCAATTCCACGGTGATCGAATTTCCTGGCCAGGACAGCTACTGGGTACGCATCCGCCCCCAGGGCGACAACCGTGAAGAGGCTGAATCCATCGCCCACCATCTCCGGCCCGGCGAATCCGAAGCCGAAGCCTTTCTTACCCGTCTCGACTAGCCGTTCATCCATGCGCGAATACACCTATCCCGCGCCGGTACGTTAACATTCTCAATAACATTTGCTTTTTCTATGGGCTGTTACGCCTGCGTGGCAATTCCCCCGAGCGCCGTTCGTGCGGCGCATCGATCTCGCGTAGCGCTCGTATAGCCGAAAGTGAGTGGGAGGACAGGATGCGATCGAAGGAACCGGAAATTGTCATCAACTATCTAGCCATCGTCGGCGCGGCAGTCGCCTGCTTTATCGTGGAAATCGTTTGGTTTGGCTACTTCATGCGGCCCTGGCTCAGTGGGCTCGGTGAGTGTTCCGGATGGTATTCCCCGAAACAGCACATCAATCCCGCCCTCCAGTTTGGCGTTGCATTTGTGTCACAGCTCGTCATTGCCACCGGCGTTTCCTTCGTCACCCAGCTCACGGGCGGCCAGACAGCTCGGCGTGGCATAATGACCGCGGCCTGCCTGTGGTTCGCATTTGTCCTCACCACTTGGGCCACTGAATATTCGTTCGAGCTTCGTCCCTTCAGCCAACTCACCATCAACGGCGGCTTCTGGCTCCTCGGCATGCTCGCCATGGGCGCAATCGTCGGCGCCTGGAAGCACTAGATAGCCGCGAAAAACTCCGCATGGTTTCTGGCGATACGGCGGGATGTAACAAAGCCAGTGCGAGCGTCCCGCGAGCGTCTGCCGCACCGCAGGTGCCGTCTGTCGCAGTGCAAGTGCTAGGTGGCTAGTCCGGTGCCGGATAGAACGGCAGCTTATCGTTCTTTTCGTTGGCCCGCTTCACCGTCACATCGCTCAGCAGCAGCGCCGGAGCCAGCACCGTCACCGGCACGTCCCCAAAATAATTGGACACATACAGATCCTTCCCGGCCGCCTCCACGCTTGAGCGGAGGGCGCGCTGATCCACTTCGTCCAGCGCGGCACCGCGCACCAGTTCGCGCTTTCCGTCGGGGCTCACGCGGTACAGCAAGCGCGGCGTCATCTCCCCGCCCAAAGTCTGGACGAAGTAAACATTCTTCAGCCCCCGGTCCTTCGCCATATCCATCAGCTTCTTGTTCAGTTCCTCGTCCGTCACGCCGTCTTTCGCCGATATCTCCAGCACGCCAAGCGCCGGCCGCGCCGCGCCCGTAATCCCCGCTCGCCCGTGTCCATTCGACTGCGGAAAGTCGCGCACCGGCTCCCGCCCCAGCAGGTAGCTCTCCAGTTTCCCGTCCGTAATCAGATTCACCGCCTGCGCCGGTACGCCCTCGTCGTCCACCGCGTATGCGCCCACCAATCCCTTGCCGGCATAGCTTTTCAAGCCGGGATCATCCACCACGTCAAGAAAATCCGGCAGCACCCGCGCATGGTAGCTCGACGCAAACGCCCCATTGGTGCGCGCCTCCGTGCCCAGCTTGGGCCGCGTTGCCACCAGGCCTCCGGCCAGCAACTCATGCAGCGTATCCGTCCCGGCATCCGCGCTCAGCAGGATAGGCCCGTGATATTCCTCCTCCACCAGCGGCGCTTTGCGCAAATCGCTCAGCGAAGAAATCTCTTCCACCGCATGATGCTCAAACGCCTCTTGCGAATCCAGGTCCTTCAGCGACGCGCCACTCGACGCAAACGACCGGTCCAGCCTCATCCCGTCCGCCGCCTGCGTGCCCGCGGCAAAACTCTCCTGGAACTCAGCCGCCGTCTTGCGTACGATCGTTCCCTCGCTGGTCACCAGCCAGGTATTCGTCACACGCGCATGAAACTCCGCCATTGAGTACTCAACCTCGTGTTGGCTCGCGCTCACGGTCGAGTCCGTCCGGTACAGTCCGCTGGCCTTTGCAATCCGATCCGCCCACGCCGCATCGTCCACTGCCAGCTTCCCAAGCTCCCCAAGCGACACAACTGCCTTCTCCTGGCTGAAGTCGTCGGCCTGTGGAGGCGTCTGCACCTGCTTCAATGCCGCCTGCTTCTGCGCATACGCAGCCAACGCAGACTTGTAAGCCGTATCCGTGGCCGCCCACAGCGCGGACCTTACCGAGACAGGATCCTCGTCCAGCGCCGCCAACTGCAGCGATCCATCCCCGCGCCCACCTGAGCTGTCGGTCTTATAGTCACCCACGCGCACAGTAACCCGTGCTACGCGCTGGTGGCTCCGTCCAGCGCCTTCGCTCGCGCCAAACTCCGCCTTGGTCTGGAAGTCATCCACATCCTCAATCCGGTATTGGATAAAGAACGGCTTGGCGAACCCCGGCAACTGCAATTGGCTCATGCTCCGGTCCATCTCGGTCAGCATGGCCTTCAGCAGCGGATCCTTCTCCGCATCCGCGCGCGTCTGCTGGGCGGATGCACCGGGAATGCTGACGCAAAGAAAAGCGGCGAGCGCTCCTAATCTGGAAAATATTGCGACGGATCGAATGATCTTCATTATATTCCTGTTCTCTTTTGATCGACCTGCATAAATCTGGACAGATTAGTCGTCAACGGTATCGAACTGACGATTCCTCGAATCCGATGCTTCCAGCATTCGATTCTCGATCCAGGTAATCCATTACGCCTTCGATGTCCGCCGAAGCGGGAAGGCTAACTGCGATAAGCGGGGAACCTTCCATCTTTTCGATCATGCCGCCAAAGGACTGCAGCGTGGGGACTAACATCGGCGCGATTTCCGACTTACGTGCGAAAACTCTCACTGTAGTATTTCGAGACAGCTTCGCGACTTTTTTGAACCACCGCTCTCCATCCCTGATCTCAGTTGAAATTTCGTCGCCCATGCTGACGTCGCGCGCGTAGAAAGGAATGTTGTCGATGATAAATTTATCTCCACCTGCCGAAGTGCACCATATTTCCTCGCGGCTTACGGATGGATATCCATTTTCGTCTGGTTCGACGAGAAATAGGATTGCAACCGGATCCTTCGAGGTTTGGTCGTTAATCATCCGATTCTCCTACGGGAAAACCCGGCTTCCAAAGCGGCTCCGCACGCTATCGCAACCCAATAGGCAGCAATATCCCATCCAGAAAACACCTGCCCCAGCATCAACTTCCCAGCCTGCGTAAGCCGAAAAGCATCCATCCCCGGCGAACGGTAAAGCTTGAAGAACTCAACCGCCGTCGCCAAAATTCCCGACATCAACGCAACCCGCACCAACGGCCACTGCGGAATCAGAGCAGAAAAGATCCAGAAGATCATTACCGCCCAAAGCATCGACCCGCCATACTTCACCACAACCCACGGCATTCCAACGTGAACAAACCGAATAACCAATCCCAATGCAACGGTCGCCAGCCCAAAGGCTATTGAACGCAGCCGTCGTCGATCCAAATCCCGCATGGAGCCATTCCTACGAACAACGTGTTCCGTCTCAACGCCCGAAAAACAGAAGCAGATTCTTCGACTCACCACCCCCGAACTGAACAACGTTCGGGGCCCCGTTCGCTCAGAATGACAGCCTCTGTTTCGGTGCGAGCGTTAGAGGCGGACACTAACCACTATTCACTAACCACTGCTTTACCGCGGTATCGCCAATATCGGCGGCCGCGCCGTCCCCTGCGTCTGCTTCTGCGTCTCCATCTCGCTCAACAACATCGCCGGAGCAACCGCGCTCACCGGCACCGTTCCCGACTCCGCGCCGCATTCGCCATTGAACACTTCGCTCTTATCGCCCGTCGCCATAATCCGCTTCATCGCCGCCAGCGGCGTGCCCACAATGCTCACGCCCCGCACCAGCTCATCCGGCCGCCCATCCACATACACCCGCCAAACCACCAGCGGAACCACGCTGAAAGCCTGCGGCGAGCTGCGCGTCGTCACAGCAAATCCTGAAGAAATGTCCTCGAAGTAAAGTCCGTACGGCTTGCCCTGCTTCTTCGCCTCGTCAATCAGCTCCTTGCGCAACTCCGTCTCCGGCACCGTCTTGGTAGAAGTCACAATCAGGTTGCCCTGCCGCCCCGTAGGCATCCGCCCAGTCTGCGCACGCCCGTGCCCATTCGAGTCGTCAAAATTCGCAATCGGCAGCCGCGACATCAAAAACGTCTTCAGCACCCCATCGTCAATCAGGCTCACCCGCTGCGCCTTCTGTCCCTCATCGTCGTACTCGTAGCTGCCGCTCAGCCACGTCTTGCCAAACGTCGTCACCGTTGGGTCGTCCGCCACAGAAAGGAACGTCGGCAGCACATCCTTGCCCACTTCCTTGGTAAACGTCTGTCCCTCTTCATCGCCGCGTTGCCGCTGCCCCTCAAGCCTGTGCCCCAGCACCTCGTGGAAGAACACCGCGGCCGCCCGCCCGCTCAAAATCACCGGCCCATCAAACGGCGTGGTCACCGGCGCTTTGCGCAGCGCCTCAAGGCTCTTGCCCAGTTCGCGAATCGCCGCTTCCATCTCCGCCTGCGCCGGCAATCCCTTCACCGTCTCGGCTTCAAACGTCTGCGCTCGAAACAAGTCCATCCCATCGTCAGCGCGGCTCACCGCAAACACCACCAGGCGCGCCGCCAGGTGCGGAGTCACCACCCGCGATCCCTCGGACGATGCAAAGTAGTCCGTCTCGTTCTGCACCGTCAGCATCACCATGTTCTGCGTCACGTCCGGGTATTCGCGAAAAATCTTCGACAACGCCGCCACGCGTTCGCCCCACGCCGCCCGGTCCACTTCCACCGGCGGAGCAGGCGTGCCCAAATGCGTCTGCGGCTCTTCCTTGCTGAAGTCTGGAGAAGTGTCTTCTTCCTTCGCCCGCACCTCGGCCTCGGTCTTCACCCGCAGATAGTTGTCCAGCGCCGTGCTATAGCCCGTGTTCGTCGCCATCCAAAGGCTCCGCGCCAGCGCCTCGCGATCGTCCGTCAACGGCAATTGCATACTGTTCACCGCCGACCCCCGATGCGTCCCATGCGTGTTATCCAGCTTCGGCTCGCCCAGCCGCACCTGCACATCCGCCACACGCGCGCGATTCGCAGAGCTGTCCACCACCGCGCCATACTGCGCCCGCACCGTCGCCGTGCTCGCATCGCTCACGCTGTAGCTCAGAAAGTAGGGCGGCAATTGCTTGTCTGCATCTTTTCCCGCAGCCTGTCTACCAAGTGAGGTAAACGCCCGATGCAGCTCGATCGTCATCGCGTCGAGTAGTACCGGGGTCTGACGGGGAGCGCCCTGCTGCGCAATGGAAGGGCAGGGAACTACAACAACCATGGCGATAACGGCGGCAACCAACCGGATCGAAGGATTGCACAAGAAAGCGGGAACCAGCTGCCCCGCGGCGGCGAAAGAAGGGTTTGTCATAGGCAGGAACAGCTCAGCGATTATCTCCAATCCCTGATTCTCTCAGAGTAAGCTACGGTCGAGGGCAAAGCTCCATGACATTTACGCGCGGAAGGCTCATCGCCCTACGCATCGCTTTTCTATTCACTCTTCTGTTTCTTGCCTTTCCGTGCCAGTTTCGTTGCGCGGCTCAAACCGTTTCTCCAACCCCCACAACCGCGCAGTCAACCAATCAATCCAACTCCCAATCGAACACACCGGCCTACACGCTCCCGCCCGGCAAGCAAGCCAAAGCCATCGCCCTCGGTCGCATCCGCAACATCCTCGGCATCGTCGGCACGCTCTGGGACCTCGTGCTCCTATGGCTCTTGCTAGCCACCCGCGCCGCTGCCGGCCTCGAAGCATCCACACAGCGCCTCGCCCGTCGCAAGTGGCTCCAGGGCGTGATCTACTTCGCCGCCTTCCTCATCATCCTCACGTTAGCCGATCTGCCCCTCGACCTCTATGCCCACCACGTCAGCCTGTCCTACGCCATCAGCGTCGAACCCTGGGGCCCATGGCTCATCGACATTGCAAAATCCCTCGGCTTCACGCTGCTTGTCGGCGTTCCCGTCCTCCTGCTCTTTAACTGGATCGTCCGCCATTGGCCGCGCCGCTACTGGCTTGTATGCTGGCTGGCCGCCGTCCCTCTCATCGTCTTGTCCACATTCTTGGAGCCACTGGCCGAGCCCATCTTCAATCAATATGAACCGCTCGCCAAAACCCATGCCGCGCTGGTCGTAGACCTTGAAAAAGTCGTTGCCCGCACCGGAACCAACATCCCTCCTGACCGCATGTTCCTCATGAAGGCCAGCGAAAAATCCAATGGCATCAACGCCTACGTCTCCGGCATCGGCGCTACCAGGCGCATCGTCGTGTGGGACACCACAGCAGACCGCATTCCCAACGACGAAATCATGATGGTCTTCGCTCATGAGAGCGGCCACTACGTCCTCAACCACATCCCCAAAGGCATCGCCATTTCAGCCGTCGTATTTCTCATCGTCTTCTGGCTCTGCGCCCGTTTTGCCGCGCGGCTGGTTCGGAAGTGCGGCCCTGGCTGGCAAGTTGAATCCCTTTCCACCCGCACCGGCTTCGTAGCGCTCCTCTTCGTAGCCTCCATCGCCAACTTCCTGCTGCAACCCGCCGGCAACGCCGTCAGTCGCCACTACGAGCACCAGGCCGACGTCTTCGGTCAGGAAGCCATCCACGGCCTCGTCCCCGACCCGCAAAAAACAGCCGTCGCCAGCTTCAACGACCTGGGCAAAGCCTGGCTAGACGACCCCAATCCCAACCCTTACATCGAGTTCTGGCTCTCCAGCCACCCTTCAATGCAATCCCGTGCCACCTTCGCCGCCCACTACAATCCCTGGGCCACAGGCGGCCACGGCGAGTTCTTCGGTAAGTAGCGTCCAGTTCGGGTAAAGGGGTTTGGATTCTCGGGTCTCATGACTCATTTGTGAGGGTAAAATCGCAGCAGTGACAAGCCAAACCATAGACCTTCGATTCCGCTACACCGAGCGTGACTACGTCCGGGCGATGCGTGCCCATTACGCCTCGAGGCTGCGGCTCTGGGTCGACATTTTTTCGATAGTCCTCACCGGCACCGTAGGTGCCTTCCTTTGGCGGTCTCCAGCTTTATACTTGATCGGCATAATGTTGATCGCGACTTCGGCGGTATTGACCCTGATCCTCACGACAGCCTTCCTCATCATTCCACCAATAGCATTCCGACGTGAACCGAAGTTCAAAGATGAGTACTCGCTGACGTTTACACCGGAAAACATCCACTTCAAAACCGATCACATCAACTCAGTGCTGCAGTGGAACATCTATACAAGAGCATTGATCGACGCCCATTCCTACGTGCTCTACTACGGGGCTGGGTCGATTTCCGTAATTCCAAAGAGAGTTTTCACGAGCGCCGATCAGCAAGTAGAATTCGAGCACTTGCTTCGTCAGCACGTCGCGAAGATTGTCGCCAGATAGCCTGCCCGTTTTCATTCGGCATTCAAGGAAACGGTTCGTCGCGAACCCTTTGAATGCTGACAGCTTCCTTACTCCCCGCCCGCCGAATCATCCCCATAAGTCGGATAAGGCTCCTGCGCCGTGCTCGTCGGCATTGTCTTCAGCGTCTCCAGATCCACCAGAACCTCCGCCCATTTCTGCGGATCTTTCTTGGTTGTAATCGGCGAATCGAGATTTGCATAATACGCCTGAATCTCCTCTTTGATCCCCGGCGGAATGGGCACCGTAGGCTGCCGCGTCAGCAAGTGCAGCAAATGCGCAAAGGTCGAGTCCGTCAGCGGGTAGCCTCCCGGCTGCACCACCTTCCCCGTATCCAGATCGCGATTCGGTAGCGGATGACGCGGATCGCGCGTCTCTTTCGGCCCCTCCGACTTGGGCCGCAAACTCACCGTCGCCGGATGGGCAGGCGGTGCTGGCAATTCCGACTTCTCCGCACCGGGCCCGGGATCAACGGTGCCAACCGTTGCCGGCCTGGGCGCTCCCGGCGGCGTAAACCCGGCCAGCGTCTTTCTCAAAGCGGCCGCCGACATCGCAACACTATGCAGGTATTCCGCTTCCGTTTCCGCCGTCGGCCCCTTCACCGCAACCAACTTCAGCGGTCCGACCTTCGGCAGAATAAACAGCAGACCTGCGAGCGTATAGGTCCCAATCCCTGCCTTCCGTCGGTATGCCCGCCAGTTGTTCTCGATGGCAAGCTGGGCTGCCTCTGCCTCCAACTCGTGGGCTTCCGGCGTGTCCGGGTCCGCGGGCTCATGGCTGCGATGCAACAGCGTAACCGCATACGCAATGCGCGGAATGAACTGGCGCACCGCAAATCGATACGCGCTCACATTAATCCTGCGTCCACGCTTTCCCGTAAAGTCTTCCCGCATGCCGTAAGTCTGATAGAAGGCCAGCGCAAGCAGTTTCACCGGTACTCCCAGCCCAATATGCCGCAGGTAGTGAACTGGCGCCATCCTGTGATGCGCAATCTCGTTGATATCGAATCCGAATTCGGTCTGCACATGCTGGTGCGGGCCTTCCGCGTAGTTCACTTGCGTGCCGAATTTCGCACCCAACTGGGGAAACTCCACCGCAACCGCCACGTTGGTCGCCAGCGGGTGCCCCACCGAGTCGCCAATGTAATGCGACAACGCTCCCACCGCAAACGCAAGTTCGTCGGCGTTCGTCGCATTCCGGAACAGGCTCACCACAAAGTCGCCCGATCGCACATAGTGCGTCAGATCGGAATGGTTCACGTCGCCAAACGGATAGTAGCCAATATCCTGAATCACGCATCCGCCGTACGCATAAGCCCGCGCCTCGTCCAGTTGCGCCGGAGTCAGGTTCGGATAGCGGCTCAACAGCAGCGGAACAATCGAGTCCTTCCACGTCAGGTCGATCAATTGCTCGTGCGTCATCAGGGAATAGGCATGAGCCACCCCGCCCCAGGGCATCACCACGGCAAGCCAAATTACTGCAATAACGGCAATTCGTCTAAACATCGGCATCTTTAGATAGATGCGCCAAAGCGGCGACAGGTCTTCGTGGCCGGAATAGAGTCTGGGACACCACATTGCTCCGGATGCCCCAAATCTCGCGGGGTGTTCCAGGTCCCTCGCATTTGGGGGCCTGGAAAAGACGTTCTGTGCGAGCCTCCCGCGAGCGGCTGCTGCACCGCAGGTGCCGTAAAATAGAACTGCATGCAGCTTCCCCAGGGAACCTCGATCCTAGTCTCCCTCGCCGGACTTGTCGCCGTCACGGTCTGGCGTCTCCGCGAAGCGCGCAGCGCCGTCTCTCTCCGTAAAATCATCATTCCGCCCCTCGGCATGGCCACCGGCTTCTGCATGTTCATCGCCCCCGCCTTCCGCATTCCCTGGGCCTGGGCCGCCGCGGCCTTCCTCGTCGGTGCCATCGCGCTTGCCTACCCGCTGCTCCTCACCACACGTCTCATTCGCCAGGGTGACGCCATCATGATGAAGCGCTCCGGCGCCTTCCTCGCCGTCATCTTCATCCTCGCCGCCGTGCGCTTCCTCGCCCGCGGCTACTTTGACACCATCCTCACCGTCCAGCAATCCGCCGGCCTCTTTTTCATCCTCGCCTTTGGCATGATCGTCCGCTGGCGCGCCAAGCTCCTCATCGACTTCCGCAAAATCACCGCCGACTACGCCCCCGAAGCCGCCAGTTGATCGACGCCAGTTCTGTTCCCTATTCCCTGTTCCCTGCCTTTAAAATCTCCCCATGCAGTTCATCTCCCTCTCCCGCCGCCGCACCACCGAATTCCCACCAGAAGCCTTCACGCCCGACCTCGTCGCCCGCGAAGGCCAGCGCGTCCGCCAGCTTTACGCCACCGGTATCCTGCGCCAAATCTGGAAACGCGGCGACACCCCCGGCGCAGTCATCCTCTGGGAAGCAAACAGCGAGGCCGACGTCCTGGCCGCCCTTGCCAGCCTCCCCATCTACCAGGCAGGCATGCTCGAAATCCAGTCCCTCGTCCCCCTCGAACCCTACCCCGGCTTCACCAGCTAAAACTGGTATTCAGCTCAAACCGCAACACCGCTGTTCACAGCCCAACTGCGAACAGCGAACTGTCTGCTGTGAGCTGTAAGCTGTTAGCTGTCCGCTGCCCTCTGAATTACACTGTTTCTTCAAGGAGAAGACTCCCATGGCCTATCCAGCCACATATCGCTACACCAAAGAACATGAATGGATCTCCCTCGAGGGCACCATCGGCACCGTCGGCATCACCGACTACGCCCAGAACTCCCTCGGCGACATCGTCTACGTGGACGCGCCCAAGGTTGGCGACTCCGTCACCGCCCACCAGACCTTCGGTTCCGTCGAAAGCGTCAAGGCCGTCAGCGACCTCTATTCGCCCGTCTCCGGCACCGTCACCGCCGTCAATGATGAGCTGAAGGATTCGCCCGACAAGATCAATGAAACGCCCCACGAAGCCTGGATCATTAAGGTCGAGCTCTCCGATCCATCCCAGTTCGAAGGCTTGCTAGACGCCGCAGCCTACGAAGCCTTCATCGCAGAAGAAACGGGAAGCTAGCCGCCAGCTTCTAGCCTCTAGCTGCCAGCTTGTTCCTCGAAACTAAGAGTCGATTAACTCATCAACGAACTTCTCTTCGCAGGCCGTCTGACAGCCCGCGAAACGGGCTTTTAGCTAGAAGCTAGTAGCTAGAAGCTAAAAGCTGTCTCGAAGAAGCTAGGAGCTAGAAGCTAAATGCGCTACCTTCCCAAATCGCCCGCCGAACGCCAGCAGATGCTCGCCGAAATCGGCGCCAGCTCCATCGAATCGCTCTTCGAAGTCATCCCCGAGGAATATCGTCTAACCCGCGACCTCGAAGTCCCGCGCCAGCAGGCCGAGAGCGAAATCATCGACTACTTCCGCGCCGCCGCCAACAAAAACGGTGCCGGCTTTGCCAGCTTCCTCGGCGCAGGCGCGTATAGCCACTATCGCCCGGTCATCATTGACACCCTCGTCCAGCGCGGCGAGTTCCTCACCAGCTACACCCCTTACCAGCCAGAAATCACCCAGGGCACCCTCCAGGCCATCTTCGAATTCCAAACCATGATCGCCGAGCTCACCGGCATGGACGTGGCCAACGCCAGCATGTACGACGGATCTACAGGAGCTGCTGAGGCCGTCATGATGGCCGTCCGCGTCACCGGCCGCCACAAGGCCGTCGTCGCCCGCACCGTCCATCCCGAGTACCGCGAAGTCATGGCCACCTACGCCAAGCACCAGGGCCTGCCCAGCACGCTCGTCGGCTACAACCCTGAAACCGGTCGTGTCGATCTCGAAGCTCTCGAGGCCGAAGTCACCACCGAAACCGCCGCCGTCCTCGTCCAGAGCCCCAACTTCTTCGGCATCGTTGAAGACATTCCCGCCATCGCCGCCATCGCCCACGCCAAGGGCGCTCTGCTCATCGTGTCCATTGCAGAAGCGGTCTCCCTCGGCGTAGTCCGTCCCCCCGTCGAGGCCGACATCGTCAGCATGGAAGCCCAGTCCTTCGGTGTAGCCCTCAGCTACGGCGGCCCCTATTGCGGCGTCATCGCGGCCAAAGAGAAGTACCTCCGCCAGATGCCCGGCCGCCTTGTCGGCCAAACCGTCGACGCCAATGGCTTCCGCGGCTTCGTCCTCACCCTCTCCACGCGCGAGCAGCACATCCGCCGCGAGAAGGCCACCTCCAACATCTGCACCAACCAGGCGCTGGTCGCACTCATGGCCACCATCTTCCTAACGGTGTACGGCAAAGAAGGCATCCGCGAACTGGCCGAACACAACCTCGCAAAAGCCGCCTACGCCGCCACCGCGCTTTCGGCCGTTGCAGGCGCAAAACAGTTATTTACCGGCGCACCCAAATTCCACGAGTTTGTCCTAAGCACCGCCGAAGCCCCCTCAATCTGGAACGCCCGCCTGCTGGAAGAAAAGATCATCGGCGGCCTCGACCTGACCCGCTGGTACCCAGAATTGGGGAATGCCACCCTTTGGTGCGCCACAGAATTAATCACCAGAGAAACAATAGACACCGCCGCCAAAGTCTTGGCAGAAGGCCTGGTGGAGGCATAAATCATCCGAAGGGTGAAGCTTTGAAAGGGCACGACTTCAGTCGTGCCGCAATGCAGCAAAAAGGACGAGG
>Ga0302319_10010042_pt1 | contig 18103 bp, 15 predicted proteins | sample Bog_T0_2_FD_203319 | JGI IMG/M metagenome (GOLD analysis project Ga0302319, IMG submission 203319) | Peat permafrost microbial communities from Stordalen Mire near Abisko, Sweden - Bog_T0_2 | ecosystem: Environmental > Terrestrial > Soil > Wetlands > Peat | place: Sweden: Abisko, Stordalen Mire...
AGGAAATGGCTTTCCTTACTAACAACATGGAGTGGAGTCCGGCCAGCGTTGCCGATCTTTACCGTTGCCGCTGGTCCATCGAAGCTTTTTTCAAGCAAATCAAGCAGACCTTGCAACTGGCTGATTTCCTGGGCCACAGCGCCAACGCTGTCCGCTGGCAAATATGGACGGCGTTGCTGGTGTATGTGCTCCTGCGTTTCCTCGCCTTTGCTCATGGATGGCATCATAGTTTTACGCGCCTGTTCACCTTGATGCGCTGCGCCCTCTGGCGTCGATGGGATCTGCCCAGCCTCCTTCAATCCTATGGGATAGCATCGGGTGCCTTCCGCTTCATAGCCACCCCGCAGCAGCCCTGTTTCCAGGGGTTCTGAACATTGCTGTGGGACAGCCACGAGTCTGATCGCGCCAGAAGACACCCCGAAATCCTAAATCTCACTTTGCGTTCCGCTTCGCTTCAGCCCTGCAAATCAGAGGCTCGACAACTCATGCCCACGTGTTGTGGGATGGCTGTGAAATCTCTTCCAATTGGACGCCTGTCACTTCCATCCGTTACGACGATCGGAACCGTGTCCCGTGTGAAGTATGCGACACCGAGGCGCCGGTTGCCTGTTCCACTCTCGGTCCCTATTTGCCCTTTCCTCACTATGCACGCGAATGGCCGATCTCCTGGCCCATCCCCGCTTCTGTGAGCAGCGCCAAAATGATTTCCCGCGAGGCCCTTGGGTAGCGCGATATGAGCCCGACCTCATCATCTACGTCTCTGGCAAAGCGAGAAAGCACCGCAAGAGCCATGAACCTGGTGGCGATCGCATCCTGGAGCATCGCGATCCTGGCCATTCTGGTCCACGCCGTGTACACGATCCGAATCGGCAGTGTTTTCTGGACATACCAAAATGCGGGAGGAGACTGGCTCGGGGGACACGATCTTTACCGCTATCGTGGCTTTCCGCTCGATCAAGGTGCTTTTGTTTACAGCCCGCTCGTAGCGGCCTTATTCGCGCCCTTTTCGGTCCTGAGTGCTCCATTGAGCAATGTTGTTTGGCGGCTGCTCAATGTCGCTGTTTTTCTCGTCGCCATATCGTGGTGGCTAAAAATCCGGCTCCATCGCCAGATATCAGAGAGTCAATACGGCATGGTGTTTCTGCTGCTGCTGCCGCTCTCGATAGGCAACCTCAACAGTGGCCAGGCCAATCTCCCGGTCATCAGCTTGGTTATGCTCGGCATTATCAACGCAAAGCTGAACCGCTGGACCTTTTCCGCTCTCTGCGTGGCGCTGGCTGCGTATTTCAAGATTTATCCGCTGGCCGCCGGCCTGGTTCTCGCGCTCGTTTTTCCGCGGCAGTTTTCGTGGCGTCTGGTGCTGGCGCTGATAGCGCTGGGATATTTTTCCTTCTTTCTTCAACGTCCGTCTTATGTGATGCAGGAATATGGCCACTGGATGTTGAATCGCGCCGCGGACAATCGCCATTTGGCGCCGATGCGGATGGCGCCCCGGGATCTATGGTTGTTGCTGCGAGTATCTGGCTGGACCGTCAATCCGCACGCCTACAAGGCGGCGCAGGTGCTCGGAGTGAACGTCCCCCGGTTTAGTGGACAGGCAGGGCGCAGTCATTGGATAAAGGACAACGACCATGCCACGAACCCAACCGAACTATCCGGCGGACTTCCGTCAGGAAGCCGTCAACCTTCTGCTCAGCAGTGGCCGTCCGCTTAAGCGGGTGGCCGAGGAGCTGGGCATCTCAGCAAATTCCCTTCGCATCTGGCGCAATAGGGCGCTCTGCAATGGGCACGTAGCGCAGGCCGCCTCGACGCAGTCGAAAGGCCGCAGCGAAGTGCCCATTGCAGATGCGGCGGCCGAGATCCGCCGCCTCCAGCGGGAAGTCGACTATCTGCGCCGGCAGCGCGAGATTTTAAAAAAAGCCATGAGCATACTCTCGGAGGACCCGCAGAGCGGTATGCGTTGATCCATGAACTACGGGGCATTTTCGACATCACCGAACTCTGCGACGCCCTGGGCGTCTCGCGCTCCGGATATCATGGCTCGCTCACCCGAACCCCGGGTCCGCGCACCAAGGCCAACCAGCAACTTCTCAAGGAAATGAAAACCATCCATGACCATCGTCACACCCGCGCCTACGGCAGCCCACGCATGGCGCGAGAGTTGCGTGCCGGCGGCCAACCTTGCTCGGAAAACCGTGTTGCCAGGCTCATGCGCCTCCACGGCATGCGTGCGCGCCCACGGCGGCCTTTCCGCCCTAAGACGACCTCGCCCGATCATGCCGCCCATCCTTCTCCCAATCTCCTCGCCCAAGCCGGGCCTCCCGAGGCGCCAGGCCGTCAGATCGTCAGTGACATTACCTACATCCCCACCTCCGAGGGTTGGCTTTATCTGGCCGTTGTCATCGACCTCTTCTCTCGTTGTGTTCTGGGTTGGAAGCTCTCTACAAGTCTTCACAGCGACGTCGTCGCCGCGGCGCTCTCACAGGCTCTTGCAACCGGTTTGGTTCCTAAGGGAGCCCTCTTCCACTCCGACCAGGGGTGCCAATACTCATCGAGCCAAATCCGCTCGCTCCTAGCCCACTACGGTCTGGTCCAGAGCATGAGCGCACGGGGATATTGCTACGATAACGCATTCGCCGAAAGCGCCTTCGCCTCCATCAAAAACGAAGTTCTCCCAGAGGACCAATCTTTCTCCACACGCCAAGCCGCTTCTTCCGCCCTCTTCGACTACTTCCAGACCTTCTACAACCGCCGCCGCCTTCACAGTTCCCTGGACTACCTCTCGCCCGAAACCTTCCTCAACCAATACTTCCAAAACCTAAACCCATCCCTAAACTAACAACCATTCCGCTGCGCGGTACCTGTCCGTTACTTCGGGGGAAGACCAGAGGCTTGGGCACTGCTTCCCTTTGCCTTGCGGGATATCGCAGGAATTGGTCCCGGGATAGGCTCTTAAGTGGCCTCTTTTCCCTGGTGTGCTGTTGGATGGTGTTATTGGGGCCAGCAACCGAAGCGGCCACTTATATCCTCCTGGCCCCCGCGGTTGTCCTGGCTCTGATCGAAGGTTTTTCCGAGCCATTACCATCATCGATGCGGTGCATACTGGTTACCTCTTTCGCCCTGCTCCTAATATCATCGGGGTTGAATAGCTTCAGCGAGTTCAACCGTTTTCCGTTTAATATCTTTCAGCCCGTGGGCGGGTTGTTTTTTTCGATCTATGCGATCATGCGGCTGGTCAATTCCTCGTTGTGGAATGAGGAGACCGCGAAAATGGGGTCGGACGAAATTGACGGGATCTTAGCACCGATCGAGCAGGCATCGGGAAGCTAGTTGTCACGGTGCGGATTTCGAGAGATGGTCGAGCAAACAATATGCGCGTCCTGATAGTCGAAGACGAAAAGAAGACAGCGGCCTTCATTCAGAAGGGACTGTCGGAGCACGGATTTCTCGCCACTACTGCGCAGGATGGAGAGGAGGGACTCGATTGTGCCATCACCGGCGGTTTTGACGTGCTCATCGTCGATGTCATGCTCCCGATCCGCAACGGCTGGTCCCTCATTCAGCAGTTGCGCGCCATGCGAATCGATACGCCTGCCCTTTTCCTTACCGCGCGCGATAGCGTCGAGGACCGTGTGAGGGGGCTTGAATTGGGCGCGGACGACTACCTGGTAAAACCATTCGCCTTCTCCGAGCTTTTGGCCCGAATCCGCACGCTGCTGCGCCGCGCCCCGACACGCCAACCGGAGCGGTATCGGGTTGCCGACCTGGACATTGACATTCCAAGGCGCCGTGCGTCACGTGCGGGCCAGGAATTGGTATTGACTCCGAAGGAGTTCCTCCTGCTCGGCCATCTTGCAAGGCACGCCGGCGAGGTTCTCTCGCGGGAGAATATCGTAGAGCATGTGTGGGATATCCACTTCGATCCATGCGCAAATGTCATGGACGTGATGATGCGCCGGCTTCGAACGAAGGTGGATCTTCCTTTCGACGCAAAACTGATTCACACCGTACGCGGCGTTGGTTACGTATTGCGTGCCGAGTGACAATCTCCCGCACAGTAATTTCCCGGAAGGTTTCCGGAACGATTTCCAGGTCCATGGAGGGGCGGTTTATGCTGCTCTTTACCGCAAGCGCGACCTTTCTGCTGATAGCAGTTTCTGTCGGTCTTTACGGAGCTATTCGTCATTATATGGACCGGCGGATAGATCCACTCCTCGCCGGAATTATTGACGATACTACCGGCGACCTGAATGAACCCGGCGGCGTGCAGGAGGTGGCGAACGAATTGGAAGCGTCGCACGCACGCACCCCGCCCTACTGGGTGCGCATTCTGGATCGGAATCAGGCGATTGCGGTGGAGACCCGCGGCATGTCTGAGCGGGTCCCATTGACCGAATTTCCGCCCGTTCCAGCATCGGGCACAGGCCGGCGCGATTACATTGATGGGAATGGCCACTGGATGTCTGTCGCCATCCGCCGCGTGGATGCCCCTGGCGCTGATTTTACCGTCGAGGTAGCCGAAGACCGGCATGCCGACCGCGAATTTCTGGGCGAACTCCGTTGGATGCTTGGCGGCGTTGTGGCTGCGGGCGTGCTTTTCTCCGGCACAATGACCAGTGTCGTAACGAGACGTGGGCTGCGCCCACTAAAAGCAATGGAGCAGGCGGTGGCAGACGTTCGCGTGCCGAAACTTGTCGAGCGCCTTGGGGAGCGTTCCTGGCCTCGCGAGCTTGTACCGCTTGCCCTGGCGTTCGATCAGATGATGGACCGCCTCGTAGAATCGTTCACTCGGCTTTCCCAGTTTTCCACGGATCTCGCCCACGAGTTGCGCACCCCCATCGCAAACCTTCGGGGTGAGGCCGAGGTTGCCCTTACCCGGTCCCGCACGGCAGACGAGTACCGCCGCGTTCTGGAATCGAGCATGGAAGAGTATGAACGCCTGACGGAAATGACTTCCAAACTTCTCTTTCTCGCTCGCACCGAGGCCGAGGAGGCTGAGGTCAATCTGCAGGAGATTGACGCACGCAGCGTCATCGAAGCGCTATTGGAGTTTTACCAACCTTGGGCCGAGGAACGCAGTATAACGCTAAGCAGCGCCGGCACAGCTTCCCTCAGGGCGGACGCAGTCCTCCTGCGCCGCGCATTGGCCAATCTGATCGAAAACGCACTCCATTTCACTCCGCCCGGCGGTCGTGTCACCATCGAGATTGTCCTGGCCGGCGGCGTCAACGCAGTCCTTCGGCTTCAAAGTTCGACACCTCCAGAAGAGGCTCCTGGAAACTGGCTCAAGATTGTTGTGACGGACACCGGATGCGGAATCGCGCCCGAGCACTTGCCCAAACTCTTCGACCGCTTTTATCAGGCGGACCCGTCGCGTCGCAAGGGAGGCAACGGCTTGGGCCTTGCACTCGTAAAATCGATCATGAAACTCCATGGTGGCTCGGTCGCGATCATCAGCCAACCTAGTGTGGGCACGGAAGTGACACTCCGATTCCCATCATAAGCACATCCAATAGGGCCGACAGTTCTGTTTGGCCTGGAATCGAAACTGCAATGCAATGGTCAGGAAACTAACAGTTTCCATCCACTAGGATGCTCTGACTATGGCTCGATCATTTTCATGCGTTTCAAATCCTTCCGCGAGCCGGTTGGAACTTACTTACGCGGCTCTCAACCAGTGAGACATTTCCTTTGCTGCCTTGCGGCATTCTCTCTCTGCATCGAGTGCAATGCCGGCAATCCACAGGCAGATGTTTTACGAGTTGAAACCGCCCGCCTCGGCGGCATGGCCGAGGAATCGATCACCATTGACGCGCAAAAAGGGATCGGCCCCGATGAAGCCGCAGTTGTCGCAATTCTTATGAACCCCGCCCTCAAAGCCGCGCGCGATAAACGCGGCGACGCGCGGGCGCAATTGATCCAGGCGGGCGTCCTGCCGAATCCGCAGGTTAACTACGAGCGCGACACCGTTACCGGCGGCGTCACCCAAGGCACCCAGGATGAATTCTTCCTCACCGCCACCTGGGAAGTTACATCCCTCATTCCGCTGCTACCCAAACGCGCCGCCGCACGGGCAAACGCCCGGGCCATTGACCTTCGGATCGCCTGGGCAGAATGGCAGGCGGCTGCGAACGCGAAGCTTGCGGTGTATCATGTGGTCGCCCTTCAGCGGGAATTGGACACAGCGCGGGATGCCGACACGGCTCTTCGCACCACGGTTGCAACCCTGCGGAAAGCTGTATCTGCCCACGAAAAGAACCTCATTGATCTCGCTGCCAGCGAGAGCGCCAGCGAAGATGCGCACGCCACGACACTGGAAGCCGAGCATGACCTTGCAAAACAATGGCTCGCGCTAAAACTCGCGATGGGTCTGGAACCGGGTGACGGCCTCCGTTTGCGAAAGGATATCCTCCTTCCCTCGTGTCTGCCAGTTCCCGATAACGCGGCGTTGAGCGCTGGCCTGGAAAGCCGCCGCATCGATTTGATTGGCTTGCAACAAGGTATTGCCAGCCAGGATGAAACCGTGCGCGCGGCAGTCCTGGCCGCCTTCCCGAAGATTACCGCCGGTTTCGCACGCATCACCGACAATTCGGATGTCCACATGCGCGGCTTCATCGTCCAGGTTGATGTGCCCCTTTTCGACCGCAATCAGGGCACTATTGCCACCGAACGGACGACGCGACAGACTTTGAAAGACGAATACATCCAGCGCTTGTTCGAGGCCCGCAACGACATCGCCTCCGCGATCGTCGATATCCGCGCTTATGATGCCCAGATTGCAGCCGCGCAGGAAGCGCTCCCATTGCTCGAAAAGCTTACAACCACGGCGCAAGCCGCATTGAATGCGGGAAATGGAGACGTCATCAGCTATTACGGCGCCGTCTCAAACCTTCTCCAAAAGCGCCTTCAATTGATCAAACTGGAAGAACAACTGATGGAGGCCAGGACGGCCCTCGAACTAGCCTCGGGTCAAATGAACCTTTCGACAACCCTCCCACCTTCTCATCGCCGATGAAATTCAAAAAGGCCCTTCCTTGGCTCGCGCTTCTTGCAGTGGTCGCCGCCGGAATCCATTGGTTCTCCCTAACACAAAGCCAGCACTCCGAGGCCGAAACCGGGAAGGATGAATCCCCCACCCAAGTGGAGGTCTCAACAATTCAGCGCAAAACAATCGGCGAAACGCTGACCGCTTATGGTAGTGTCATCGCGCAACCTTCCCGTATTCAGGTAGTAGCCGTCTCATTCGAAACGTGCGTCAGCCACATCCTCGTTGCTCCTGGTCAGGCCGTAAGAAAGGGAGATCCGCTCGTCGAAATTGAGCCCAGCGTCGCCGCACAATTACAACTGCACCAGGCAATGAATGCCGCTGCCGCAGCGAAACGCGCCTTGGAACAAACCCGCTCCCGTTTCAGCCTCAAACTCGCGACCAACCAGGACCTTGACGCCACACAAACAGCCGAAATCGACACCCAATTACAACTGACCAGCCTTCAGCAAGCCGGCCTCGGGACAGACAATCGCGTTCGGTCCACGCTCGACGGGATCGTCGCGAAAGTCGATGTTCAAGACGGCCAGATCGTCGCCACCGGAGGCGCACTGGTCGAAACCATCGCCGCCGATGATATCGAGGTAAAGCTGGGCATCGAGACCGAGGACGTGTCCCTCCTGAAGGAGAGAACCGGGATTACCATCACCCCCGTTCAAGGCGGCAGGACCATCCAGGGCCGTGTCCGGCTAATTACCCACCGTACCAATAACGATACCCGCCTTGTTGACGTCTATGTATCCCTCCCAAGGGAAAGCGGCCTGCTGCTGGATAGTTACGTAAGCGGCTCCTTTCAGCGCATTGCCGAACAAGCCCTGGTCGTGCCGCGCGCGGCGCTGCAGTCTGACGAGCATGGTTACTGCGTCTTCACCGTCCACGACAACAAAGCGGTGCGTCAGCCCGTGCAGCCTGGGATCGTATCCGGCGGCGAAATTGAGGTCACTGGCACCGGCCCGCGCCAAGGCGATACCGTAGTTACCGTGGGCAGCCACGAATTGAGCGACGGCGACGAAGTTCGAACCCAGACCACAGGCGGAGCCCAAGACCAATGAGCATCACCTCTTGGGCGCAAACGCACGCGCGCTCGATTCTCTTCCTGGTGGCGGTGCTCGCGATAGCCGGTGCGGTCAGCAGCTTCTCCTTGCCGGTCGCCCTTTTCCCGCAAGTCAGCTTCCCCCGTGTCCGCATCAATCTTGACGCCGGTGACCGCCCCGCGGACCAGATGTTGGCCGAAGTCACCCGTCCCGTCGAAGAGGCCGTGCGCGGCGTTCCCGGTGTACGAAACGTGCGATCCACCACCAGCCGCGGCACCGCGGAAATATCGGTCGATTTTAGCTGGGGCGACGACATGGTCGCTGCGATGATTCAGGCCGAATCCGAGGTCAACAAGCAAATCCCGTCGCTTCCCTCGGGCACGTCGTTTTCCGTCGAGCGCATGGACCCGACCGTTTTTCCCGTCATCGCGTACAGCCTGACCTCCCAAACGCATTCCCTTGCGGAATTGCGGAACCTAGCCCTTTACACGCTTAGCCCCGCCCTGTCCACGACGCCCGGGGTCGCTCGGACTGATGTCGTGGGAGGCGACACCGAAGAGTACCGCGTCGAAGTTGATCCGGCGAAAATTCAGGCCCTCGGACTGACTATCAAGGATGTTGCCGGGGCTCTCTCCGCCGCGAATGTCCTCACTGCGGTCGGCAAGCTGGAGCAATACGACAAGCTCTTTCTTCTTATCTCTGATACTCGGTTTCACCAATTCGAGGAAATCGGAAGCACAGTCCTCAAATCCACGCCTGCCGGCGTTGTCCTACTTAGTGACGTTGCACATATTGAGCGCTCAACCGCGCCGCAATGGATTCGAGTCACGGCGGACGGGCGCGACGCTGTCCTTTTCCAGGTCTACCAGCAGCCGGGCGGCAACACCGTACGGATCGCCGGGGATATCAAGGCAAAGCTTCAGCAGCTAAATATACAGATCCCGCCGGGCGTGAACCTGGCGAATTGGTATGACCAAAGTGAGTTAATCGTTGGCTCCGCTCAGAGCACCCGCGATGCCGTTCTCATCGGCATTGGCCTCGCGGCGCTTATCCTCGTCGCCTTCCTCCGAAGCGCAAAAGTAACCCTCATCGCCGCCCTTACCGTTCCGGCAGTCTTGTGCACGACCATCCTGATGCTGGCAGTCCTGAAGATGAGCTTCAACATCATGACCCTCGGCGGCATGGCCGCCGCAGTCGGCCTGATCATCGATGATGCGATCGTCATGATCGAGCATGTCGTCCGCCGCCTGCGGGGCAGCCTGGGCCACGGCACGCAAGAGACAGTCATGCGTGCGGCTGCGGAGTTCACGCGCCCGCTGGCTGGGTCCTCCGCCGCCACGATCATCATATTCGCTCCACTGGCTTTCCTGTCCGGCGTGGCAGGCGCGTTTTTCAAAACCATGTCGCTCACCATGGCTGCCAGCCTCGCGATTTCTTTCCTCGTCGCGTGGCTGGCTGTGCCGATTCTCTCAGCCCGCTGGCTTGAAAAGGCCAATGACATCGAGCAGCAAGGCGGGATCACGCGCACCATGCACAAGGTCTATGAGGCAGGGATGGGGCGGCTTCTTAAACGGCCCGCGCTCATCCTCTTGCCGCTAGCCTTGCTTGGCGTCGCCGGCTGGCTTGCATTTAGGAACGTCGGCACCGGCTTCATGCCCTCTATGGATGAGGGTGGGTTCATCATGGATTATGTTTCACCACCTGGAACATCCCTCCAGGAGACGGACCGACTCCTGCGCAAAGTGGAGGCAATTCTACGCAGCACCCCCGAAGTCGAGACTTACTCCCGGCGAACCGGAGCACAGCTTGGAGGAGGGGTGAGCGAACCGAATACGGGAGACTTCTTCGTCCGCCTCAAAGCCGAACGCCACCGTGGAATCGAGGTCGTGATGGACGCCGTGCGAAAGGAAATTGCTGAAAAGGTGCCCGGCTTGGACATCGAGACAGCGCAACTGATGGAGGATTTGATCGGCGATCTAACCAGCGTTCCGCAGCCCATTGAGATCAAACTCTATTCCGAGGATGAAAATCAATTGCGCGATCTGGCGCCGAAAGTTGCCGAGGCGATTGGGAAAGTGAACGGTGTCGTTGATGTCGTAAATGGAATCATTCCCGCCGGCGATGCGCTTACGATTCAGGTCGATCGCGTAAAAGCCGGCTTGGAAGGTGTTGATCCCGACAGTCTGACTACTTCGATTCAGGCGATGCTAGAAGGCGCCGTGACAACCCAAATCCAGAGCGGCCTGAAGTTCGTTGGTGTTCGCGTCTGGATTCCGAGCGCCTTCCGCCGAACCATGCGCGACATCGGCCAGCTTCAGTTGCGGGCTCCTGGCGATGGCCACCTGTTTCCCCTCAAACGGGTTGCAACCTTGATACCCGTTACCGGCCAGCCCGAAATCACCCGCGACAATTTGCGGCGCATGGTGGCGGTGACCGCCCGGATTAGCGGCCGCGACCTTGGATCCGCCGCCCGGGAGGTTAAGAAGGTGCTCGACACCCCCGGCCTCCTGCCGCCAAACATCCCCTACTCGATGGGTGGGTTGTACGAGCAACAGCAGATTGCTTTTCGCGGGCTGACCATCGTCCTGATCGCCGCGATCGTTCTCGTCTTTTTGTTGCTTCTCTTCCTCTACGAGAGTTTTCGCGCCGCCGGCGCCATGCTCTTGGTGGCCATACTTGCCGTTGCTGGTGTCTATATCGGCCTCTGGGTAACTGCTACGGAGTTCAACATCACCTCCCGGATGGGAATGACGATGATCGTCGGCATCGTTACCGAGATATCCATCTTCTATTTCTCCGAGTATCAGGAACTCGGGAGCACTCCGAACCGGCTGGTAATGGCGGGAATCAACCGGATGCGCCCCATCCTGATGACCTCTGTCGCCGCGATGCTCGCTCTTCTTCCTCTCGCCCTCGGCCTCGGCAAGGGAGCCGACATGTTAAAGCCTCTGGCGATTGCAATCATTGCTGGCCTGATCTGCGCGCTGCCGCTGGTCCTGGTGGTTTTGCCCGCCATCCTTGCAATGGTGGATCCGAGGTCGCGCGATTCAGCCTGACCGGCGCCGCGCTAGGCGAGGAAGCTTAATTTTCGTGACGTCCTCTTTTGGGTAATACTCCGGAGTACAGACGGTAAACCCTCGGAGAAACGCGGCAGCCCACCGCAACACCCCTGGGAGCGCCTACGGTAAGCCAACGGGTATGGCTCGCGGAAGGTGCCCCGGGGTGCCTTTTACGTTTTTATTACACCGCTTACTTCGCTTCGGCCTTGGGGGCGGGAAGCCCTACCCCACCGTCGCCGTCGCGATCCTTCAACACGATCCCGGAGATACTGACCGTATCGCCGAAGGAGTTCCGGTATGACATCGCAAGTGTCTTTGCCGCTTTTGCGGTTTGAGCCGCTGCCTGTTGTACGGCGACGCTGGCAACTTGTGGGCTCGATTGAGGGGCGGAGGCCGCAGGTGCGGGGGCGACGGCGGCAGGTGCGGGAGCCGAAGCTGCGGCATTTCCTTTGGAAGGTGTGGAAACCACAGGGGGCGTATAGGGGGTGCTGCTTTGGATTTTGGTAATTGCTGACATGGTTGCTTTCGTTGAATTACGGCTCTTGCCTTACGCGTCCGTATCGGCGTGTTAACCGAAGACTTTAATGAAATTTTGGCAGTACTCGATTCTCTGCCCTGTAATCCCCGCTAAGCTGTCTAACTTGTAATCTGACGCTCAGCATTCGTTCAGTTTGCAAGTGCTCTATTTGGGAATGGACGAACATTTCCTCACATGCTGTCAGCAAGAATCCCGCTTTGCAGGATGGTGGCTCGGTTCGCCGGCGTTGCTGCTGGTCGTCGCGCGACGCGTCCTAGACCCATTCGTCCGGCGGGCCGAGAGGGGTGACCAGTACCGTCCGGTCTGCTGCCGTAACGCGTGAACCGGATTCCGCCGAGGAGCGCTTACTCCATCCGTCAAGACAGGCAGGAGATCTTTTCCCGCCAAACCGCGTTTTATTGCCTGCTTGCGGGCGTATTCCTGTTCATCCTCGGGGCGCGGTTGTGGTTCATCCATCACTTTGCCCTGCCAGTGATATTTCACGATGATTGGTCGGTCGAGGGTGAATTATTTCGGAAGTACGTCGAAGGCCATTTATCGTTCGGGTATTTGGTAAGTTCTTATAAAGGCCACAGGTTGCTTATTCCGCGCCTCTTCCTACTGGGTCTGTTTTATGCGAATAGCCGCCAGTGGGATCCCTTGGTCTTCATGGTTGCGCAGGCGCCGCTTTACGCGTTTGGCATCACGTTGCTTGTCGCGATATTCGGAATCAGGATGAAAAGTTGGGGTAGGGCTGCACTGGCAGTATTCGCCACCGTTGTCGGGATGATTCCGTTCGGGTGGGAGAATGCCGTTTTTGGTTGCAACGTTGATTTTCCCATGTTCACGCTTTTCGGCAGCCTCGTGATCTGGTTCTGCTGGCGTTACGAAGCGCTAAGCTGGCGCTGGTGGGTTGGCGCGTTTCTGGCGCTGACGAATCTGTTCGTGATGGGCGGAGGCATATTTGCGACTATTGCGATAACAATATTCTCGATCGGCGCGCTTGCCTTGGAACCGGCTCGGAGAAATACCCGGAATACAGTTTCTCTCTTCCTATTGTCTGCACTTGTTGCTTTTGGGATTGCCATCGCTGACTCGCGGCACATGCCTGTCGTTTCAGTCACTCAGTTTCTTCGTTCCCTCGCCACTCTTCTTGCCTGGCCGGACGATTCGCACTCGATCCAGTGTTTTATTATTCAGGCTCCGCTTGCTTTGTTGGTTGCGGTGTTACTTATCAAGCGTACTCCCATGTCGGACCACCGATGGTTGCCGGTGATTATCGCCTCGTCATTCTGGATTCAAGGGGCGGCTACCGTTCACGAACGCCTGGAGCACTTGCACGCATCGCGTTATCGGGATTCCTGGATGCTCTTGACTATTTCGATTGTAGCCTGCCTCTGTTTCCTCATGGAAGCGTCTGGTGGATGGCGGCGCTATCTTTATCTCCTGGTCATGGCCTGGGCTTTTGCTTTTCTCGATGGCGCGACGGCCTATGTATTCCACGATCTGCCCAACGCCATTGCCGAAGACCAAAGAGCCCGTTTGACAGCGGATGGGTGCGTCCGCCAGTTCCTCCGCACGGGAAATGAAGGCAGCATTTTAGATGTCATCTATAAATCGGACATTGATCCAACCTCAGTGCGGGAAATGCTTCCTCCTGATCTTCTAAACCCCAATACGCCATTGGTGCCGACGCAAGAGCAGCATCCGGAAGGCAGCGAGACTGAGTCTGTTTTATCTCGTAAAACGGATGTGGTGGGGCGCGTGTACGGAGATTACAACGAAAATGGCGGCACGTTGCCCAAAGGAATCAAACTAACCTTCAACGTGCCAAGAGGAACCAGGGAGATAAGTATGTTGGTCGCCGGGCATGTGGATTTACATGTGGCTAGCTATCAAATCCGCCCGCTCGTAGACACCGATTTGTGGAGGTCCATTACAGTCCCAATAGATCCTAAAGCCAGCGGTTTCGACATAAGCGCCACCGGGGACGCAATGCGAGGGATGACGTTTTCGGCGCCCACAATCTCAACACACCACACACTCGGCAGATGGGCCCGGAATATTGTCGGGGACTGCGCCCACAACAGCGTTACCCGGGTACTCTTGGCGGGTCTGGTGCTAATGGCCGGCGCTTTGGTGAGAATGACAAGGACATCAGCCAGCCACGCTCCTGGGGGGGCTCTGGCACAGAGCCGCGTGGGTCTATTTCATGTGGGACGCGATACAAACCGGGTCGATGGCGGCGTATTGCAAGTGGATGCGACGGAACCGAAATGGGAACCGGAAGCCACGGCATGATAGGTCGCCTGTGGTTAAGGACTTTGTAACGCCGAAACTGGAGGGGTGTCTAACCGAAATGGGGGAAGCACTCGCGACGGTTAGACGTTCGATTTCGTATGTCGTTGCAGGTCGCAGTTCCTCTCATCTGATTTCCGCGCCGCGGTGGAGGTGAGCCTGGTGTTCCTGCTTTTTCATATATCGAAGGATCGAACCCGCCCAGATGTCCAATGCGATTGGGCGTCATATAAGGGCTATCGCTCTCGATGCGGGATTTGGAATTCCCTCGCACCGGGCGTCAAGAACCGGACCACCTCAACAACCGCCGCCGCGATTCCCTGACGCTCAGTATTCATTCTCCCTGCAAGTGAGATGATCTCTGAGTGCGCTTGCAAACGTTTTTAGCCTTGATGGCAATAACCAGCGGGCTGGCACACCATCATCAAAGTACTTCTTTAGTGAGCGAACAACTGCATCCGCCGGAGGGGTCAATTTCACACACGGTATTAAGCTCGGCCAGCAATTCATTGCGCAGTCGGTCGAACTCAGCATCGGGCTTGCGTCCGTGATTATTGATTCGCTCTTCCATCGCCCTAATAACGAATTTTATCCGCTCGGACACGTTTCCATATTGATTCGGCTCTGCCTCATCAAAAAGGCGAGCACACTCCTCGGAATTCGGACACTTCTTTGGCGGATCGGTTAAAGCCATTCGGGAGGAAATGTCAGAAAAGCTAAGCTGGATTTCGCTTTTTTGCAAAGCAGGCATCAGAGGGTAGTGATCGCAATTGCACTGAGTGAACGGGGCGTGAACCTTGCGAGGGCCTCGCGAAGATCCGTTGGCGCTTTAGGCTCTAGTCTCTCTCCGGCGAGCTTAGGGTTTTTTCGTTCATTTATTGATGCCCTGAAAGAAAGCAAGAAGGTGCGCCCGCCGCAAAGTCGCCACTCGCCAGTATTTACGGTTTCACGAATTGCTGGACGAAGGCGCCAGATTGATTGGCGTAAGCGATCCAGACGGAGTGGTCGCTTGGATTGACGGCGATGCTGTGGCAGCCGGGCTGGCCGGGGATCTCGCTGAGGGATTTTAGCTGGGCGTTCTCGACGGAGATAATACCGATTTTGCCCAGGCCACTTGCGCAGTAAATGAGATGATTCGCGGCGTCGTAGGAGATTTCGTCTACGCGGTTGGGGATATCCGCAGAGGAAAGGATTTTGCCATCGGCCTGGCTCATGAGGACGAGTTTGCCGTTGCCGCCCGCGATGGCCAGGGCGATGGCTTCGGGGATGACGGTGATGCCGTGCGGGGATTGGGCGGGAGCGGTGGGGTAGGTGGCGATGAGCTTGTTTGTGGAAAGGTCGAACGTTGCGATGGTGCTGGCGGATTTTACGGCCTGGAAAAGATGCTTGCCGCCGGCGTCGAGGGCGGTGCCTTCGGGGCCGTCGGATGGGAGTGTGAGGGTGCCGGTGACTTTGGCGTCAGAGGGGGAGACGATCCAGAGTTCGCTGGCGTCATCGTGGCAAACGTACGCGAGACCATTCGCGGGGTTGAAGGTGATGAGATCAGCGGGGCCGGTGAGCGGAATGGTGCCAGTAATTTGGAAAGAGTCGGCATCTATAATAACGACTTGTGGCGGTTTGCTGACGGCGGCGAGGTATTGTTTGCCGGCGATCGCGGAATCCTGAGCGTTGCCGGTGGCGACGGATTTTAGGAGTTTGCCGTCGTTGAGATCAATGATATCGAGGGAGGCATTGCCGGTGTGGGCGGCTAGCAGGCGATTGCGGGCAGCATCAATTTCGAGGAAGTCGAAGCGGGCGCCGGGTTTGGAGGGGATTTGGACGGGAGGCTTGGGGGTGAGAAGGTCGGCGGCGAACGTCGAGGTGGCGGCGAGGGCGAGGAGGATTGGGAAGAGGACGGAGCGGGTAAGCATAGTGCGGAATGGGTTGGTAGTATTTGAGTTTATGGATGGGCGCAGGTCAAGTTAACGCAAATTCCGTACACTCAGGTAGCTGACCAAACTGCAATCTGAAAGTCAGCAAGGATTGCGGCGCCATTCCGTATCATCTGCCAGTCAGCCACGACGGGTCGGTAGCGCCTGAGTTTCACATCCGCACAGTCAGGGAATTTACGCTTGGGCTTTTTCCTTGGCGCGCCTGGCGCGAAGACTGTCGCCGGAAAACTCCAGGATGATGGAGTGGTGGACCAGTCGATCTACGGCGGCCATGGTGGTCATGGGATCCTTGAAAATCTGGTCCCATTTGGAAAAGACCAGATTGGAACTGATCATGATGCTTCGCCGTTCATAGCGTTCGGCTAGGAAGGTGAAGAGCACCTCCATTTCTTCCCGGCTTTGCTGAACGTACCCGATGTCGTCGAGGATGACGACCTCGAAGCGATCCAGGTTCCTAAGTGCCTGCTCCAGTCCGTTGACGCCTTTGGCCTGGAGCAAACGTCCTACGATTTTGAAGGCCGGCAGAAAAGGTCGCGGCGGTTATGGCGCAGAATTAACTCACGTCCGAGCGCAGCCAGGAAATGAGTCTTGCCCCGGCCCGGCAAACCGAAAGCAAGGACGTTCTCGTTGCGTTCGATGAAGTCCCCGGCAAGCAATGCGGGAAGCTGCCGCCGGACCCGCTCGGGCAGAGCCGTTTTATCGAGGGTGCCGACGGTTTTGCCCTCCGGCAGGCCCGAAGCTTTGAGCAGGCGCTGGGTCAGCCGCGTGGAGCGTTCCTGGGCCTCGCTTTCGCACAGGTGTAGGAGCAGTTTGCGGTGGCTCCAGTTTTTGGCCTGGGCTTGCGCCATGGCTTCCGAGGCAATGCGGGCCATCGTCGTCAGGTGAAAGGAACGCAGCAGAAGCGAGAGCGTTTCGTCTTTAGCAGCAGGCATGACATACCTCCTCGTCCTTTTGCGTGGCTTCCAGAAGCAGGTCGTAGTCGCTCAGGTCCGGCTCGGGCTGAGCTAGTTCTACGGGTTCGAATCGTCTTGGCGGCAGAGCCCGGCGGATCGCCTCCAGGCTAAGTAGAACTCCGGCGTCAAGCACCTGGGCGCGTGCTTCCTCGACTTCCACCTGGCTGGTGTCGGCGGCCAGTTTGAGCAAATGAAGATAATCGCGTTCACCCCGTTACTGCCCCAGGCGCTCGACTAATCGGTCGTAGGCTCTTCGGAAGATCACGGCAGGGAAGAGCGACTCCCGATGCCACCACCCGGCAAACGCGCCGGGCTTGCGCACCAGTTCAGCGATGACGTGCCGGAAGTCAATGACTGCTCCGGCGCGTCCATGCCTGCGAGGCAGGGTGCAGACCACCTCGCGCCCGCAATAAACTTCGATCCGCGTCTCGCTGATGCGGGTTCTAACCTTCTGGCCGATGAGCCGCGAGGGCACCGAGTAGGCCATCTCTTTAACGCGAATTGTGCTCTGCCAGCCAACCCTCACCTCGCACTCCTGGTAATCGGGCAGGACCGTCGCCGGCAACTCCCGCATCACCGCCAACTCTCCCGCTGGTCGGATTGGGCGTCTGCCGTGGCGTCAGGGTTCGATCCGTTTGAGAACGGCTACTTCCAGGGGTTGGCGCCGAAGGGCTCTGAACCTGCCGCCCGCGGTGATCTCTCGGTCTGAACTCCTCTGGAAGTTGGACACCGGCCAGCATGCCAGGCTTCGTGCGCAGGGGCCTCGCCGCCCCCCGGGACCCGCGAAAAACCGACCGCGCCAGGACGCCCGCTATGACGTTTTTTCGAGGCGCCCGCGGTGGGAACCCTCGGATTTCTGGAGTTTCAGCGCGGTCGACGCCGATGCGAGTACCCTCATGGGGAGATGTGTCCCGAAAAGGGACTTTCGGATACTGGGGCTGGCGCGGTTTTTCGGGGCATTTCAGAACATCTGGATATGGGATTTCCGGTCGCAGTCGCGCAGCGGGCGGGCATGGCGGCGGTCAGGATCACGCGCCAATTTCAATCGGCGAGCAGAAGTCGACATCTACCGATCCTCGTCGTGTTCCTAGCAGATGACTTGTGACTTACAGCATCCCAATTATTGCAAGAACATTGCAAGATGGTGGTTTTTGGGCCGGATTTTCGATGTCGAGTTTCCTTCGTAACTCGTTGAGGATAAAGAGGTGGCTGGGCCCGGAATCGAACCGGGGACACGAGGATTTTCAGTCCTCCCTTTTGGGGTTC
>Ga0302319_10010043_pt1 | contig 18102 bp, 17 predicted proteins | sample Bog_T0_2_FD_203319 | JGI IMG/M metagenome (GOLD analysis project Ga0302319, IMG submission 203319) | Peat permafrost microbial communities from Stordalen Mire near Abisko, Sweden - Bog_T0_2 | ecosystem: Environmental > Terrestrial > Soil > Wetlands > Peat | place: Sweden: Abisko, Stordalen Mire...
CAGCTCGGCGTTGCCTGCATGGCCAGGGCGCACGGCGATGATGTGGCCGCGGATCGGTTTGCCCAGCAGCGAGAGGTCGCCGATGATGTCCAGCATCTTGTGCCGCACAAATTCCTCGCGATACCGTAGCGGCTCCGTCGTCAGCACGGCGTCATCGCGGATGACCACGGCATTCTCCAAGCTGCCGCCTTTGATGAGTCCGTTCTTGAACAGAAATTCAATCTCCTCGTAAAAACAAAAAGTCCGCGCGTGCGCCAGTTCCTTCTCCCACGTTTTGGGCGTGACTTCGGTGGAATAAAACTGCGTGAACCGCCCCTGCTTGTCCGCGCTGGTGCAGGTGATCTTGAAATTCTCGTCGGGAAACAGCGTCATGGACGTTTCGCCATGGCGGATTTCAATCGGCTCCGTCGGTGTGAAAAACTCCTTCTTTTCCGCCAGCGGCACGATGCCCGCCGCCAGAATGATTTTGCAGAACTCCCGCGAACTGCCGTCCGCGATGGGCGGTTCGTTGGCGTCGAGTTCCACGATGGCATTGTCAATCTCGTAACCCGCCAGTGCGGCGAGAACGTGTTCGACCGTATGGACTTTGACATTGCCTTTCGCCAGCGTCGTCGAGCGGTTCGTCTCCGCGACATTTTCCACGCGCGCCTCGATTTCCGGTTTGCCATCCAGATCCACGCGGCGGAAGCGCACGCCGCTGTTGGCGGGCGCAGGCAAAATCGTCATGTTGACGCGATTGCCACTGTGCAAGCCGATGCCGGAAAAGCTGGCGGGACGATTAAGAGTCTGCTGATTGAGCACGCCAAATTGAACAAAACACCGGGCGCGTTGGCAAGATTGCTTTCAATGGCAGTAATACGCAAACCACCGGCTAGCCGCCGCATAAGCCGCTTGGTTTCCCGCGTGCGGACGTTTAACTTGCCGAGGTGCCGACCGACATCAAATCCCTGACCCGCGAGGAACTCGAAGCTCAATTCAAATCGTGGAATGAGCCAGCCTTCCGCGTCGCCCAACTACTGGACTGGCTTTACGCCCGCCGCGCGACCACTTGGGACGCGATGTCCAACCTGCCGAAAATCCTGCGTGAAAAATTGCGCGAAAACTTTTCGTTCCAAAACCTCGAACTTGCGCGCAAGCAAGGCGCGGGCGACACCACGCAGAAATTTCTCTGGAAGCTCGCCGACGGCGCATTCATCGAAAGTGTTTTGATACCCGCCAATCCTGCGCTTTACGGCGAGGCGAGCGACCGTCACACGCTTTGTATTTCCACTCAAGTCGGCTGCGCTTACGGCTGCCGATTTTGCGCGAGCGGACTGGACGGCTGGAAACGCAATCTCGGCGTCCACGAAATCGTTGAACAAATTCTGGCGACGGAACGATGGCATGAAATTGAAAATTCCAAGTTGAAAGCCGAAAACGGTGAACCATCAGCCATCAGCCATCAGCCATCAGCCGATTCCCGCATCGTCAACAACATCGTCGTCATGGGCATGGGCGAACCGCTCGCGAATTACGACAACTTGATCAAGGCACTGAAAATTCTGAACGCGCCTTGGGGCGGCGGCATCGGCGCGCGCAGAATTACCATTTCGACCAGCGGGCTAGCGCCGCAAATCCGCAAGCTCGCCGTCGAGCCGATGCAATTTCGCCTCGCCATTTCATTGCACGGCGCGACGGATGAAGTCCGCAACCGCATCATGCCGGTCAACAAAAAGTATCCACTCACCGAGCTCACCGCCGCGTGCGAGGACTATCAAAAGTTGAAAGGCCGGATGATCACGCTGGAATACATTTTGATCGCCGGCATCAACGATTCGTTGGAACAGACGCGTCCGCTCGCCACGCTTGCCAAAAAACTTTATGCGAAAGTAAATTTGATCCCCTACAACAAGGTCGAGGATTTGCCATGGGTGCGCCCCGCAGAAGAAGTCTGCGAACGCTTTCTCGCCGCGCTGGAAAAACTCGACGTCACCGCCACACTGCGCCGCGAAAAAGGCGGCGACATTGACGCCGCGTGCGGGCAACTTCGTTTGAAAACCGAGCGTGAACTCGCAAAGGCGGAATAATTCTGCGGTTAAAAATCTGTGTTTCATCCGTGTGCATCTGTGGCTAAAATAGTTTCGTGATTGCTCTTCTCGATTACGGCTCCGGCAATTTGCGCAGTGTCCATAAGTCGCTGCTCAAGGTTGGCGCGGACGTGCGGCTCGTGCAGCACCCCGAAGAAATCGGTGATGCGCGCGGCCTCGTGTTGCCCGGCGTCGGCGCGTTTGACGATTGCATCAACGCGCTCCGCAAACAGGAATTGCTCGAGGCCGCGAAAAATTTCATCACGACCGGCAAACCGTTTCTCGGCATCTGCGTCGGCTACCAAGCGCTGTTTGAACGCAGCGAGGAATTTAATTCCTGTGCCGCCGGCCTTGGCGTTTTTTCCGGCAGCGTTGTCCGCTTCACGCAAAAACCCGGATTGAAAATCCCGCAGATCGGCTGGAACCAATTGGAAATTATGAAATCCGATTGCCCGCTCTATCGCGGAATTGAAAACGGCAGCTATGTCTATTTCGTGCACAGCTTCTATCCACAGCCAGCGGATCAATCCATCGTCGCCACGCGCACGGATTACGGAAATAATTTTGCCTCGTCTGTCTGGCGCAACAATGTCTTTGCCACACAATTTCATCCAGAAAAAAGCCAGAAGGTCGGTCTGCAACTGCTGAAAAACTTCGTGGAATTGACGAAGGGTTAACCCTTTACCGCCTTGAACATCGCGAGGCATTTTTCGCGTTGCTCCTCGTGCAACACGATTCGCTGCGGATATTTTGATTTCGACAGGAGCAACGGGTTTTCCCACGGCTGATGAATCGTGTCGTCGGGGAAATCTTCCAGTTCGGGAATCCAGCGGCGCACGAATTTACCCTCGGCGTCAAATTTCTCGCCCTGCGACACGGGATTGAAAATGCGGAAATACGGTGCGGCATCGGTACCGGTGCCCGCGCTCCATTGCCAGCCGCCGTTGTTCGCCGCCATATCGCCGTCCGCGAGCTGCTTCATGAAATAGCGCTCCCCAAGCTGCCAGTTGATGATCAGATCTTTCGTGAGAAACATCGCCACGATCATGCGCAGCCGGTTGTGCATCGTACCGGTTGCGTTGAGGCAGCGCATCGCGGCGTCCACGATGGGATAACCGGTTTTGCCTGCGCACCACGCGACAAAATGTTCCTGATTGTCCGACCATTTTACCTGGTCGTATTCCGGCCGGAATGCGCCTTTGGTGACGTGCGGGAAATTATGCAGCACCTGCGAATAAAATTCGCGCCAGATAAGCTCGTTTAGAAAAACCTCGCAACTTTTCACCGCTTCTAGGCCAGCGGCTTTCACCCGCGCCTTTTGCAATTCGGCCAGAATCGTGCGGATACTAATCGTCCCCGCGCGCAAGTGCGGCGAAAGATTGGAACCGCCAGCCACCGCCGGAAAATTCCGGTTCACGCCGTAGTCATAAACCGGGCCAGCCATGAACTTACGCAACAGTTCCAGCGCGGCACGTTCGCTGCCGGCCGGAATGGTTTGCGCGAGCGGATAGCCGAGCGCGGATGTTTCGGCTGGCAACTCATCGCTCGGCCAGTTTTTAATTTTGAATTTTGAATTTTTAATTCGCTCGCGCGGCTGCGGAATTGGTTTCGCCTTCCACGCTTTGGAATATGGCGTGAAAACGGTGTAAGGTTTGCCCGCTTGCGTCAAAATCTCGGTCTCTTCCCACACAACCGAATCTTTGAACAGCTCAAACCCGACACCGATTTTCAGCAGCGCCGCTGTGATGCGTTCATCACGTCTTTGCGTGTAAGGTTCGTAGCGCTTGTTGGCTAAGACGGCTTGCGCGCCAAGTTCCTTGCACAGTTGCGGCAAAATTTCCTCCGACTTGCCGCAGCGGATGACCAGCCCATGGCCAAGCTCCGCGAGATTTTTGCGCAGCGACTCGACCGATTGCAGCAGAAACGCCAGCCGCGCCGCGCCGACATCCGGGCCGGTGCGGAACGCGTCCTCAAAAATGAAAACGGGGACGACCTGCTCCGCGCGTTTCGCAGCTTCGCTCAAAGCCGTGTTGTCCGAAACGCGCAAATCGCGGCGGAACCAGTGGATGACCGTTTTCACCGAGACGATTTTGGAGGTGGTACTTTTTTCAATCCCACTTCCTGCGCGATGTCGTCGAACTCCTCGCGGGTGACAGTTTCGAGTTGTTTGCCGCGCGCCTTGAGTTTTTCGTTGATCTTGATGGCCTTCTCGGCCATCTGCTCGTGGGTTTCCTGCGAGCCGCCGACGAGCGCGAAATTCGGGCCGGTCGTCAGCCGCTTGTGGCCGTCGTTATCAAGGCCGACGCCAAGCAGCAACGCCTTTTTCTTTTTGGACGCGTTCGACATCAATGCAGCCTAAAGCCGGTGGCCAACCCGGTCAAGCCGCAGCCGATGAAACGAAATTTAATGTTCGCGCGAATTTAGTTTTACATTTATGACAAACGGAGTTTCGGGAGAACTGGCAACCGCCGCATCAATTGATCTAGCCAAATCTTCCCACGATCTTTTTTCGGTTGCGCAAATGCCTCCGAAGCTGCCGTCAATGGCTTTTTGTCCAACTACAGTGCCTTCCGCAAAATTCCAGTCATCTTTTGGGTTTTGGGAGGTTCCAGGCAAAAGACAAATGGAAAGCTTTACTCCGGTTAAGTCTTCGTCTTTGCGTGCCTCGAAAACCAAACCTGATGTTCCGCTTTCTGGATTGGAAGCATACGTTGTAAGTAAATTCACAACATTTGTTGCAGCCAAGATGTTGTTTCTAAACGCTTCAATACGCGCGGCGAACACTTCTGATGGTTTAACCGTGTCGGTTTTCCACTCGATGGTCATCACCTTGGCGGCGTCGTTTGTCGAAACGTGACTAGTTGGGGTTGGCAGTGAAAGAAGCGACAGGTTATGTGCGCGTCTCCAAACATTTTGACATTCGATACGTTGTATGTCGCGAACTTTGAGTGAAGCTGACAAATCAAAATCATAGCGCTTTGGCCAACGCTGGTTAAGCTGGAAACCGGCCATGTCGCAAACACGAGGATCAATATAGCTTTTGCCCATGCGACTCCCACTTTCGCCCATCACCTGCCCATCATCCTGCAATTCCGTTACAAGAAGTTTCTCGATGGCTTCAAGAGTCGCCGCAGAACGATTCGTTGCCGAAAGATCCCCGGCCCACGTGCCGCTTTCTCCCACGACATTGACTATGCCCATTCTGTCGCGAATAGAACGACCTGCCAAATTTTGCCCCAGCGCTTCGATTGCTTCGGGTGAATCCAGATTGGCCAGAAACCCGGCAAGCGAACCAGTCTCATCCGTGGTCTTGGCATCTTTCCATTTCTGAATCATCACGTGAATCGCCTCATGCTTTCCTTTCCGATTGAGAATTTCGGCGGCAATTACACTCGGTGAAGCTGTTCCTACGCGCATGATTTTATCGAGAAACGCCAGCGCCTTTGGAGAATCAAATTTTTCAAATAGCTGCACTAGACGCGCTTTTACCCATTCATCGGTTGCGGCCTCCGTTCCCTTGATCAAAGGCTCCAACGCCCTCTTGGGGTAGTGTTCGACCAATATCTCCGCTTGGCTTGGCGCATTGCCGTCGCCTGCTTCCGTGCCATCAATCAACATTTGCTCCTCGCCCTTTTTCTGGAATTCCGACCACCAAGCTTCCACCGCCTTGCGCGTCGCCGCGTTTTTGTTTTCATTGGACATATATCCAGAACTGGAAGCCGCACGGTAAAATGATTGTCCCGAAATCTTCTCAAGAATGGCTACCGCGCAATCACCGACCGTCAAAACTGTATGTGAGAAAAAGAAGTTTCGCCCAAAACCAACAGAACGCGTAAATGTAGGGTCGTCCAGAGCGATGATGAGTAGCGGCACGGCAGGATAACCGATGCTCACCAGCCGGGCAGCAGGCGAATTGGTTCCGCGCCGGTCCAAAAAAATATCGCACGAACCCGGCTGCGACCATTGCTGGCCGTTTTGGTCGCGAAGTTCAAAAATAAGTTCACGCACACGGTCTTCAACCGGCAGGCTGTCAAGATTCGTCGGCGCAATCTTCGCGTGCGCCTCATCCTCCGCAATCATCCTCGTCAGAATCCCAACAGTGTCCTTGGCCCGCTGTTCGTATTCGCTGTCGGGATAATTGGTGGCAATGGCTTCAAACTCCGCGAGCAATTGCAGACGACTGGCCGATGGGTCTCCAAAGCCCAGCACCGCGCGCCACATCATTCCATAAGCAATGTCCTTTTCGAGTCTTGTGTGAAAATCCGACTCATCGGGCGGCTCGTTACCGCGCGTGACCAATTTGGCGCGCTGAAAAAGCTTCTCCGCATCGGGATTCAAGCCATTGCGCCAGCAAGCCCAGGCCAGGGCAAAAAATTCAACCCGTTCCGAAATGGCTGCGCCAAAACGCCGCATCATGTTTTGTTCGACGCCCTCATTGAGGTGGTTCGTCAAAACAGCATTTACCGTGTCCTGCAAGGCAATTGGCTCAAACGCCACCCGCGCATATTCCGGCGCACCGTAGGCGCTATATGCCAGCGCGTTCTTGAACAAATCCATTGTGAACACGGTAAAATTTGTGGTATTGCTGGCGATAAGAAATCCGTCCACATATTGGTTCTGCCGTGGTTCATTCCCACTCTGAAACCAGCGGCCGGTCGCAACCCGGACAAACGGACATCCATTCAAATCGGGAAAACCTAGATCGCTAAACCATTCAAAATTGGTTTTGGCCTCTTGTGAAAGCTCCGCGATGTTATTCGTATCAGCACCGCGCGTAGCGGACTCTGTTGCCATCAGCGCGAACATTAGAAGCACAAATTTGACGGGCTTCATGCAGCAAGAGTAATCCAAATTCACGCGCTGCAAATAAAAATTTCATCGGCTCAAACCGGCGCGGTCAATTGCTTCCCATTGTCGGCGGAATTTATTTTCAACAGGAATGGCGCAGCGGTTTTTGCCCATTCACGCGGGGCGGGATAATTGGCTGCGCCGCCGGCAAAACAGCTTTGCAGCATGGCGGTGTTGATGATGCCGGGATTGAGCGGCACGGCAGCCAGGCCCGGCGGCAGTTCTTGCGCCAGCGATTGCGTGAGTCCCTCGATGGCCCACTTCGTCGCGCAATATGGCGCGACTTCCGCATCGGTCGAACGTCCCCAGCCGGAACTGAAATTTACGATCACGCCCCTGCCCTGCCGAATCATCGCGGGCACAAAATGGCGGATGACATTTGCCACGCCCTTGAGATTCACGTCAATCACGTCAGAAAATTCCAGCGCGGAAATTTTCCAGAGCGGCGCGTTGCGGTTGATGAGCGCGGCGTTGTTGAGTAGCAAATCGGGCGCAGCGTGCCCGGCCAAAACTTTTTTCGCCCAGCCCGCTACTTGCGAATCGTCGGCGACGTTGACGACGGAAAAATCATTCGGCGACGGAAATTGTTTTTGCAATTGGGCGATTTCCTTTTCCGAGCGTCCGCAACCGACGACAACGTGGCCGAGCCGGATGAATTCTTCGGTGAGCGCGCGGCCAAGTCCGCGCGAGACACCGGTGATGAGGATGAGCTTCGACATATTTGTATTCGGAGCGGGCTGTGCGCGAAGCGTCAGCCACGCTCCGATAAAAAATCAGTCGCGCGGATTGAACTTGGATTCGCGCGCGAGTTGTTCCCACAATTTCTTTTGCGCGTCGGAAATTTTGTCCGGCACGACAATTTTGGTGGTGACAAGCAAATCGCCGGTCTTGCCGAGGCCGCGTCCGCGCACGCGGAGTTTCTGTCCGCTGGCAGTGCCTGCGGGAATTTTGATATTCACCTTGCCTTCGAGCGTAGGCACGGAAATCTCCGCGCCGAGCGCGGCTTCCCACGGCGCAAGTTCGAGTTCGTAAATGAGATTGTGTCCGTCCACCTCGAAGTCGGGATGCTTCGCGAGGCGCACGCGCAAATACAAATCGCCGCCGCCCTCGCCGCGTCCGGCGATGCGGAGTTTTTGGCCTTCGGTGATGCCCGCCGGAATTTTGACCTGATGCGAGTCGGTGCGGTTTTCGTGCCGGATGGTGACGGTGCGGAGCGAGCCGCGCGCGGCTTCTTCCAGCGTGACCATGATGTCGCCCTCGATGTCACGGCTTTCTTCAGCCAATGATTCACCGTCAAAGCCACTGCGTCCGCCGCCGCCGGCAAAACCGCCGCGCCCGCCAGCGCTGCCTGCGCGTCGTTGTGCACCGAACATTTGCTCAAAGAAATCGCTGAAACCCGTGCCGCCGAAATGTGTCGAGAAATCGTCGCTGCTCATGCCGCGCGTGTTGCGAAACGGCTGGCCACCGGGAAATCCGCCGTTGCCGGGTGGCGGACGGAATTCCGCGCCGGATTTCCAGTTAGCGCCGAGTTCGTCGTATTTTTTGCGCTTGTCCGCGTCGGAAAGAACTTCGTAGGCCTCGTTGATCTCCTTGAATTTTTCCTCGGCGCGTTTTTTATCTTTCGCCACGTCAGGATGAAATTCGCGCGCGAGTTTGCGGAAGGATTTTTTCAGTTCGTCGGCGGTCGCGGTGCGCGGCACGCTGAGGGTCTGGTAATAATCTTTGTATTGGGCAGCCATTTATGAGTGGCAAGTTACAGGTTGAAAGTCACAAGTTCAACCATTTGCCAACCGGCAACTTTCAATTTGCAACTTGCAACCGCTTATTTCGCGCGCTTGGTGTTGTCCACGCTCAAGTAGCGTGTGCCGGCGAAGTCGCCGTTGCGCCGCCAGATTTTGACGAGAATTTGCTCGCCGCGCGCGGCCTTGCCCAAGCGCACGGCGTCGGCGGCGTTGGCGACGGGCTGGCGGTTGATTTCGACGATGAGGTCGTTGGGCTGCAAACCGGCGTCGGCGGAATTGGAATCGCTGCTCACGTCGGTGACCAGCGCGCCATTCACGCTGGCGGGCACACGAAGTTGGTCGCGAACCTCTGGTTCCAAGTCGGCGACCTTCACGCCGTCGAGCGCGTCGGCCATGCCGGTGTCGGAATCAGAATTGTCCTGATCGCCGGCCGAGCTGTCGCCACCGGGCAGTTCCGCGAGCGTCACATTGACAGTTTTATTCAGTCCGTCGCGAATGATTTTCACCGCGACCGAGGTGCCGGGGCTGATCTGCGAAACGGTGAGTTGCAAAGTGTGTGCGTCTTCGATCAGCTTGTCATTGATGGCGACAATGACGTCACCGGATTTCAAACCAGCTTTGGCGGCGGGCGCGTCGGGCAGCACATCGCCGACGAGCGCGCCGTTTTGGTCGGGTAAATCAAATTGCTTCGCGAGGTCGGCGTCAATGTCCTGCGGAATGATACCGAGATAACCGCGCATGACCACACCGCCGCTGGCGAGGCGTTCGAGGACATTGCGCGCCATGTTGATGGGAACGGCGAAACCGATGCCCTGATTGCCGCCGCTACGACTGATGATGGCGGTGTTAATGCCGACGAGACGGCCTTCCACATCCACGAGCGCGCCACCGGAGTTACCGGGGTTGATGGCGGCATCGGTCTGGATGAAATCTTCGTAGCCATTGAAGCCAAGCCCGCTGCGACCAAGCGCACTGACGATGCCGCTGGTCACGGTCTGCCCGACGCCGAAAGGATTCCCTAGCGCGAGCACGATGTCGCCCACTTCCAACTGGTCGCTGTCGGCGAGCGTGACGGCGGGCAAATTGTTCGCCTGAATTTTCAGAACCGCTATGTCCGTGGCGCGATCCTTGCCGATGATCTTGGCCGTGTATTCTTTTTTGCTGTCCGCGATGGACACCTTCACTTCGTCTGCATCGGCGACAACGTGGTTGGCCGTCAAAATGTATCCGTCAGGCGAAACGATGACGCCGGAGCCGAGGCTCTGCTCCTTGCGGGTGCGTTGGTGTTCGTCACTTTCAGGTGGCACTTGATCGCCGAAAAATTGGCGGAAGAACGGGTCGTTCAGCAACGGATTCATTATCGGTCGCTCCTTGATGAACCGCGTGGAGTAAATGTTTACGACACTGGGCGCGACTTTTTTGACGATGGGCGCGAAGCTGGTGCCGAGGCGCGCGTCGCGATTGATGGGCGTGGCGGAAATGTTGAAAACGGGCGCGCCTTCACGACCCCAACTGATGCGCGAAACTGAGAAAATCACCACCGCGACCGCCGCCACGGCAAACAGACCGCACAACGGTTTGTAAATCAATTTCATATTCGTGAAATTGTTGACACGGCAACCGCCCTGACGTTCAATCCGAAAAGGCTTTAATTCGTGCCGCTGGCCGCCTTCGCGGCGTCCCCGGCCTTGATCACTTCAATCTTCGCGCCGTTCTTCATTTCCTCGGCACTCGGCACCTTGATGATGTCGCTGGTGAGCGGCTGAACCGGCGTGGCGGGCGCGGCAACCGGCGGCGCGGACGATTTGATTTCAAGCAGCTCGACGTCGAAGATGAGCGTGGCGTTGGGCGGGATGCTGCGATTGCCTTGTTCACCGTAAGCCAGTTCGGAGGGGATGAACAATTTCCACTTGGAGCCGACGGGCATTTTTTCCAGCGCCTCGGTCCAGCCGCGAATCACGCCGCCGACCGGGAATTGCACGGGCTGGCCGCGCTTGTAGGAACTGTCAAATTCGGTGCCGTCAATCAGCGTCCCGCGATAATTCACGCTGACAACGTCCATAGCCGTCGGAATCGCGCCGGAACCATTTGTGACAATCAAATATTGCAAGCCATCGGGCAAGGTCACGACGCCGGGATTATTTTTATTGGCGGCCAGAAATGCCACGCCATCCGCCTTGTTCTTGACGGCCTGTTCGGCGCGCTTTTTCTGCTGCGCGGCCATGAACTCCATGCGGAAGGCGTTGACCGCTTGCTGCGCCTGCTCCGGCGTCAGCAGCGTCGGGCTTCCGGACTTGGCCTCTTTGATGCCGCGAGCATAGGCGTCCACGTCGAAATCCACTCCCTGCTGCTGCCACGCGTGGCCGGTCAATACGCCCAGCGCGTAACTGACGCGCCAATTTTTATCGCTCAACAAGTTGGTGTCATCGGCAACGACAATCGAGACGAGGCCGAGGCTGACGATGGTTCCAAAAATAAGTTTTTTCATACATTTTATGTTGGTTCGAAATATATATGATTCTGGATTCAACAGACAAAGGCAATCCGCTTTTCGTTCGAACTGAAAATAAAAAATCTGAACAACCTTCGTTCCGGCACGCCGCCGTTTGCGATCCAATCAAGGGAAACGCGAAAGATTTATTGCTGGCCTGCGCCGTCGGCGATAAACTTTTGCCATGTTGCAAACCGTCTCCGATACCCGCGCCATCGGCGGGACGCAGCTTGCCGCCTACCGCTTTATGCTGCGGGCGCGGCTGTTGGACGATAAATTTGCCGCGCTTTATCGCGCCGGCAAAATCCACGGCGGCGTTTTCCTCGGTCGCGGTCAGGAAGCTTTGAGCGCCGCCACCGGCGTTCACCTCAATAAATCTGATGTCTTCGCGCCGCTCATCCGCGACGCCGCCGGTCGGCTCGCGTTCGGCGAACCCATCCTTGACGCCGTGCGCACTTATCTCGGCTCCGCGCTCGGACCGATGCGCGGACGCGACGGTAATGTGCATCGCGGCCGTCCGCAGGAAGGTTATCTGCCGATGATCAGCCATCTTGGCGCGATGGTTTCCGTCGTAAACGGAATTTTATTTGCGCGCCGCATGAAAGGCATTTCCGGCATTGTCGGCGTCGCGTGTCTCGGCGAAGGCGCGACTTCCACGGGCGCGTTTCACGAATCGCTGAATCAAGCCGCCGTCGAAAAACTTCCACTCGTCCTCGTCGTCGCCAACAATCAATTCGCTTATTCCACACCGACCAGCCGCCAGTTCGCTTGCGCCGATTTGGCGGACAAGGCCACTGGCTACGGCGTCGAATCCCATTCTCTCGACGGCACGGATTTTTCCGACTGCCTCAAGACCATCAGTTCCGCCGTCGCGCGCGCGCGCGCCGGACATGGTCCGCAGCTCGTGGTGGCAACTCTACTTCGACTCTGCGGCCACGGTGAACATGATGACGCGGGCTACATTTTGCCCGAACAAAAAAATTCCGCCCTTGGCCGCGACTGCCTGAAAGTGGCCGAGGAATTTTTGCTGAAGAAAAAATTTGCCGACGCCGCGCAGCTTGCCGTCTGGCGCAGCGAGGCCATCCGCGAAATCGAGGAAGCGGTCGCGCAAGCGCAACGCGAACCCGCGCCCGATCCGTATGAAGAAAAATGGAGTGCGCTCTCCTCGGAACATTTGAACGAACTACGGGAAGAAACTTAATTTGCGATGAGCATCACCTATCTCGAAGCCATCCGCGAAGCGCAAGCACACGCCTTGCGCGACGATCCACGCGTATTTATTTACGGCCAAGACGTAGGCGCGTTTGGCGGTGCGTTCAAGGCCACAAAAAATTTGCAAAAGGAATTTCCCGGTCGCGTGCTCGACTCCCCGATTTCCGAAGACGCTATGATTGGTCTCGCCGTCGGCACGGCGATTGAAGGAATGCGACCAATTATTGAAATGCAGTTCGCGGATTTTTCCACCGTCGCCTTCAACCAAATCGTCAACCAAGCTTCGACACTTTTTTGGCGCACAAATGTTCCCTGCCCCATCACCGTGCGTTTGCCGTTCGGCGGCACGTCCGGCAGCGGGCCGTTTCACAGTCAATGTTTAGAAGCGATTTACGCGCATTATCCTGGCCTTGTCGTCCTGACGCCCGCGACCGTGGAAGACGCTTATTCCATGTTGCTCTCCGCCGTGGCGATTGATGATCCCGTGATTTTCTGCGAACACAAATTTCTTTATTACCATCTCAAAGCCGAGAAATTACCGAGCGAAGCGTTGCCCATCGGCAAGGCGCGCATCGCCCGCGAAGGCCGCGATCTCACCATCGTCACTTACAGTGCGATGGTGCATGAAGCGCTCGCAGCGGCAGACGAACTCGCCACCGAAGGCTGGCAAGTTGAAGTGGTGGATTTGCGTTCCATCAAACCGCTCGACACTGACACCGTCGTCGCCAGCGTCGCGCGCACCGGCCGTTTGCTCTGCGTTGGCGAAGCGTGGCCGTGGGGCGGCGTGACGGCGGAAGTCATCGCGCGCGTGACCGCTGAAGGTTACGGCTTGCTCGACGCGCCGCCACAACGATTGAACGCGAAGGACACGCCCGTGCCCTATCATCCAAACTTGTGGGCCGCGCATCGTCCGACCGCCCGCAGCGTGGCCGCTGCCGCCAGAAAACTTATCCGCTATTAATTTTATGCCGCAGATTCCCATCATCATGCCGCAGCTTGGCGAATCCATCGCCGAGGCCGCCATCATCAATTTTCTCGTCAAGCCCGGCGACGAGGTCGAGGGCGGACAGGACCTGATCGAAGTCGAAACGAACAAGGCCACCATGACCGTCACCGCGCCCTGCGGCGGGCGGATTGAAAAATTTTCCGCGCAGCTCAACGAGAGTTACGCTGTCGGCGACGTGCTGGGAAAAATTGAAGCTTCAAAAGAAGAAGCCGCGCGCTTCGGCCTTGATCTCCCCGCACCGGCAAAAAGTTGCGACACGGACACCGAAATCATTTCCAAAAAAACGCGTAATGCCACCGGCTCGCGCGTGGAACCGACCGTGCGCGGATTGCCTGTGCCTGCCAACGCCACCGGCGCCAGCTACATGTCGCCGCGCCTCAAGGCGCGGATGCACGAACTCGGCTTGAGCGCCGCCGACCTTGCGGGCATCGCCGGCAGCGGCGCGGCGGGTCGCGTGACCGTCGAAGATTTTGAAAAGTTCATGGCCAATCTGGAACAGCAGAAGCTGACCAAGGCTTCGTCCATGCGCGTGGCTGTCGCCGACGCGATGCGTCGCAGTTGGACGCGCCCGATTGCCACGGTCGGTTTGCCGGTGCAACTGGATTCCGTTCTCGCACATCGCAAAACCTGCGAACCGAAACCCGGCCCCGCGCTTTACGCCTTGCGCGCGCTCGCGCTCGCGCTCGCGGAAAATAGCGCGGTCGCAGGTCGTCTCGTCGGCACAAACATCGTGCATCCGAATGCCATTGACGTTGGTTTTGCTGTGGAAGCTGAGGACGGCGTGCTTGTGCCCGTGTTGCGCGGCGCGGATAAAAAGCCGTTGAAAGAATTGACCGCGCGTTACAACGAGCTCGTCGAACTCGCGCGCCAAAGAAAATTACCAGCCGACGCCACCGGCGGTTCCGTGGCCACGGTTACAAACTTCGGCACGTTCGGCTTGATTTGGGCGACGCCGATTCCGCTGCCGGAACAAACGCTCGTGCTCGGCCTCGGTGCTGGACGCAAAACGCCGCATTGGGACGAGGCGAAAGGCCAGTTCGTGCCGGTCACGGAAGCATACCTCACCCTGAGCTTCGACCATCGCGTGCTCGACGGCGGTGCGGCGGGACGGTTGCTGTCACGCATCGGTGATTTGATGAAGCAGCCGGAAAAACTGTAATTTCAAAAACAAAAAAACTTGCGACACGATTTTGCGTGTCGGAAGTTTTGTTTTTTCTGGCAAAATAATTAAACGACCTTCACCAGTTCAGAAGTCTCATAGCGAACTTTTGCCAAGCTTGCATATTTGTCGCTTGCGGCGCGATAACCGAGCGCCAGCGCGACCACGGTTTTGTAGCCAGTTCCAGCGACTCCAAGAATTTTGTCATACTCCGTCGGATTGATGCCTTCCATCGGGCACGCGTCCACACCGAGCACGGCGGCGCACGTCATCAGATTTCCCAGCGCGATGTAAACCTGCCGCGCCGCCCATTCGTGCGCGATTTTTCCACGCGGGCCGTTGACGATGTCGCCAATCATCATGCCGCGATACGCGTCGAGCGAGCCAACAGGCAACTTGCGAAGTTCCACCGTGCGCGCAATCAGTTTATCTACGTCCGCGTCCTTCATTTCCGTGCGTGCCGTGAACACGACAAAATGCGAGCAGTCCACGACCTGTTTTTGTCCCCACGAATTTGGCAGCAGCGCCGCGCGTTTCGCCGCGTCCTGCACGACCAAAAATTGATACGGCTGCAAACCGTAGCTCGTCGGCGTCAGCACGAGGGATTTTTCCAGCGCGTCCCAAACGTCGGCGGGAATTTTTTTGGTCGCGTCAAAAACTTTGGTGGCGTAGCGCCATTGCAAGGCGTCGAGAAGTTGTTTGGTTTGGCTCATATTTTATTTTTATAGACCGCGTAAAATTACACAGTCCGCCGGAATTGCAAATTTTTCTTCGCGCCGGAAAGATTTATTGCAGAATCAAACCATGCCGCAATTGCACATCCGCCGCGCCACCGTGGACGACCTGCCCGCGCTCAAAGCGCTTTGGCTCGCCGCGCAATTGCCGGCGGACAAGCTCAAGGATCGCGTCACGGAATTTCAGGTCGTCGAGGCCGACGGAAAATTTGCCGGCGCGATTGGCGTGCAAATTGTCCGCCAGCACGCGCGGTTGCACAGCGAAGATTACGCAGATTTTTCCGTGGCTGATGCCGCGCGCGAATTGTTTTGGGAACGCATCCAGAAACTTGCCGCCAATCACGGCGCCTTTCGCGTCTGGATGCAGGAGGATTCGCCGTTCTGGAAAAATTACGGCTTCCAACCGCCGTCCGCTGAAGTCATCACGCGCCTGCCCGACGAATGGAAAAATCTCGAAGACAGCCTTGGCGCGCCGAAGCGAAGCGAAGGCGGCTGGCTGACGCTCGAATTAAAAAACGAGGATGCCATCAACGCTATTCTGAAAAATCAATTCGGCAATTTAATGGAGGCCGAGAAAAGGCAGACGGCGCAACTCGCTGAAAACGCCCGCAAATTCAAGCTGTTCGTCACCATCGCCAGCTTTGGCATTTTCTTCATCTGCCTCGCCATCGTGGCGTGGATGATTTTGAAACGCCCTGCCCTCGGCCACTAATCAGTAAGTCGCGGCAGCGGCGCCAAACTCGTCCGCATGATACGAACTGCGCACCAGCGGCCCGCTCGCTACGTGGACAAAACCCATTTCTTCCGCACGCACTTTGTATTCTGTAAACTTCACCGGCGGAATAAATTCCACCATCGCGAGATGTTTCAACGTCGGTTGCAGATATTGGCCGAGCGTGAGAATGTCGCAACCCGCCGCGCGCAAATCGCGCATCGCTGCCAAAACTTCTTCCTCGCGTTCGCCGAGACCAAGCATCAGCCCGGACTTCGTAAAAATGGTTTTACCGCGTTTGTCTTTCACCTTTTTCAACACGCTCAACGAACGGTCGTAAGTCGCGCGATGCCGCACGCTCGGCGTCAGGCGGCGGACAGTTTCGAGATTGTGATTAAAAATTTGCGGCTTGGCGGCAAGCACAGCGTCAATAGATGCGTCGCTGTCCTGAAAATCGGGAACCAAAACTTCGACGACAATTCCCGGATTCAATTTGCGGACTTCCTCAATCGTCTGGCGGAAATGTTCCGCGCCGCCATCCGCCATGTCGTCGCGCGCGACGGCGGTGATGACGACGTGTTTCAATTTCATCCGGCGCGTCGCTTCGGCCACGCGGAGCGGTTCATCGGCTTCGAGCGGGAGCGGTTTGGCGGTGGCCACGGCGCAAAAACCGCACGCGCGCGTGCAGCGGTCGCCGGCGATCATGAACGTCGCCGTGCCTTTGCTCCAGCATTCCCAATGGTTCGGACACTTCGCGCTTTCGCAGACCGTGTGCAGCTTGAGTTCGCCGAGCAGGTTGCGCGTCTGCGAAAACGTGTCAGACGTGGGCAGCTTGATGCGCAGCCATTCCGGCAAACGCGGGCGGGTTTTAAATTCAGTCGTCGTCATTTCAAAATTTATCTAGCCACAGATTGACACAGATGGAACACAGATAAAAATTCTTTTTCCCCATCTGTGATTATCTGTGACTCAACTTCTCCCAAAACTTAGCCAGTTCTTCTGGGCCAAAATCGGCGAGGATTTGGCCGTCCACATCAATAACTGGCGCGAGCGACTGGCCGGAAAGCTCGACCATTTCGGTCATGGCCTCGCGGTCGGCAATCACGTCGAGCGTTTCATATTTGATGCCGCGCTCGTTAAGCCAGCGCTGCGCTTTGTGGCACCAGCCGCAATAGGGTTTGATGAATAGACGGATTTTCACAATAATTTTTTACAACAAAGTCATTTAGGGATAAGAAAGTAGGAAAAATAAATTCCCATTTGGAATGTTGGTTACAGTGTTGTTGACAACTGCTCCAACATATTTGCCCCAAGAACTTGTAGATAAATTGGAATTCGTTTGAAGCGTCCAATCCACTGCGTAAGACGGCCAAGAGACGACCGCCAATCCATTGGATTTGTCACCGAGCAGATAAATACCATTTGATCCAGAAAATACGGATGGAATAGTCAGGTTGTCACTTGTCAAAATACTTCCGTCGTGGTTAAGCACAATGCCAACAATTAGGTTGGTGAATTGCAAAGGAGCAACTACCAACACGCCCGTTCCAGGCGGCAATTTCAAGTTGCTTGTCCAAGCACCATTCGTAAATGTGGAAGTAGTATCAAAAGTTGCAGTATTCGGGTTCCACAATGAAACGACTGTGCCTTGCTGAGTGGTTCTTGCTGGAAATAATTCATTGAGGCCATTTGTATCCACGTTCAATGGATTATTGAAAAGGTTGCTTCCTGTCATAAACACTGCGTTCCAGTAAGCCAATAATACCTTGGCTGTAAATTTGAGCAGAAGCATTCTCGCTTCTTATAGCAAGACACATGATCAAAATAACAAATCCGTAAAAATTTTGAACTCATGTCATAAAGTCGCACATTGATTCCCCCATTGCTCGGCAAACTTATCCTCCAATCTGCTTCTTGTAATCCTCTGGCGAGAGCAACGCGTTTAGTTCGGCGGGATTGCTCAATTTGATTTTGAAAAACCAGCCGTCGCTGTCGGGCGCGGTGTTAACGAGCGCAGGATTTTCCACCACGGCGGCATTGACGGCGGTGATCTCGCCGCTGACGGGCGAATAGATGTCGCTCGCGGTCTTGACGGATTCCACCACGGCGCAGGCTACGCCGGCCATGACCTG
>Ga0302319_10010044_pt1 | contig 18101 bp, 12 predicted proteins | sample Bog_T0_2_FD_203319 | JGI IMG/M metagenome (GOLD analysis project Ga0302319, IMG submission 203319) | Peat permafrost microbial communities from Stordalen Mire near Abisko, Sweden - Bog_T0_2 | ecosystem: Environmental > Terrestrial > Soil > Wetlands > Peat | place: Sweden: Abisko, Stordalen Mire...
CTTCAGCTCAATTGAGCGGCCGCTTTTGGGACCAGGTTTCAGCGTTTCCGCCATACTTGCGAGGCAGCCTTGTGTTGCGTCCGGGGAGACTGCCCCAAGAGCTAGGATCGATTGCCGGGCGGGGCAGGCGCAATACACCTTTTGTCGCAACGGGGTATCCGGTTGGGGGTCGAAGGCTGGACGGCCGGGGGGCTTTGCGCCAGGGTTGGCTGGCGCGATCCGGGTTGCGGATGGGGTCTTCTTCCTATTTGCTGGATACGGATGGATGAATCGGTGGCAGTTTGTGCTCGGGGGCGGCCAGGGCGGCCTGGACCGATTTTGGGGCTCCGGGCGAGTGGGCTGGGGCGTTGGGGCGGAGCGTTTTGACCGCGGGAACCCGGTCGGGCTTGTGAGACAGCGCGACGCGGGCTTGCGCTTCGTTGAAGTCTTCGGTCACGTCTTTGAGGCGCTGAGTTTCGTAACCGCGACGCTTGGCGACGATTTTGTAGTCGAAGGTGAGCGTTGAGGTTCCGCCTTTGGATTCGCGGACTTCGAAGCTGGTGGCAGTCTTGTTAATGACATAGAGCGCTTCTGCATCGGCGTTGGGGGTGAGGAAGACGTGATAGTCGGCAGATTCACTGATGGTTTCGGCGAATGCCGCGTCGATTTTGATCAAGGCTACGCCGTGTTCCATCGCGCCGGTGCCGTAGTCCTCCATCCAGTTCTCCGCGGACTGGGGGGCGTAGGTTTCAACTTTGCGGGATCCGCCGCCGGTGGAGACGAGAGACTTTACCTGACCGGTGCAGCTCAAGTCGCCGTTGCCGCCGAAGCCGCAGGTGCCGGTGGGGGTGGAGGCCATGAGGGTCTTGAAGAGCGGGTCAGTGGCGGCCGCTGTGGTTTTGGCGGCCTGGTCGGTGACGGGGCCACCGCCCTCGTTGCTGAGATAGAGGGTCACGGCTTGAGTGCTGTTGTTATCGAATTCTCCAGCTCCGCCGGTGCTGGTATTTTGTGACGTCACTGTAGGTGAATATTGCCAGGTGGTACCGCCATAAAACACGGCCGCCTGTCCTGCTCCCTCATTATCGGCGACGAGGGTCGGGCTGCCGCCATTGTTTCTCAACCAGGCGCCAGTGTAGTTATCCGCAGTGCCGAGGATGGCCGCGCCCTGCACCGCACTCCCAGTGCCAATGTCGCCCCACATTCCCCAGGAACCGTTCGGCTCCAGGCCGGCGCCAGTTGCGCTAGCGCCCTGGGTGCTTCCCTCGACGCCGTTGCCGCTGGTGGAGACACCGACCACACCCTTTGCGGGGAGGCCGTTGGCATCTGGTCCTCCGGTTGACACTCCATAGACGGCAATGCTTCCGGTGCCAGTTGCGTTGGCATAGACGCCATAGCTGTCCGTTCCGCCAATATCTTCTCCAAACACGCCGTAGGAGTCGTCTCCCTCGGATTTCCCGAGCACGCCAATTGAGCTTGCACTCGGTACGTATCCCTTGACCGCGATGCCAAGGCCGGGACTGCCGGCGGCGTCATTCTCCGCGTATACAGCAGTAGCTTCGGTGGTATTGTTCACAAAATAGCCACCGTACCCATACTCCAGGTTGTCGGCGTAGAAGCCATACTCAGCAACAGTGACGGCGGAGACGGTGTTGCCGAAGTCTGCGCCGCCGGCAAAGGTGTTGTAGGTTCCCAGTTGTGGATATACCGAATTGAGGCTGGTCTCAAGTGCGGTGGTGTTCAGGCCCAGGTTGATGGCGCTTGCAGTGGTAGTGGCAGTAATGGGACTGGTGGCGCTGACGGTCTTGTTGGTTGTTCCGGGGAACGTCTGGGAGGGGGAAAAAGTAATGACCCCATTGTTGGCGATGGACAGTACCTTGGTACTCGTGGTGCCTTGCTGAAAGTAAAACTCAAGGTCGCCGGTGGCGTTTGCGGTGTTGTTGTTCAAAGGATAGGTGAGCAGCTTGAAGGTCGGGGCCACAGGCGCTGAGGCGGTTGACGACCAGACACTGGAGCTGAGCTGAATCTCCTGCGAACGCTCTCCGTTTGTCGAATTTGCCGTGACGACCGGGGGAAGGTTCAAAGTGCCACGCACATTTGCCGTTCCATTGACGTCGAGGGTCGCGATTGGGACGGTTTCGTTGATGCCGATGTCGGAACCGACTTGATAGATTTCCGAGTTGCCCTGGGTGAGTGTGCCGGTCCATAGCGGGACTGTGCCAGAGGTGCCTGAGCCAGTTACTGTGCCCGGGTTGGCTTCGGTTTTAACAGGGCTTGAGTTGGCGGCCTGGCTGGATGCAGTGCGGGCTTGAGCGAATTGTGCAAGCTGGGACTGGGTGACGAAATCTGTGACTGCATGGCCGGATAGCGATTCTGCGTCGGCGGATTTCGGGGATTGATCGACGCTGATGCCGAGCCATCGGGCTGCGCCGCCGGCAAACACGGTCTGAGGCAGTCCTGTGGGGCTGGCGCCGCCGAGCAGCACTGAGTAGGAACCGTCCTCGGCGACGGTGACTTGCTGGGTTTCGGTCCAGAGTGGATCGTCGCCTTCGGCCACGGCGTAGATACGGAACATGGCTTCAACGGTGTCACCGGGCCGGGAGGCAAGCTTGCCGGCATAGCGCACCTGCTGAGGAACGACTGGTACGGCTGCTATCGAATTCCCCGCTCCGACCTGCACTGGATCTTGCGCGAAGGCGGTTCGGGAAGCACCGGAGGCGCTGAGCACGAGGGCAGTGAAGATGAGCGCGAACGCCATTTTTGACCGCAACTGCCCGTCATTGGGCAACAGGAACCTGCCTGTATTTCGCATATAGACCTCGCTAATTCAACTGGCTTTCGGGTGCTATCCGTTGCGTGGCTGCAGGGATCGTCACACTGCATAGTGGGTCTCACGCGATTTTTGTGACTGAGAATTCTCAGCGGGTCAAACTGCGCTCAATTCACACCATCGGGGGCGGAGTCGAGCGTTGCAGAGCTATCTTTGGGGGTTCCTTGCCGCTCTTCGGCTTCTTCGGAATCGCCGAAGACTTCTTCGCGGATGATGCGTTCAGTGGCTTCGTGGAGATATTCATCCAAGGCCGTTTTGATCTGAAGGAATTCTGGCCAGAGGGTGCCGTTGATGAACGAGGCCGGGGCTCGCAGGACGACGGTCGAATAGCGCTGGCGCGGGTAGCGGTAGGGGTGCAAGCCATATCGGCGGCAGAGCGCCAGAAAGAGCCGCCGGTTCCAACGATCCGGGAGCCGGAAGTTCATTTCGATGGTTTTTTCGGATCGCTCCGTGGCGGCGATGGCGGCCCGAACCCGCTTGATGGCGGCCTCGGCTGCATTGCGCTCTCCGGGAGTGGTTGCGCCTTCAAAGAGGGCTGCTATCTTGCGGAGTTTCTGGCGGAGTTCCTGTTCTGTGGTCAAAAAGATGGGCCATGGGGTTTGGGAGTGAATGAGGTCGGGTCTTTGATGACAAAAAGAATTCTATCTCCAGGAAGGTCGGAGCGGGCATTCCGCCGCCATTCGGGAGTTGTGCTTTCCCGCCCTTGCGCCAGAAAAAAAGCTCAAGAAACGGGGCTCGGAGATTACTTCTTGGTTAGAGAAAAAGAAAATGCAGATCCTTCGACTCACCACCCCCAACCTCCACCCCAGCGACGAAGACCTGTCGCCGGGGACCCCGGAACTGAAGAACGTTTGGGGCCCCGTTCGCTCAGGATGACAGATTTTTAGGGGAGTTGGGATTCTCGGTGAGCGTGTTGGCTGTGGGAAAGTGGGGCGGAAAAGGTTGGGAATTCCCAATGTTGGACTGATTTCTTGGCATTTTCCAATTAGGGGAATTCGGGACTGTCTTATCCACAAGAACCCCTGCAGTTGACGTTGACCCTACCTCCCAGGCTGCTTAGAGTTTGTAACGGGTGGCAATATTTCTGCCGCACTGGACGGCCTCTCCGGTGGCAAGACTGGATGAACTGAACGGAACGCGAGCCTAACCCTACTGATTCGGAGTGAAGATGCTGAAACTGAAAAAGATACATATCCTCGGCTTCAAGAGTTTCTGCGACCGCACGGAGTTGACGGTGCCGGGAACGGGCATTGCCGTGGTCGTCGGGCCGAATGGGTGCGGGAAGTCGAACATTCTGGATGGGGTTAGCTGGGTGCTGGGCGAGCAGAGCGCGAAGACGCTTCGCGGGACGCACATGTCGGATGTGATTTTTTCGGGGACGCGGGACCGGAAGGCACTGGGGATGGCGGAAGTTACGCTGACGATGGTTGATCCGGAGGCGTACGAGGGGCCGATCCCGGTGGAGCCGGAGGTCACGGTAGAGCACGACGGGCCTACGGACTGGGACGAGGACGAAGTTCGGAAGCAGCGGGCGGCGGAAGCGGAGGAGATTATGGCCGCTGAGCAGCCGGGGCAGACGCTGGATGAGGACGGGCCGGAATCGGACGCTGCGGCAACAATTGGGGAGGCGAGCGCGGGCGGTGGCCCTCAGGCAGTAGTCCTGAAGATTCGCCGGCGGAAGTTCCAGAGGACGCCGCAAAAGGGCGAGATCGTGATTACGCGGCGGCTGTTCAGGACCGGGGAGAGCGAGTATCTGCTGAATGGGAAGCTGTGCCGGCTCAGGGATATTCAGGACATCTTCATGGGGACGGGGCTGGGCCCGGAGAGCTACGCGATAATCGGGCAGGAGCGAATTGGGCAGTTGCTGAGCTCGAAGCCGCACGACCGGCGGGCGATTATCGAAGAGGCTGCGGGGATTACGCGTTTCAAGACGAAGAAGCGGCTGGCGGAGTTGCGGCTGGAAAGCGCGAAACAGAACCTGGCGCGCGTGGACGACATTTTTGAAGAAGTGACGCGGCAGATGAACAGCTTGAAGCGGCAGGCGGCGAAGGCGGAGCGGTTTGCGGCGGTTCGGGATGAGCTGAAGGAGCGGCTGCGGGTGGTGCTGGCGAGCCGGATGGCGCTGATGGATTCGGAACAGGCGCGGCTGGAGCAGGAGATTGCCGCGATGTCAGGGCGGATCAACGTTTCGGCGGGGGAGATTGCGGACCTGGAAGGAAGCCAGCACAGCCTGACGGAGCGCGGATACGAGATTGACCGGGAAGGCCAGGAGGCCCAAGGTCGGGCGAACGAAGCGGCGCTGGAACTGGAGCGTGCGGCGGCGCGGGAACGGGCCAATGTGGAGCGGGTGAGCGACCTGGAGGCGCGGATTGCGGCGGCTGCTTCGGAGCTCGAAGTGACGAAGACGCAGCTGACAGGGGTGGTGGAGGAGCGGGGGCAGCAGCACGCTTTCCTGCAGACGGCGGCGGAAGAGGCTCGGGCGTTTCGGCAGAAGGTGGAGGCGCGGCAACAGGAGGCTCGGGCAGCGGCTGAGGAAGTGTTTGGGGCTGAGCGGCAGTTGGAGTCGACGCGGCGGCACGCGATGCACCTGCTGACTACGGCGGGCAATGCGCGGAACCACACGGCGCAGGCGGAGGAGAGCCTGGCGGCGTTGGAGCGCGAGGCTGAGCGGCTGGAAGCGGAGATTGGGCAAGCGAAACGCGAGCAAGAAAACCTGGGCGTGGAGAGCGGACAGGTTCGGATGCGGTATGAGACGGCCGGCGGCGCGCTGAAGCGGCTGGAGGGTGAAATTGCGACGCTGCGGGCACAGTTACAGGCCAAGCGGGCGGAGGACAATGCGGAGCGCGCGAAGGCTAACCAGCTGCGAAGCGATCGGGCTGCAGTGGCGGGACGCCGGGACTCGCTGTTGGCGCTGATCAAGAACCATAGCTACTCGACAGACACGGTGAGGAGGCTGCTGAAGCCGGGAGCGCTGGCGGAAGGAATGGCGCCGGTAGGGACGCTGGCGGACTTTCTGGAGGTGAGCGGCGAGTACGAAGAAGTGGTGGACGAGTTTCTGCGGGAAGAGCTGAATTTTGTGGTGGTGAAGAGCTGGGGCGCGGCGGAAGAGGGTGTGCGGCTGCTGAAGTCGGGCGTGGACGGACGGGCTACGTTCCTGGTACACGATGGGGCGCAGGGCGTGCTGTTCGAAGAGAAAGTTCAGACGGTGAGCGTTCCGGGGGCGACTCCGCTGAAGGATGCGATACGGGTACAGGAGGGATTTGCACGGTCCATTGAAGCGATTCTGCCGAAGCTGCGGCACGGGTACCTGGTGGAGGATGCGATTCGGGCGAAGACGCTGGCGGGGGAGTTTGGTTTTGCGTTCTTCCTGACACCGAGCGGGGAGTGCTTCCACAATGGAACGGTAACGGGCGGCAAGCCCGCGAGCGAGGGTCCGCTGGCTCTGAAGCGCGAGCTGCGCGATGCGGAGAAGAAGCTTGCAGGACTGGAAACTGGGTTAGCGCAGGCTGAAACGACGGCGGCGGCGCTGACGCGGATGATTGAGGAGCTGACGACGGAGCTGGAAGTTAGCAGCGCGGAACGGCGGCAGGCGGAGACAGAGGCGGCCAACCAAGGCGCGGCATTGAAGCAGATGGAGGCCGAGGTGCAGCGGGTGGAGCGTCGGCTTCTGGAGTGGAATTTGCAGGCGGCGCGGAACAAGGATGCTCGCGAGGCGAAGCACTCGGTGATTGACCAGAAGCGCGAGGAGGCGGTGCGGCTGGAGGCGCAACACGCGGAGGCTGAGGCTTCGCTCGATGAATTACAGGCGCAACTGGCGATTACGCGCCAGAAGCGCGAGGGGTTGCAGCAGGAGGCGGCGCAGGTTACGGCGGAGCTGGCTGGCCTGGAGGAGCGGCGACGCGGGGCTGAGGCGGCATTCCAACGGATCGACAGGCTTCATGCGGACCTGGAGCGGCGGGTTCTGGCGATTGAGCAGCAACGGGCTTCTGCCGAGGCGGAGCGTGGACAGAGGATTGCGGAGAGCGCGGCGCTGGCTGGCAAGCAGAAGGAGCTGGCGGATGTGCGGGCCGAGGCCTTGGCCCTGGCGCACACGCTGGTGGCGCAGTCGCAGGCGGTTCGACAGCAGCTGGCAACGCTTGAGTCGCAGTTGAAGGCTGCACGCGCGTCACTGGACCAGTTGCGAGACGAGCGGGGCGTGCGGTCAAACCTGGTGGCCAAGCTGCGGGCGGATCTGGAGCATCTGGAAGCGAGCTGCCTGGCGGAAGTGAATCTTGAAGCGCAGGTGTTGCGCGCCGATGAGCAGATTGTGCGGTTGGCCGACGAGCCGCTGGCGCTGGAGGAAGAGACTTGCCGGACGTTGAAGCAGCGGATTGAGCAGATGGGTCCGGTGAACATGATGGCGCTGGACGAGTACAAGGAGACGGCTGAGCGGCACAGTTTCCTGGAGGCTCAGCGCAAGGACTTGATGGAGTCGATCGAGAACACGCAGGAGACCATCAAGGAGATCGACCAGATTTCACGAACCAAGTTCGACGAGGCGTTTGCGCGGATCAACGAGAACTTTGCGCAGGTGTTCAGCCGGCTATTTCAGGGTGGGCAGGCGTTCTTGCGGTTGACGGATGCGGAGAACCAGGCAGAGAGCGGGTTGGAGATTGTGGCTTCGCCGCCGGGGAAGAAGCTGCAGAATGTGCTGCTGCTTTCAGGCGGTGAGAAGGCGCTGACGGCGCTGGCGCTGCTGGTGGGAATCTTCCAGTTCCAGCCTAGCCCGTTCTGCGTGCTGGACGAAGTGGACGCGCCGCTGGACGAGACCAACGTGGGAAGACTGGCGGACCTGCTGCACTCGCTGAGCAAGGAGACGCAGTTCCTGCTGGTGACGCACTCCAAGCGGATGATGCAGTCGGCGGACATGATTTATGGGGTGACGATGCAGGAGCCGGGCGTGTCGAAGGTGGTGAGCGTGCGGCTGGGGAACCAGGAACAGCGGGCGACGGCGTGAAAGACAGGGTATGGGGTCTGGGCGGGGTTGAACCCTACGCTAGTTCTCGCCAGACATGCGGTTCGCGCATGCCTGGCCTTGTCCGCAGCAGGGACCGCCGGACGCGCACATCGCCTGAGGCGCTGAGCTGCCTTTGGTGATGGCGCCGGCACCGCCGCTGATGAGCCTGCGGACGCTTCCACCGCACTCGGGGCAGGTGTCGATGGCTGCGTCCGACATTTTCTGGCGCCGCTCGAATCGACACGCGCAGGCATCACAGAGGTATTCGTAGGCGGGCATAGACAGGACTCCTTCAGCACACAAAAAATCACCCCCGAAGGAAAACGTCGCCTCGGAGGCGCTTGTTTGTACAAGAGAAACGGGGACCAGTAGCCGGCACTGGAGGTCGGTAGTGCGCGGCTACTGGTACACCCTGCTTATACGAGACTAGCGGCGGCTTCCCCTTTCCACTGCTAACTCGTGTCGCCCGGCTCTAAGAAGGCCTTTCTTGCTAGCCCTCCGAACCATGTTGACAAATGGAGTGTCTCCTATCTCGGAAGGCCAATCCGTGATGGCCGTCACAACGGTTCGTGAAATTTCCACAGGCGTGAAAAACGTTGATTCTCCAACGTTTCCGGGTTTGAGAATTGGCCTGGCGACGTGACGCTGTCTTGCCCTCGCACGCGAGCGGGGCACATTGACAAAGCGGGTCGCACCCTAGAAAATCGGAGATTCAGTTTTATCGAATGGAAGGCAATCCTTTGACTGCACTGCTGACGACGAATCTGGGTGATACACCCCTGCTGGGACGCGGGAAGGTGCGCGATCTTTATGTGGTGGAGGACGCGCTGCTGCTGGTGGCAACGGACAGGATTTCGGCATTTGATCATGTGCTGGGTACGGGGATACCGGGCAAAGGCAAGATTCTTACGCAGATTTCGCTTTTCTGGTTTGACCTGCTCAGGGAGATTGTTCCGAACCACATAATTACCGCGGATGTGAGCCAGTTCCCTGCCTCGCTGGCGCCGTATGCGGACCAGTTGGAAGGCCGGTCGATGCTGGTGAAGCGGGCGGCGATGTTTCCTGTGGAGTGCGTGGCGCGGGGCTACCTGGCGGGGTCGGGTTGGAAGGAATACCAGGCAGACGGGACGGTGTGCGGCATTCCATTGCCGGCCGGTCTGGAGGATGGTTCGCGGCTACCGGAGCCTGTGTTTACTCCGGCTACAAAGAGCATGGACGGAGCGCATGACGAGAACATTTCGTTTGAAGATACAGCGGCTGTGCTGGGCGTGGCCGCTGCAGAAGAGCTGCGGCGACTGACGCTGGCAATTTACAAAAAAGCGGCGGAACATGCGGAGCGGTGCGGGTTAATCCTGGCGGATACAAAATTTGAGTTTGGAAGGACAATTGAGTTTGGAAAAACGGGGGAAGGGATTATTCTTGCGGATGAGGTGTTGACGCCGGACTCTTCGCGGTTCTGGGAGGGATCGACGTGGAAACCGGGCGGTGCGCAACCATCGTTCGACAAACAGTTTGTGCGCGACTATCTTGAATCGATCCATTGGAATAAGCAGGCGCCTGCCCCCAGCCTGCCGCCAGAGGTTGCGGAACGCACACAGCAAAAGTATCTTGATGCATTCCGCCGCTTGACCGGGCGGGATTTAGATTTGTAGTTTTTGGCCCCTTGGAAAAATTGACTGGAGCAGCAAATGTTGTGGATCGATTGGGTCATCGTGATCGTGATTCTGTTGTCGGTCATGGGTGGCCTTTCGCAGGGCTTCTTTCGGGCGGTGTGCTCGCTGGGCGGGCTGGTGCTGGGCCTGGTGCTGGCGGCGTGGAACTATGGGCTGGTCGCTGCTCCGCTGAAGCCGCTGGTCAAGAGCGAGCAGGTTGCGGACGTTATTGGGTTCCTAGCAGTCGCACTGGTAGTGATGGTGGTGGCGGGGATCATTGGATCGATTTTGTCGAAGACGCTGCACAGCATCGGGCTTGGATGCCTGGACAGGATAGCCGGCGGCGTTTTCGGGTTCTTTCAAGGCGTGCTGCTGGTGACGCTGGGGATACTTGTTACGGTGGCATTTTACCCACAGGCACATTGGCTGGTGGAGGCAAGGCTGCCGCGGCACTTTTTTGCAGCATGCCACCTGAGCACCCACATGAGCCCGACCCAGTTAGCAGAGCGGGTGAAGGCGGGATTGAAGACTTTGGAAGGCGAGATGCCGTCGTGGCTTCATCCTGAAGGCAGCAGGACGTAATTTCCAGAATTCGGGGCGTGCGCGCGGACGCCTTTCAGATAAAGTAGCAAGAGGTGAGTGTGAGACGAGAACTGGACAACCTGGTAACACAGATGCATTCCAGCGGCATTGCCTATGAGGCTGCCGTGCGCGAGTTCAAGAAGCAGTATCTTCGCGAGGTTCTGGAGGCACACAGGGGGAACCAGTGCAAGGCAGCGGAAGAGCTGTGCATGCATCGCAACACTCTTTCGCGGGCGATGGCGGAGTTGGGTCTGGATCTTGCGGAAGTGCGGGCCGGTCTCAAGCGTCCGCCGCGCAGCGAACGTCCTGTAATTAGCGCGGTACGGTCAATCTACCGCCAGGGCTGAAACAGCCACCGAGGACATGCTGACATCATCTTCCACCAATGAAGCGCGGATCGCGATTGAGCCCGGTTTTCAGTGGGACGCGCAGGATGCTTATCTTTTCGACATAGACGGGACACTGCTGCGCAGCCGGGATCGGGTGCATGTGGAGTCGTTTGCCTCGAGCGTACACCGGGTGACTGGCTTTGAGGTTACGCTGGCCGGGATTGTGCTGCACGGCAGCACGGACACGGGTATTCTGCGCGAGGCGTGCAACCAGGCGGGGATTCCGGCGGAGTTGCTGGAACAGCGTACCGAGGCGATTCTGGAGGCGATGCGGCTTTCGGTGCTGGAGCGGCGGCATGAGCTGAACCTGGTGCGAATGCCGGGCGTTGAGCAGGTGCTGGCTCATCTGGCTCGGCGCGGAGCGCTGCTGGGCGTGGCGACCGGAAATCTGGAAGTGATTGGCTGGGTGAAGGTGGAGCAGGCGGGGCTGCGGGAGTGGTTCCGATTTGGCGGATTCAGCGACCATTTTCCAATTCGCTCGGAGCTGGTGGGACATGCGGCGGACAAGGCTCGGGAGATGGCTGGGCGCGGGGCCAATATCTGTGTGGTTGGGGATACGCCGCGCGATATTGAAGCGGCGCGCGCGAATTTCTTATCGGTGATTGCGGTGGCGACGGGCAATTACAGCTTTGATGAGCTGCTGAAGTATCAGCCGGAGGTGTGCGCGACATCGCTGGGTGATCTGCTGGCGTTCCAGAGTGATGGGAAGTGAGCGGGTCCGCGCGAATCCGGCTGGGCACGGCAGGATTGCTGCTGGCGGTGATGCCGGCGATTGGGATGGCCCAGGCGGTGTCGCCTCCGGTTCAGGGTCAACAGGCTCCGGCATCGGCCAGTGTCGCTCAGGCAACGGCGCCCGGAGACAAGGACGCGAATGCCGACAAGCTTCCACGGAGCGGTGATCGGAGGCGGGCGGCACAGCTGTTTCTTGAGGCGAGCAAGCAGTTTGAGAAGCAGGAGTTCGCCGCGGCACTCGATAACTATACGCAAGCGGCGGCTCTTGACCCGACGAATCATAATTATTCCCTGGCGGCGGAGTTGGCGCGAAGCCACGCGGTGACGGCGCTGATTCAGACGGCGGCGAAGGACCGGATTCGCGGGGACGGGGTTGCGGAACGAGCGGCGCTGGAACAGGCGCTGACACTGGACCCGAAAAATCTGGAGGCGACACAGCATCTCTACGAGCTGGGCGATGAATCGGTGGGGCAACTGCCTGCGCCGATCTATCAGCAGGGCTTGGATTCGATCGGGGTGTCGCTGCCCCTGATGCCGAGTCCGGGGGTGCATAGCTTTCATTTGCATACCGACCAGCGGCGCACAATTCAGGAGGTCTTCAAGGCCTTTGGGATTGAGGCTACGGTGGACGACAGCGTGCGGCTGACGCAGGTGCGCCTGGATATGGACGACGCCAGCTTCGCTGAGGCGATGCATGTTTTGCGGCTGGTGACGGACTCGTTCTACGTTCCATTGGACACGCATCGCGCATTGGTGGCGCGGGACACGACGGAGAATCACAAGCAGTTTGACCGGCTAGATTTGGAGACGGTGTATTTGCCGGGGCTGACTGCGGGCGAGATCAACGAAGTGGGGACGCTGGCGAAGACCGTCTTTGATTTGCAGCATGCCGCCGTGGATCCGTCAGCCGGGTCGATCACGTTGAGGGCGACGCCTTCGACACTGAATGCGTTCAATGCAACGGTTCGCGACCTCATCGATGGGCACAGCCAGGTGTTGCTGGAGGTTAGCCTTATCCAGCTCGGTCACACCAGCACTCGCAACACTGGGATCCAGCCGCCGCAATCGATCTCGGCGTTCAACGTGTACGCGGAGGAGCAGTCGATTTTTAATGCGAACCAGGCGCTGGTGCAGCAGATCATCTCTTCGGGGCTTGCAGCTCCGGGGGACACGCTGACGATCCTCGGGATACTGCTTGCATCCGGGCAGGTTTCGAGTTCCCTGTTCTCGAATGGGATTGCGCTGTTCGGTGGCGGGTTGACGGCATCAGCGCTCTCGCCGGGGTCCATGTCGGCGAATATCAGCCTGAACTCGTCGGATTCGAAGGAGCTGGACCACCTGCTGCTCAGGCTTTCCGACAGTCTTGGGGCATCCGATGACGCATCCGCGACGGTACGGTCGGGGACAAAGTATCCGATTCAGTCTGGGTCGTATTCGAGTGGGCTTGGGAACTTGCCGAACATTCCAGGGTTGACGGGCGCGGGGAGTTCGGGGAGCTTGTCGGGATTGGTGGGACAACTGAGCAGCGGCGTGGCGAATATTCCTCAGGTGCAATACCAGGATCTGGGGATGACGCTGAAGGCACGGAGCCGGGTGCTGCGCAATGACGATGTGGCGTTGACGCTGGATTTGAAGATTGAGGCGTTGGGCGGGTCGTCGGTTAACGGGAATCCGATTCTGAACAGTCGCGCTTACTCCGGCGTGGTGACGCTGCGGAAGGACACGGGGATCGTGATTGTGAGCGAACTGGACAAATCGGAAAGCCGGGCAGTGAGCGGACTACCGGGAGTAAGCGAGATTCCTGGGATGAATAGTGTGTCAGACAACACCAAGAACATGAACTCTTCGACGCTGGTGATTGTAATGACGCCGCATGTGCTGCGGGGAACGCAGGCTTCGGGGCGCTCACCGATGATGCGGATTGAACGGGGCGCGGCGCAGTAAAACACGGTCCATTTGAAATCAGCGGGGGTTCGCTTCCATCCCCGGTCCCAGAAGGCGAGGAACAGGGGCACCCGGCAGCTTGCTCTTTACGAGCAGGGTTGGTTGAGAGTCGTGCTTTCCCACCCATTGAGCGAAAAACGCTCAATGGATGGGGCACCCAGCACCCAGATTGTCAGGGATTCAAAAGAGCTGGCGGGAGGTTACTTGGTGATGCCGTCGAGCTTTTCCTGGAACTCAACGATCTGCTTGACCGTTTCGTAGGGTGCGTTGGCAGGCACTGGACGGCCGTTCACGATCAGGGTTGGGGTCTGGTTGACGTTGAGGTCCTTGGCCAGTTGGACAGAAGCATCCACGGTTGCCACCGTTGCCGGGAGAGCTGCGCAGGCGGCAACTTTTGCGGGATCGAGGCCGGCCTTGGTCACGGAACTGTTCAGGGTGAGGGTGGCGCCGTCCGCGGTTGCGAGGCCTTCCTGGCCTTCAAAGACAGCCGATGCAAAGGTGAAGAACGCAGTGCTGCCGCCGAGCTTGGCTACGCAGACGCCGTAGGCTGCCGCGCCGGCTGCTTCCTTATGCTGGGGCAATGGGTAATTCTGGTAGACGATACGAGCGTTGGGGAAATCAGTGCCGAGCTTCTCCATGTTGGCCTGAGCCTCTTTGCAATGGGGGCACTCAAAGTCGGCAAATTCGACGATTTCGAAATCCTTTGAGGAAGCTCCGCGATAGGGGCCGTCGGCCTTTGCCTGGGTCAGGGTGCGGTTATCTGCATAGGGGTTGACGCCAAAGGGGATGATGTCGTCGGCTGCGATGATGTGTTTGCCGTCAGGAAGGTAAAAGAACTGGATTGCGCCGGGCTTTTGCTTGCCGGACTTGTCTCCGACATAAACGATGACCTTGCTGATGCCATCGACGTGGGTTTTGAGAATGGCCGCTACCTGCCAGATGCGAGTTTCGTCATATCCCCAGCTGGTGTGAAGGAAGGCTTCGACGGTCTCCTTGGTGGGGGTGGTGGCGGTAAAGTTCGCCGGGTCGAGGGGCGGGAAGGCCGGGGCTGCGGCGGGAGCGGGAGCATTGGGCTCGGCGGACGGCGCAGGGGGAACGTTCTGTTGAGCAGACGCCTGAATGGCGGAGATGGAAAGCGCAACCAGCGCAGCAAGACAGAAGAGGCGTGAGTTGGCGGGGCGTGAACTGGCACAACGGCGGGACATACGGATCAAGCTAATTCTCCTTAAAAGCGTGGGATGGCTCCCTGACTCAAGATTACACCTGCACCTTGACGGCTATGGGGAAGCGGCGGCCCATGCCGAAGGATTTCGACGTAACTTTGAGGACCGGCGCGGCCTGCTGGCGCTTGTACTCAGAGCGTTCCACAAGGCGCACCACCTGTTGGACGAGCGGGAGTGGAAAACCGTGTTCCCTGGCGATCTGCTCGGGAGCCTCATAGCGCTCGACATAGGCTTCGAGGATGGGGTCGAGGACTTCGTAGGGCGGCAAGGAATCTGTGTCTTTCTGGTCGGGGCGCAGCTCGGCAGAGGGCGGTTTTTCAAGGATTGCGGGGGGAATGACCTCGTGATCGCGGTTCAACCAGCGGCAGACGGCATAGACGCGAGTCTTAACCAGGTCGCCGATCACAGCGAGAGCGCCAACCATGTCGCCGTAGAGGGTGCAATAGCCGACGGCCATCTCCGACTTGTTGCCGGTGGTGAGGACGAGCGCGTTGAATTTGTTGGAGAGCGACATCATGAGAGTTCCACGGATGCGGGACTGGATGTTCTCTTCGGTGGTATCGGGACTGCGGCCGGCGAAAAGGGGTGCAAGTGCCTGGGTGTATTCGTTAAACAGGTCGCTGATGGCGATGATCTCAAAGCCGATGCCGAGGTTCGCGGCGAGACGGCGGCTGTCTTCAATGGAGCCGGAAGAAGAGTATGGGCTGGGCATGCCGACACAAAGGACGTTTTCGGGGCCCATGGCGTCAGCGGCGATGGCAGTGACCAGTGCGGAATCGACGCCTCCGCTGAGGGCGACGAGGACTTTGCTGAAGCCGCATTTACGGACGTAGTCACGTGTGCCGAGGACAAGGGCTTCATAGGCTGCGGCGTTGTCGTCTTCGGGTGCGACTTGTATGGGAGGAGCGGTGAAGGGGTCGAGAATCACCAGGTCGTCAGAAAAGGAGGCGGCCTGGGCGATCAGCTCCCCCTGCGCGTTGAGAGCCAGCGAGGAGCCGTCGAAGATCAGGCTGTCGTTGCCGCCAACCTGGTTGCACATCAGCACCGGAACCTCATCGCGCCTGGCGATGGCGGCCAGCATCTGGCGGCGGATGGCGCGCTTTCCATGCCAGAAGGGGGAAGAAGAAAGATTGATGTGCAGAGCCGGGTTCTGGCGCATCAACTCTTCCATGGGGTCCACGGAGTAGAGGCGGCGCGACCAGAAGTGCTTGTCGTTCCATGCGTCTTCGCAGATGGTGATGGCGAGACGGACGCCGTCAAGCTCGACCACTTGCTGCGACTTGGCAGGGGCAAAGTAGCGTTGCTCGTCGAAGACGTCGTAAAAGGGGAGCAAGCGTTTGTGCTGCTCGAGGAGTAGTTGGCCTCGATCAAGCAGGACGGCGGCATTGACGGCAGATTTCCCGGTGTACGGGTCCGCAGGCAGGGCTACGCCGGCGAGGATGGCAGTGGAAAGACCCGCGGTGGCAGAGGAAAGTTCGTCGACGGCGGTGCGGCAGCGGGCGAGGAAGCTGGGCTTCTCAAGAAAGTCGGCGGGGGGATAGCCGCAGATTGCGAGTTCGGAAAAGACGGTCAGCCGAGCGCCATGGAGGGCGGCCTGGCGGCTAGCAGCGATGATCTTTTCAAGGTTTCCAGTAAAATCACCGACGGTCGGGTTGATCTGGGCCAGAGCGATGTTCACACGTCCAGTTTAATCCTTGGCCTACACAAAACGGCCGCCCGAAGGAGGGGCGGCCGCTGGGAATTGCAGGCGAGACTGGAAGTTAAGAGCCGGTTCCAGCGAAGACGACGGCGACTGTTCGGCACAGAATCTTGATATCGAGCCAGACGCTCCAGTTCTCGACATAAGTGACGTCGAGGGAGATGTAGTTGTCAAAGGACGGATCCTGGCGCGCCTGAACCTGCCAGAGGCCAGTGATGCCCGGCATGACGTCGAGGCGGCGCAGATGGCTAAGCTTGTACTCTTTGACCTCGCTGGCCAACGGCGGGCGGGGGCCGACGATGCTCATGTCGCCGCGCAGAACATTGAGAAACTGGGGCAGTTCATCGAGCGAATATTTCCGCAGAATCCTGCCCAGGTTGGTAATGCGCGGATCGTTCGTAATCTTGAAGAGCACGCCGTCGCGCTCGTTCATGTGCATGAGTTCAGCCTTGCGCTTGTCGGCGTCGCGAACCATGGTTCTGAACTTGAGGCAGCGGAAGACGCGGCCTTTTTTCCCGATGCGCTCGGAACTGTAGAGGATGGGGCCGTGCGAGTCCAGTCTGATGGCGATGGTGATCGCGATCAGGACTGGAGCCAGAAGGAGTAGAACGACGCTGGCGAAAATCAGATCCAGACCGCGCTTCAAAAGAAGGCTTATCTCCGGAACATGGCCGCAATGGAGAGGAATGGTTGGGAACTGGCCGATGTATTCGATGGGGCTATTCCAAGCCAGGCCATCGTACATGTCGGGAACGACGCGCAGATCCACGGAGTTGACCCGCGCCTGCTCGAGGACCTCCTGGACGACCTCGCGTTCGCACGCGGTGGTGATGAAAATCTCATCGACGAACTGCTTGCGGGCGCTCTGGAACATGGTCTCGAGGGTGCCGACAATATCCCCTGAACTCGCGGTGAAGCGGGAGGCGGCGCCAGGAAGCTGAATAAAGCCCTTAAAGGTATACCCAAGGTGGCGAACGCTTTCCAGGTGGTGGCGAAGGGCCTGAGCTTCAGGGCCGGTGCCGACAATGAGCACGTTCCGCGTTCCGATACCACGCTCGAAGTTGCGATAGGTGAGGAGCCGGTAGGCGAGTCTGCGGAGGCTGAGAGCGACGGTAACCAGACCGACGGTAATAAGGACGATACTGCGGGGGATGTCCTCAGCGCGAATCAGGTAGAGGGTGCCGGTAAGCAGGAGGCCGGAAGTGAAACAGGCCTGAAGGCTGAGTCGCTGTTCGTGGAGGAAGCTGGAGAGACGCACCGGGGTGTAGAGGTGAAGCCGGCGGCTGGTCATGATAAGCGCCGCGGTGAAGCCGCAGAGCAGCACGAGCAGAATGCTCATGGAGCGGCCATGAATGAGAGTTCCGTGCCAGAATCCCTTGGCCTCCTCGACCGGACCGGTGCGGAATTTGTAGATGGTTGCTAGGGTTACCGCCCCGATAACGGTAATCAGATCGAGAAAAATCCAGAACTTGCCTTTAGCCGCAGAATTTCGCTTGCTTTTCATCCCGGCAGATCCTTCTTTCTCGCCAGGAGAAACAGCAGCGTTAGACGAAGATGCTCTTTGCCAAAACTCAGATGTCGCCATATTAGGTTTGCAGACCTCCGAAGTTCAAGAATGAGGACAATTAGAAGACCCACATTGCTACAGAAAAGGAGAGCAGATTGCCTGTCCGGTCTAGTTTGAACTTGTTCTATGCTTATGGTTCTCTTGATCTTGGGTTGCCCGCATTCCCAAATGCAACCCACCTGCGCCGGAGAAACTAGTCTTGCAGATCAGCGCACCCACGAAGGGTTTTTCGAGTTCCAGCCTATATCGCCCCGGGGTTCCGCATCTTAAGGGAAAGTGAATTCATGCTGAATGCGGATGATTCCGCAAGGGGCTAAATCGAACAATAGAAGCCCCATCAGCCATCAAATAACGTACGAAACGAAAACCTAACCCGAAATCGAACTTTTATGGAACCGCAAAACATTGATATTAAGAGAGCTGAATCTGCTGTTCCCTGATATTCGGGTTGGGTGTCATTTTCACTCCGCTTGTGAAAGACTCACTTGCGAAGTGTGATGAATCAAGCTTA
>Ga0302319_10010045_pt1 | contig 18100 bp, 13 predicted proteins | sample Bog_T0_2_FD_203319 | JGI IMG/M metagenome (GOLD analysis project Ga0302319, IMG submission 203319) | Peat permafrost microbial communities from Stordalen Mire near Abisko, Sweden - Bog_T0_2 | ecosystem: Environmental > Terrestrial > Soil > Wetlands > Peat | place: Sweden: Abisko, Stordalen Mire...
GGATTAATCTCCTGGGTCAGGGTTGAGGGTCGAAGGGTTCTATTAAAACGACGAACGGCAGGACGGGAAAAGGACATAAATCCGGCCCTTGACCGGGCGCTCACTGCGCGCTCGACAAAACAAAGCGTCGGGGCGACAAAGGCGGCGGACATGAAATCTCGCACGGTTGTCATCATCGGCGGCGGCGTCATCGGGTTGAGCACGGCCTACCAGCTGGCGCTCCGCAAATATGGCCGGATCGTCCTCTTGGAAAAGGGAGCCCTGGGCGACGGCTCGAGCAGCCGGGCGGCCGGCATCGGCACTGGGCTCCTCTGGAGCGAGACCGGCGTCCAAGCGCGCAAGATCAGCCTGCGGATCTTCCGCGAACTGAGCGGCGAACTGCCGAATTACCACTATCACAATGAAAACGGGTGCCTCGGCCTGTTTGCCCCGGCGGATTGGCCGGAGCGCGAAAAACTCCTCCCCCTCTACGACCGCCTCGGGGTTGGCTACCGCGTGCTGAACGCAACGGAGATTCTTGCCCGCTGGCCCGATCTCCATCCCGCGCCCGAAATGATCGGCCTGCACGATGCCTTGGGCGGCTACAGCGAGCCGCCGGAATACATCGCCGCCCTGGCCAAGCGGGTGCGCGAACTCGGGGTCGACATCCGGGAAAACACCAAAGTGACGGGCTTCCTCCGCGACGGGGCCCGCCTCACCGGCGTCCGCACTGCCGCGGGCGACCTGCCGGCCGACGCGGTCGTCTCGACCGTCCACGTCTGGACACTGCCTTTCCTCGAGCCGCTCGCGCTCTCCTTCCCGGTGAAGCACTTTGTCCATCAGCGCTACCTGACCACCCCGGGTCCGAAGCCGTGGAATTTCCCGCCGGTCAATGCCGATCCCTTTGGCGGCTACATCCGGCCGGCCTACGGCAATCGCATCCTGCTCGGCATGGAAACCGCCGAGCGGGAGGAGTGGCGGGTGAAGTCGACCGACTTCACCATGCCCGGTCTCCAGCCTCCGCCCGGCTTGCGGGACGAAACCGTTGCGCGCTTTCTGCCTTTTCTCCCCGCGCTCAAGGACGCCGTCTGGGAGTCCGAAAAGGTCGGGCTCATCTCCTTCTCCATGGACGGCGAACCGATCCTTGGGCCGGTCAAGGCGGTGCCCGGGCTGTTCGTGGGCCTGGCCTTTCATTCCGGCGGCTTCAGCTACAACCCGGCCGCGGGCTTTCTCCTGGCCGAGTACGTCAGCGAGGGCAGAACCTCGATCGACGTGGCCGCTTTCTCGCCGGATCGCTATAGCAAGGCGATGGCGGCCGAGCATCTGGGTACCACCGTCGCCCAGAAGGACGCGGTCCGTCGGCGCCACTAGCCGGGCGAGATTGGTTTCGGAACGTTATCCGGCTCCGTCTTTTGCCGCCGGTTCGTTGGTCGAATCTGGTCGTCAGGATCGGCCCGACGACGGGTGGGGACCAAACCCGCCCCTGGCGGAATCTCTCCTCCTGGGGGCACGGCCCCAGCAAGCCTAAAGATAGGCGATATTCGGATTTTCTATAGCGACCATAAAGCCATAATATTGATGTGCTCCACGAATTCGGAGCGCCCGTCCCGGGATGAATCCGACCAGGGCGTTTCCTGCCTCCCACGTTCTCCCAATGTATTTTACCGGCAAACTATCCGGATAACCTCTGATTACCACCCAAGAAAAACCCGACGATCCCGCCCTGGCCGTGCGCGTCAAACGGGCGGAGGAGCGGACGGAGCGGGCGGAAACCCGGACGGAGGAGGCTAAGACCCGGACGGAGCAAGCCGAGACGCGAACGGAACAGGCGGAGAGCCGGACCGAGCAGGCGGAAACGCGCACCGAACAGGCCAAGGCGCGGTCGGAGCAAGCCGAGAGCCGGCGCGAAGAGGCCGAGACTCGGAGCGAGAAGGCGATTCGCGCTTCGGATATCAACTATCGCCGACTCTTCGAAGCGGCCCAGGACGGGATCCTCATTTTGGAGGCCAACACAGGGCTAATCAGCGATGTGAACCCCGCCTTGACCCATCTGCTCGACTTGTCGCGAGAGGAGCTGATCGGCAAGCCCATCTGGGAGTTGGGATCGGCCGGCGACTCCGTCTGCAACAAGGCCAAATTCGAGCAGTTGCAACGCGACGGGTATCTTCGCCACGACAACATGCCGTTGGTCACGAAAGCGGGCCAGGCCCTCGCGGTGGAATTTGTCAGCCATGTCTATCAGGCCGAGGATCGCCCGATGGTCCAATGCAACGTCCGGAACATCACGGAACGCTATCGGACCGAGGAACAGATCCGGACGCTCAACTTGGAATTGGAACGCCGGGTGGTGGAGCGTACGGCGCAGCTCCAAACGGCCAACGAAGAACTGGAGGCATTTAATTTTTCCATTTCCCACGATTTGCGCGCGCCCCTGAATCATATCGAAGGCTTTGCCGATCTGCTGGAAAGCGACGCCGGCCCCGCGCTTTCGGGGGACTGCCGCGGCTATTTGACCACCATGGTCAAAGCCGTGAAAAAGATGGGGGCGATGATTGATGACCTCATGGCCTTCTCGCGACTCGGCCAATCCGAGGTGCGCAAGGTGAAGGTAGATCTCGACCAACTCGTGCGGGAGACGCTGGCCGATTTCTCGGTCGACCAGAAAGGACGAGATATCGCCTGGGAGATCCACCCCTTGCCCACGGTCCTGGCCGACCGGGCCTTGCTCGGGCTGGTCTTGGTCAATCTCATATCCAATGCGCTGAAGTTCACCGGCAAGCGCGCGCAGGCCAAAATCGAAATCGGATGCGCTCCCAGCGGCGAGGACGAAACGGTGATTTTTGTCCGCGATAACGGCGCGGGCTTCGATCCGCGTTATGCCGGCAAACTGTTCGGGGTGTTTCATCGCCTGCACGGGACCGAGTTCAAGGGCACGGGCATCGGCCTGGCCAACGTCCGGCGGATCATTCAGCGCCATGGGGGTCGAACCTGGGCGGAGGGCGTCGTGGACGGCGGTGCGACGTTTTACTTTGCGATCCCCCACGCCTCACCGGCGGTCGGGCCCCCGACGGCCATCCCCGGTCGCGAATTGCCCCAGCCCGGCCCTCCGCCGGGGAGCGCCCAGGCGGTCGGCGCCTTCCTGCGCGGCCCACCGCAGATGGTGCTCCCCCTCTGGAAGAAAGCCCCTTCGCCAGGACCGAGTGAGGCCGGTCCGCCCGCTGCCGCCGGATATGATCTTAAGTCTCCGCTCCATATCCTCCACCTGGAAGACGAGCCGAATGATGCCAAGCTGATCAAGTCCGTCTTAGAAACCGATGGCATCGCTTGCACCATCAACCGGGTTGAATCGGAGGATGAGTTTGTGGCGGCGCTGGACCAGGGAGGCATCGACTTGATCCTTTCCGACTTTTCCCTGCCGACCTTCAATGGCCTGGCGGCGGTGGCGATCGCCCGCGTCCGCTGCCCCGACGTGCCGCTCATCCTCGTATCCGGGACCCTGGGCGAGGAACTTGCGATCGATTCGCTCAAACACGGCGCCACCGATTACGTCATGAAACGCCGCCTCTCTCGGCTGGTGCCGGCGGTGCGTCGCGCCATGCAGGAAGTCGCCGCGCGGGCCGACCGGCACCGCCTGGAGGCGCAGTTCATCGAGTCGCAAAAGATGGAGGGGATCGGCCAGCTGGCCGGCGGGGTGGCGCACGATTTTAACAACCTCCTCGGGGTCATCATGGGCTACGGCGAATTGATGGCGGCGGACCTCGGTTCCGGCACTCCCCTCAGCCACCATCTCGAGCAAATCCGGCTGGCCTCGCAGCGCGCCGCCGGTCTGACCCGGCAACTGCTGATTTTTAGCCGCAAGCAGACGGTGCTGCCGGTCGTGCTCGACCTGGGTGCCACGGTGCAAAATCTGGATAGCCTGCTGCGGAGAATCGTCGACGAGAATATCGAGTTGACCATCGTCCCGGCCGACCTCAGCTCGCGGATTCAAGGGGACCCCGGCTACATCGGCCAGGTCCTGATGAATCTGGTCGTCAACGCTCGCGACGCCATGCCCCAGGGCGGCCAGCTCACCATCGCCACCGGGCGGGTGACCCTGGAACGCGGAGCGGTTCCGGGCGTGGCGGAGGCGATTCCCGGCGAATACGTCGTGCTCCGGGTCAGCGACACGGGCTGCGGGATGACCGCTGAAATCAAGAGCCGCCTGTTTGAGCCGTTTTTCACCACCAAGGCGCCGGGCAAGGGCACGGGCCTGGGCCTGGCCACCTGCCAAATGATCGTGCAGCGATCCGGCGGGCATATCGAGGTGGAAAGCGCAGTCGGCCAAGGCACGACCTTTCGCATCTATTTCCCGCGGGTCGCCCAGCCGCTGGCGGAGGCCGCCGGACCCCTCCCCACCGCACCCTTGCCGCGGGGAACGGAGACGCTGCTGGTGGTCGAAGACGAACCCTCCGTCCGCCACTTGGCTTGCGAAGTGCTGGAGGCGCAGGGCTACAACGTGCTGTCAGCCGCCAACGGCCAGGATGCTTTGCGGGCCATCCAGGGGCACAAAGAGCTCCCGATTGGGTTGGTCGTCACCGATGTCATCATGCCGGTGATGGGCGGCAACGCCATGGCGGAATCGCTGAAAATCGCCCAGCCCGGTCTCAAGATTCTTTTCACCTCGGGTTACACCGATGAGGCGATCGCGCCGCATGGTGTCCTGGATGCGGGGATCGAATTTCTGCCCAAACCCTATACCCCCGCCATGCTCGCCTTCAAGGTGCGCCAAATGCTGGATGCGGGCCCCGGCTCCTAGGGGTGGCCTCTGACGGGTGTTCCAGGCGGGGAGCGAGTCGGCCACGGAGCAGGCCCGTAAGCATCCCACCGCGGAGCTCTCGCTTAGGCGCTCGCTTCGCTCAGGCGGGCCAGGGCAGCGGCATCGAGCTGCAGCCGGGTGGCGGCGATCAGATTGTCCAACTGCGCCAGGCTGGTGGCGCTGGTGATGGGGGCCGTGACCGTTGGCTGGGCGATCAGCCAGGCGAGGGCGACCTGCGCCGGATTGGCCTGATAACGCGCGGCCACCTCGTCGAGGGCGGCGAGGATGCGGAAGCCGCGCTCATTGAGAAAGTTTTTCACGTCCGGGTTGCGCTTGCTCTTGCTCAGGTCGGCCTCGCTCCGGTACTTGCCGGTCAAGAAGCCGCAGGCAAGCGGCGAATACGGGATCACCCCTAGCCGGTTTTCCCGGCAGAGAGTCTCCGTCGCGCCCTCGAAGCTGGCTCGTTCGATCAGATTGTATTTGGGCTGGAGGGTCTGGTAACGGGGAAACTTGCACCGGGCGCTGGTCTGGAGGGCACTCGCCAGGCGCTCGGTGCCCGTGTTGGAGGCGCCGATCGCCCGGACTTTGCCCTGCTTGACCAGCAGGTCGTAGGCTCCGAGGGTTTCCTCCTGCGGCACGTCGGGATCGTCGACATGGGACTGATAAAGGTCGATGTGGTCGGTCTGGAGCCGCTGGAGCGAGCCCTCGATGGAAAAAAGAATGTGGGCTTTGGAGAGGCCCTTGCCATCCGGCGGCACCATGAGACCGCCCACCTTGGTCGCCAGGACGACCGACGAGCGCTTGCCGGTGCGCTTCAGCCATCGGCCGATGATGGACTCGGACAGCCCGGCCACCCCCATCCAGAACCGGCCGTAGATGTCGGCTGTGTCGATGCAGTTGAAGCCCTCGCCGACGAAGCGGTCGAGGATCTGGCCGGTCGTGGCCTCGTCCACGGTCCAGCCGAAGACGTGCCCGCCCAGGACGAGGGGGACGATGTCTAGGCCGCTTTGGCCCAGGGCGCGTTTTTGCATGTCACTTTTCGGCGCAAACCCGCCGCCAGATCTTGGCAAATCCATTCCGGCCGAGTCGGACCGTGCGCCGCGGATCCTTCCAGAGCGAGTCGGGCAGGCGGAGGTCCGAGAATAGCTCGAGGGTGTAGATTCCGTCGTAGCCCACTTTCCGGATGTTCCGGAGGAGAGTGACGACCGGCATCTCGCCCGTGCCGGGCAGCAGGCGGTCGCCGAAGGCCCGCGGGGTCCGCCAGTCGCTGATATGCACCCCGAAAATCTTGCCGGCCTGGCGCCGAATCCAGACCGGGGCCGTGGGATCTTCCCAGTAGTGCCAGAGGTCGAGGAAGAGGCCGAAGGCAGGATGGTCCACCTCCTCAATCAGCCCGCTGGCCTGGGCCAGGGAGCAGAGGAAGGTGTCGGTGTTCATATAGACCGGATTGAGGGGCTCGAAGCCGATCCGCACCCCGTGGTCGGCGGCCACCTGGGCAATGAGCCGGAATTCGGCCACGGCGGTTCGGTAGGCGCCGGCAAAATCCCCGCCGGGGGCGATCCCGGTGTTCACGACCAGGGTGGTGCCGGGAAAATACTTCCCGAACAGGCGGACCGTCTGGCGGAGGAGGCGCATCCGCGCCGCCGGGGCGGCCGGCTTGGCCCGGAGGGAATTGGGAAAAGGCGAATGAAAACGCGGCTGGACGCTGGCCACCTGCAGGCCGGAGGCGGCGAGCTGGCGCAATTGCGGATGCGGATCGTCCGGGTCGAGCTTGCCCTCGCAGACTTCGATGTGGCCGATCCCGCTCCGGGTGTAGAGGCGCAGGTCCTGCTCCCAGGAGAGCGGCCAGGTGGTGTATTGGCTGACGCCGAAGGGCAACGACGACTTCATGGGCGGAACGGGGCGGCTGGCCTACAGTGTCGCCTCGTAGGCCGTCACTTCGGGAAAGCGGCTGCGGCCTCGGACGAGGCGGCCGAGCCGCGGTTTGCGCTCGTTGTAGACCTCGACCGCGTCGGCGTCGGCATAGCGCAGAAACAGCACCTTGCGATCGCGGTCTTTGGAGAAATTCCCGCCGGACTTGTGCAGGGTCCAACAGGAGAAGAAGAGACAATCGCCCGCCTGGAGCGGCAGGGGAATGGCCTTGGCTTCGTCGACCTCGAGCACGACCTCGCGGCTGGCCTTCTTCTCCGCCTCGGTCAGGCCGGGGGCGACTTGGCCGAGCCTGATGCTGCCGGGCACGACCCACAGGCAGCCGGTCTCCTGGTCGTTGTCCTCCAGGGCCGTCAGGCAGCTGATCGAGTTGTAGGGATCGAGCTCGCCGTAGCCGTTGTCCTGGTGCCAGGCGAAGGCCTTGGTATGGCCGCGCATCTTGAAGGTCAGCTGCGAAGTCACGCCTTTCAGATTCGGCCCGATGATCTGCTCGGCCACGTCGACCAGCGGCCCCTCGAAATAGTAATCCCGGACGATTCGGGACTTGGTGTGCACGTCGGGCAGCAGGGCATTTTTCAGCCAATTGGCCGAGGGATCGTAGGGCCCTTTTTCCGCCGTCCAGGCCGCCAGGGTTTCCGCGGCCATGCGGCGCAAGCCCGCGGGCTTCAGGATCGACTTGATCACGAGGTAGCCCTGGTCGCGGTAGAAGGCCAGCTGGTCCGGAGTCAAAGGGCGATAGTTGAATAGGTCCGGATGACGGGGGGGAGGGGTGGAGGTGCTCATGGATCGGAAGAAAGTCAGATCGGAAATCGATGGCTATTCGAAGTGGGCGGAGACCGAGCCGATGGGCCCGAAGTCGGCGACGAGATGGTCGCCGGGCACGGTGAAGAAATGTCCGGTGCAGGTGCCAGTGCTGACAAAGGCCCCGGCTTCCAGGGGTTTGCCCCGGGCGCTCAGCCAGTTGACCATCCAGGTCAGGGAGGTGAGGGGATGCCCCATCGCGACGCGACCGTAGCCTGACTTGCGGTATTGCCCGTTCAACGAGAGGTCGATTCGGGCGTTGGCCAAGTCGAGACCGCGCCAGTCGCGGATGGGCGCCCCGGGCACGAAGGCGGCGGCGCCGCCGTTGTCCATCGAGCCGCCGAAATAGCCGCTCAATTCGTACCAGTCCTCGAAGACGCAATCGCCGATCTCGATCGCGGGGTGGAGTGACTCGACCGCATCGGCGACCTCGCCTTCGGCGTACGGGAGGTCGCGCGGCTCGAGCCGGTCCTTCATCTTGAAGGCAAATTCGCACTCGGAGCAGCGGTACCGGATGAAAAGACTCGCGGGCAGGCGGGCCGGGCTGGGTACGACGCCTTTGCGGGCGATTTGGCCGGGGCAGGGGCCGGGGACTTTCTCCACCCGGCGGATTTCCTCGCTGGCGGCCCCGATCTTCCAGCCGGCCGACGGCCAATTGAGCTCGGTATTGACGGTGTCGATGACCGCCATGACCGAATCCCAATGCCGGGTCTTGAGGTGCTCGGGATAGGGCGGAGCCACCTCATGGCGCCGGCGGGCGCGGACGATGATGGCGGAGATCTCCGCGATCTCGGCTGCACTCAGCGGCGACTCCCGGGCGCAGCGGACGCCGGCCCCGGGCAGGGTGGGGCCGTGCACGCGCCGCCCCCAGGCGGCGATTTCTGGTCCGGGGGACGGGATTCCAACGGGAGACGGGGCTGTGGCCATGAGCGGAACGGGGCTAGGCCTCGGCGGGCGTGGCTAGCGGGACAGCGGGAGCGCCGCTGAAAGAAAGCCGGATCATGAGCAGGAGGCCGGAGGCGATAAGTTGGCCCACGGCCAGGGCGTTGAAGACGTTGCTGAAATTGACGTGGTGGTCGCGAAGGACGCCGGCCACGAAGATGCCGAGGCCGCCGGTGAAGGCGGAGGCCGTGTTGATCATGCCATAGCCGGTCGCCCGGTAGCGCGGATCGGACACCAGGCAGAAAATCGGCATGAGGTTCGCCCCCCAGAAGGCGCGGAACAGCCCGAGTACGATCAAGCCAACGATGGCGGCGTTCAGACTGCCGGTGTGGGCCGCGAGCAGGACGGCGGGCGTCGCGACCAAGAGCCCGATGACCGAGACGAAGATGCGACTGCGCGGATTCGTACGGCCCCAGCGGTCCGACCACATTCCGCCGATGATCAGGCCCAGCATGGAGGCGACGGTGAGCCAGCCCGTGGCGGAAAGTCCGGCGGCCCCTTGGCCGAGATGAAAGTGCTCCCGCATGTAGGTGGGCATCCAGCCCACCATGATCCACGCCATCCCGTCGACGCAAGTGATGCAGCCGAGGAGGAGCAGGTAGGAGCCGCTGCCGAGCAGGCTGACCAGGGCGGTGCCGAAACGGACCTGCGGGAGAGGAGCGTCGGCGGTGGCCTTTTCCGCTCCCTCCCGCGGCGTGTCGCGCAGCACACAGGCGAGCAGAAGTCCGTACACCAGACTGGGCAGGCCGACGGCGACGAAGGCGAAGCTCCAGCCGTGGGATTCCGCGAGCCAGCCGCCGATGCTGGCGGCCATGCCGCCGGCGCCGAGCGCGGTTTGGTGGATTCCGACCGCCAGACCGCGGGTCGAGCCGCGATGATAATCGGCGATCAGGGCCATGCCAGCCGGCATGTAGCAGACTTCGCTGAGGGCCATGAGGATCCGCATGGCCAAAAGCTGGGGGAAATTCGTGGCGTAGCCGGTTAGCCAGGTGACGGCGGACCAGATGAGCAGCGCGATGATAATGACCCGGGTCCGGCCAAAGCGGTCGGAGAGGAATCCGGCGAAGGGGCTGGTGGCCCCGTAAACGCAGAGGAAGGCCGACGTCAGCAGGCCGAATTGCGCCTCGCTCATGGGGATCGCGGCGACCAGCGACCCGTGCATGGTCGTGATCATATTCCGCGCGAGGTAATTGAGGCAGGCCACCAGCCACAGCGCTCCTACCACCGCCCAGGGTCCCAGGATTAGACGGGTGTGACGCGGCATGTGGAGGTGAACTTATTGGTGAAATCCGGCACAAGCTCCAGTCCTAATCCGGGTCCGGGCGGAACGCTGATGTGGCCCTCGCGCACTTCCGGTACTGCGGTCACCGCTTCGCGGTACCAGCCGCGGTAAAATGCCCGGACGCTTTCCTGGACCAGGGCGTTGGGGGCGTTTAGCGCCAAATGCGTCGAAGCGCAGAGGACGACGGGACCGGTGCAATCATGCGGGGCGATCGGCAGATGCCAGGCCTCGGCCATGGCGGCGATCTTCCGGGCCTCGGACAGGCCGCCGCACCAGGACAGGTCGAGCATGACCACCCCGGCGGCACCGGTTTCCAGCAGGTCGCGGAAGGCGCCGCGGGAGCCGAGAGTTTCCGAGGCGCAGAGCGGGGCGGGCGAGGCGGCCTGAAAGCGCGCCAGGCTGGCGAGGCTGTCCATCTTGATGGGATCCTCGAGCCAGAAGGGCTTGAAGGGCGCAAGCGCCCGGGCGATCTGCATGGCCGGCAGAAGCTGCCAGAGCGAATGGAGCTCCACCATGATGTCCATCCGCTCGCCGACCGCCTCCCGGATCTTCTCGAAGGGCGCGAGGGCGACCGCCAGGTCCGGCGCCGAAATGTACTGGCCGTTAGTCCGGTGCGCGGCGGGATCGAACGGCCAGATCTTCATCGCCGTGATGCCTTCGGCGAGGAGCTCGACGGCCAGTTCGCCCGCGCGGTGGGTGAAGGCGTCGAGATCATCGTGGCCGGGCGGCGGCGTGGCGGCGCCGCCGTAGCGCAGGCGGGGCGCTTTGGGGGTGGCGACGCAGCCGGAATAGTCCACCCCGGCGCAGGTATTGTAGGTGCGGATTTTGTCCCGGGTGAAGCCGCCGAGGAGCTGGGCGATGGGCTGGCCGACCGCTTTCCCGAACAGGTCCCAGAGCGCCAAATCGATCGCGGAATTGCCGCGGGTTTCGGCGCCGGTGGAGCGGAAGCCGAGGAAGCCGACCAGGTCGCGGGCGATTCGGTCGATCGCGAGGGGGTCGCGCCCGATCAGTTTGGGCGCGGCCGTTTCATGGATATAGGCTTCGACCGCCTTCGGCCCCAGGCAGGTTTCCCCCAGTCCGACCAACCCGGTGTCGCTATAAACCCGCACCCAGAGCAGGTGGGGGTTTTCCTCGATCCGGATCGTTTCGACCTGGGTGATTTTCATTCCCGCCCGCTGGGGCTAGAACTTGTAGTCGGCTTCGACGAAGAACGTGCGCGGCGTCGAAGGATCGGCCAGGACCGCGGAAGTCGCGCCGACCGAGTAGACCGAGCTGAGAATATTGGTGCAGCGCAGCCGGAGGGTCAGATGCTTGTCGAGGGTGTAGGTCAGGAAGCCGTCCCAGGACGTGCCGGTGAACATCTTCAATTGGCCCGACCAGATTTCGTAAGGGGTAAAGGCGGCTCCGGTGATGCCCGAGGTGGAGAGCCAGCGCCCGCCCACCCGGGTCACGCCCGTGCCGAAACCGACGCGATGCAAGATGCTGTCGCGCTGGAAGTCATAGCGGGTGAAGAAGCTCCAGGAATTATCGTAAGAGGCGGCAACTGGCTTTTGTGCCTGGTCGCGGTTGTGGCCGGCATAGAAGCTGCCAATGACCTGCCAGCCCGGAATGATGGCAAAGGAGACGTCCCCGTCGACGCCCTCCTGCACCGTGGATCCGATTAGAGTGTAGTAGGAAAGGCCGCTGGGCAGCACGCCGCCGAAGACCTCCACGTTCGTGGTCGTATCGATGAACCAGGCGAAGTCCGACGAGAGCCGCCCGTTCATGAAGGCGGTTTTCAGCCCCAATTCCTGCGCTCGGCCCAACAGCACGGGGGGGAGTTGGCCGGTTTCCAGCACGTTGCCGGACCCGGGCGGAGTGAAGGAGGTGCCCTGCATGGCGTAGAGGGAAATATCCTTGGTGACCTTGAGAACGGCGCCCAGCCGGTGGACGAAGGACTGGGCCGGAGTTTGGGTTGCCACCCAGGGCAGGCTGGAGACGTTGGTGACGGAAAACGTGGTAATGCCGGAGTAGGACCAGCCTCCGATGAGGGTCAGCCAATTCGGGATGATATCGACCGTGTGCTGCCAATAGAAATCCCAGACGAGCTGCTCGTTGTGGATACCTTCGTTGGCCGGCGGGTAAGTGTCGTACTGCTGCCAGGTCGGCATGACGATGGAGTTGACCGAAGCGGCGCTCGCCAGGGGCACGACGACGCCGCCAGCGGCGGCGCTATAACCCGGGCTGGCCGTCCAGGTGGGTACATTGGAAGCGGGCCACAGCTTTTGCCGCAGAACATAGTCGTAGATGCCCCAACCGAAGGCATCGATGTTTTTGATCGGCCCCCAGGAGTAATTGCCCTGCATGTCTTCGAGAAAGGTAAAGTACTGTTGGTTGTAATTGTCCTCCCGGGCATTCATCACGTAATTCTGGGTCGTCCAGTTGTAGTTGAGGTTGTAGGCCTCGGAATTAACCGAATAGCGGCGGCCGTCGACGATGCCGGCCTTCATCCGGTTCTCCCAGTTCGAGCTGAGCTTGGTGGTCAGCTCCGTAAAGGCGTGGTAACCCCACCACCAGAGGAGATTGTTCGGCGGCATCAGGTCGTTATTGCGTCCGCCGCCGGTCCAGAGCTTGCCATCGGGGGTGAGGACGTCGGGTGTTCCGACGTCGTGCAGCTCGCGCCATTGCACCAAGTAGGAGGTCAGGGTCGAGTTCTTGAACGTTACCGTCATGCCGACCATGGCGGTGTTGGTGCTTTCATAATCGTTCATGAAGTACTCGTTGCCGTGCTGGTACGATTCAGTGGCGCGGAAGGCGAATTTGACCTCGCCGATTTGGCCGACCGGCCCGGTGACATCGACGGTGCCATGGATCTTACCCCAGGAGTTGACTCCCAGGGTGATGATGTCCTGGCGGTAGGGCAGGGGTTTTTTTGCGGTCTTGAGCACGATACCGCTCAGAGCCGCGTTCAGATAGAGGACCTGGGAAGGGCCTTTGATGATTTCGTAGGAGTCGTACCAGCTGCTGTCGGCGAAGGGCAGCATGTCGGGAAGTTCGTCGATGTAGGGGGTAATCAGGCGGCCGCCGCGCAGCGCGATCTGTTCGCCGATGTAAATGTTGGCGATCCCGAAATATTGCAGATTCTCGGCGGCGGAGTTGTAGCCGAGGTCGGTAATGAGATCGCGGGTGATGACCGTGTCCACCTGTGGAATGTCCAACAGGGTCTCGTTGGTCTTGAAGCCGGAGGCCGCGTTGGTCGTGACATAGCCGTGCCCTTGAGTGGTCGTGACCTCGAACTTCGACATCTCGACGATTTGGGCGGAGGGTTCCGGTTGTTCAATGGCGGGGGCAGTGGTCTGAGCGCGGGCCGGCACGGTGGTAGCCAGGGCCGCGAAGAGGGGCAGGACGGTCGAAGCAGCCGACGTCCATTTCATTGCATGCATGGTTGATCCTTAGGTAACGGCCCGGGCGGGTGGGGTGTGGGAAGTCTTGCCCGAGACCGTGACCTGATGCGCCAAATGGACCCAATTCACGAGTAGCAATTGCCGGTTCCTTTTTTGAACCGGCATAAAGCCACTCAAACTCCGTCCGGGGCGGGCGAGGCGACTTCGAGGTTCGCCGCGATCGCGAGCAAGCGCCGCCAGAGATGCCCGGGGAGGGGAATGCCGTCGCGGAGGCGCACCGCCTCTTCCCTCCACTCCGGCTCGCCCGCCATCAGGACCTCGTCATACCCCGGCGCCGGCTCGGAGGATTTCAGCATCGCGACCAGCCGCTCCATCCTCTCCTCAAACGTGCCCAGCGGCAGAAAGCGCTGGGGATCGATGGCGATGAAGGTGTGGCTGATGCGCAGCGGCACGACCCCGTTGCGGTGCACGGGTGCTTCGCTGGCCATGGGCCCGCCGCTCAGCCCGGAAGTGAGCAGTTCGACCAGGACTGCCAGTCCGCTCCCTTTATAGCCGCCGACCGGCAACGACCAGCCCCGCTCCGCCGCCACGCGGTCCGTGGTGGGGTGGCCGTCCGCGTCGACGAAGCGCCACGCCTCCGGAATGGTGGTGCGGCCGTGAGCGGCGGCGAAATTCAGCTTACCCTTCGCCACCGTGGTCGTAGCCATGTCGAGCAGCCACTTGCCTCCGGCCGAACCGGGGAGGGCCACGGCAATGGGATTGGTGCCGAGGCGGGGAGTCTTCCCCTGCCAGGGCGGCACGATGGCCCCGGCGGTGCTGAGGGAGATGCCGATGCAGCCGCCCTGGGCCATCCGTTGGCTCCAGTAGGCGGCCGCCCCGAAGTGGTGGGAGTTGCGGGCGACCACGACCGCGAGACCGTGGGCGCGGGCCAGGCGGACCGCATGGTCCGTGCACTGGGCCGAGACGACCTGGCCCAGGCCGTTTTTCCCATCGAAGAGCAGGCAGGCGCCGGCCTCGTTCGCGACCGCACCGACGGCGGTGGGATCGGCCCCGCCTTCGCGAATCTGCTGCTCGTACACCGGGAACAGTTCGACCCCGTGGGAGTCCACCCCGCGCAGGCTCGCGGCCACCAGGGAGTCGCTCACGAGGCCGGCCCCGGCCTCGGGCACCCGCAGGCGCCGGGCGAGGTTGAAGATAAATTCGCGGAGAGTCGGAGCGCGTACGCGCAGGATTTCCGCAGTAGGGGAAGGGGTCATGGGCGGCATCGTTCGCGTTCGGAGGCGCGTGGCAATCCATCTTTAACCATTGCCTCGCGGCAATTTTTTCTCTGAACAGCCCAGTATGAAATTATTCGATTTGAAGGGCAAAGTCGCGATTGTCACGGGCGGTAACGGCGGCATCGGGCTTGCCATGGCTAAGGCGATGGCCGAAGCCGGCGCGGCGATTATCGTGGCGGGACGCAACGCGACCAAGAACGCCGCGGCGGTCAAGGACATCAGCGCTCTCGGAGCCAAGGCGATTGCGCTCCCTGCCGACATGACCGACGAGAAATCCTGCCGCGCCATGGTGGCGGACGCGGCCAAGCACTTCGGGCGGATCGACATTCTGATCAACAATGCCGGCATGAGCATCCGCCGGCTGCCCCAGGAACTGACGGTCGCGGAATGGAACACGGTCTTGAGCAGCAATCTGACCGGGGCCTTCATCTGCTCCCAGGCGGTGCACCCGGAATTCAAGAAAGTCGGCGGGGGCAAGATCATCAACATCGCGTCGATGATGTCGATTTTCGGCCTTCCCTTCGCCGTGGCCTACGGGACGAGCAAGGGCGGCATGGTGCAGATGACCAAGAGCATGGCGGTGGCGTGGGCGCCCGACAATATCCAGGTCAACGCCGTCTTGCCGGGCTGGATCGAGACCGAACTGACCAGGAATGCGCGCTCGTCGGTGCCGGGACTGCAGGAGCGGGTAGTGGCGCGCAGCCCGGTGGGCCGCTGGGGCGTGCCGGACGACATGGCCGGCGTGGCCGTCTTCCTCGCCAGCGCGGCCTCGAACTTTGTCACCGGCGCTTCTTTCCCGATCGATGGCGGCTACTCGGCCCAGGGCTGAGGTCAACCGCGCCGGCCGCTCAGTGCATGATCGTGCCGGCGTCGACGTTGTAGGGCTGGCCGGTGATGGCGCGGGCGTCGTCGGAAGCCAGGAAGACGGCGAGCGGGGAGACTTCGTCCGGCGTCAGCCGCCGGCCGAGCGGGGTGCTGACCGCTTCGACCTCGCTGACCGACTTGCTCAGGCGCTGGGCGTCGTAGGCGACACGCTTGTCGTTCATCCGCGAGGCCACGACGCCGGGGCAGATGGCGTTGACGGTGATGCCGTCCTTCACCACCTCCTGCGCGAGGGTGCGGGTCAGGCCGAGGAGGCCGTGCTTGCTTGCGGAGTAAGCCGAGCCGTGGATCGAGCCGATTTTCCCCGCGATCGAGGCGACGTTGATGATCCGGCCGCGGTGGGCCGCGATCATGCCGGGGAGGACCCGCTTGCTCAAAAGGTAGGGGACGGTGAGGTTGAGATAGAGCGTCTGCTCCCAGAAAGCGTCGTCGAAGGCGGCGACCGGCTTGGGATTGGCGCTGCTGCCGATGCCGGCGTTGTTGACCAGGATGTCGAGGGTGGCCGGCAGCGCGCGGTAGACCTGCTCGATTTCGCCGCGCTGACCCAAGTCGGCCACGACCGTCGTGACCTTGACGCCGGAGGCGGCGCAGGCCGCCTTGACCTCGTTCAAGTCCTTCACATCTCGGGCGGTCAGAATCAGGTTGGCGCCTTCCCGCGCAAAGGCTTCGGCGATGGCGCGACCGATGCCGCGGCTGGCGCCGGTGATGAGGGCCGTACGATTTTTGAGTTTCATGGGAAGGAGGACGCAAGGCGGGGTTCGGACCGAAGGCAATCCTTGCCGCTGGCCTGAAAGTCAGGCCACTGGCGGCCCGGGCCGAGGAATAGACTTGTACCCCCTTCCTCCCGCCCTGAAAAAAGTGCTATGGAGGCGCGGTGACTCTAACTTTGAAACGCTCGTCCCTGGTGGCCCAGGTGGCGGATGCGATTCGCTCGGAGATCCTGGCCAACGCCTGGCAGGAATGGATCCCGAGCGAGCGCGATCTCAGCGCCACCCTCCACGTCAGCCGGAACACCTGCCGCAACGCCATGCAGATCCTGCGGCGGGAGCTCCTGATCGAGCCGGTGGTGGGGCGCGGCATCCGGATCAACCGCAAGGCCATCCGCAAGCTTTCGGCCGCCCGGCCGCTCCATTCCGTCGGCCTGATCATTCCCGAGGTTATGAGCCGGCTGCGGCCGCAGCACGCCCTCCTGATCGACGAACTCCGCGACGAGCTCTTCGACCTCGGCGTCCGGCTCGAACTCCACAATAGTCCCGTCTATTATCACGCCAATCCCGGCCACGCCCTGGAGAAGCTGGTGGAGAAGAATCGCCACGACTGCTGGCTGCTGCTGCTATCGCGCGAGCCGCTGCAGCGCTGGTTCGTCGATCGCGGCATTCCCTGCATCGTCTCCGGCTCGGTCTACGCCGGCATCCCGCTGCCCTGCGTCGACCAGGATTACCGCGCCACCTGCCGGCACGCCGCGGGCAAATTGATCGCCCTCGGCCACCGCCGGCTGGTGTTCTTCAACCGCCGGTCGCGGGCGGCGGGCGATTTGGAGAGCGAGGCCGGGTTCATTGAAGGCGTCCATTCTTTCTCCCAGGGCAAGGCCAGGGCCCGCACGGTCTACCACAACGATACCCGCGAGAACGTGGTCCAATTGGTCCAGCAGCTTTATTCCGCCTCCGCTCCGCCGACCGGGCTGCTGGTCGCGAACTCCTACTGTTATCTCTCGGTCGTGAGTGCCCTGGCCCGCCTCGGCTACCGGATCCCGAACGACGTCTCCATCATCTCGCGGGACGACGACTCCTTCCTCGCCTACGTCGATCCGGAGCCGACCCGCTATGCCCTCAACCCCGGGAGCCTGATCCGGAAGTTCATGTTTTTGCTCCGCCCGATCCTCGAAGGCGGCACGGTCAAGCTTGACCCGGTGCGGGTCCTCCCGCGCTTCGTCGATGGCGCTTCCTGCCGCGCCATCTAAGGGCGGGTCAGAAAAAGAACCACTGGTTCCGGTTTGTCTCTGGCCGATCGATTTCGGTTCCTTCGCCGGTTCCCAAGGGCGGATATTCGCCCGCGGTCTATGAAACTTACCCCTGTCTCCGAACTGAAGACATTCGCGCTCCAGGCTTTCGGTCGCTGCGGCGTCTCCCCCGAGGACGCTGAAACCGCGGCCGAGGTGCTGGTCACGACCGACACCTGGGGGGTCTTTACCCACGGGACCAAGGCCCTTTACGCCTACACCCGGCGCCTCCGCGGTCAGGGCATCAAGCCACGTGGGCGGCCCCGTATCCAGAGCGAAGGCCCGGCCTGGGCCCTGGTCGACGGCGATTCCTCGCTCGGCATGGTCACGGGCGTCTACGCCATGAAATTGGCCGTAGCCAAGGCGGCCACTTCCGGCATCGCCCTGGTCGTGGTCCGCAACAGCTGCCATTTTGGCGCCGCGGGCTACTACGCCTCGCTCGCCGCCTCGCTCGGCCAGATCGGCATCGCGCTGAGCAACGACGTGCCGAGCGTGGCCGCGCCCGGCTCCCGCGGCGCGGTCATGGGCAGCAACCCCTTCGGCTTTGGCGCGCCCTCCGCGCACGAGGGCGCGATGGTCCTCGACATCGCCACCGCCGAGGTGGCCGGCGGCAAGGTCGCGGCGGCGGCCGCCGAAGGTAAATCGATTCCGCTCGGCTGGCTGCTGGACAACGAGGGCAAGCCCACCACCGATCCCCAGTTGTTTATCCAACGCCAGGCGGCGTTGGCCCCGATGTCCGGCCACAAAGGCTACGGCTTGGCGCTGATGATCGAAATCCTCTCGGGCGGTCTGTCCGGGGCGAAGATGCGCGACAAGGTCGGCATCTGGATG
>Ga0302319_10010047_pt1 | contig 18097 bp, 12 predicted proteins | sample Bog_T0_2_FD_203319 | JGI IMG/M metagenome (GOLD analysis project Ga0302319, IMG submission 203319) | Peat permafrost microbial communities from Stordalen Mire near Abisko, Sweden - Bog_T0_2 | ecosystem: Environmental > Terrestrial > Soil > Wetlands > Peat | place: Sweden: Abisko, Stordalen Mire...
GCAGTTGTCGATGAACTTCTCAGCGAATACTGGATTTCCGCTCACCATCGTGCAAGGACCGGACTGCCAGGATAACTGTCCAGAGGCTCAGGTCGGCGATTATGCACAGCACGTCAACCAATACCGCCCAATGAAAATTGTGGGCCGCGGCGTCCACGGTGGACTCTTCAAGTGGTTTGGAACGGATCCGACAGCGATGGCGAATTCTACGCACGGCGTCGACAACGGAACGAGCGCGTACGGCCGCTCTGGCGGACCTACGGGCGACTTTGGAAATGCCCGCATCGGGACGCAACGTAGCCCGGGTTACCAGAATTATGATGTCGGCATCGAGAAGGGTTTCCGCACTTACGGTGGTGAAAGCCTGAAGCTGCGAGTGGATGCATTCAACGCCTTCAACATCTCCAGCTACGGCAACCCTGACACTTATATCGGCGGCGGGAGCAATCCAAATTTCGGTGTCATCACAGGAACTCGCTCGGCGCCAAGAACGCTTCAGCTCTCAGCGATCTACTCGTTCTAACTTCCTTTGTGGAGGTGAATGAGCGGACGGCATTCGCCGTGTGCCTCACCTTTGTGAAGTTGAAGCCGAGGTTCGACAAATCGTCGGCGACAGGGCCAAGCACGTTCACCTCGTCGACGAGGGCGCCGAGCTTTCATCCTAAAGCGCAGTTGAATGCGATGCTGGTTGGTTTTCCGCAAGACCCGACGCCCACGTAGAGTTCTTGATTGGCTCGACGATTGCCATAATTTCTTGCATCAGTTTCGGTGAGTGCAAATCCTCAAGCGCACGCAGTGCATCGTCAATCTCCTCGACGCTCCGAAATCCGACGAGCGTGGTAGCAACCGCCGGATGCGACAAGCACTGGTTCAGCGCAACCACGGCAGGGCGCACGCCATGTTCCTCGCACAGCGCAACGATCTTCGCTGCTGCGTTCTTAATCGCCGAGGGAGCAGGATGCCACTCCGCAACAGGTCCCCCTCCAAGAAGTCCCATATGCAGTGGCGACGCATTGATCAGCCCCACACCAAGCTCGGTTGCCACGGGCGTAAGCTCCCGATCCATATCGTCCATCAGCAGATTGCTATGGCAGTAATTCAGCACCGTCTCGACGCGAACCTGCCGGAGCATCCGCGCAAGGAGTTCCGGCCAATACCCCGTAATTCCGATCATCCGCACCTTGCCCTTCAGTTGCAGATCCCGCATCGCCGGCAACGTCTCCTGCAAGATGTATTCGATCGAACCGAACTCCACGTCATGAACCTGCAGCAAGTCCACATAGTCGGTCCTGAGCCTGCGTAACGAATCGTCCAGTCCACGCGTAATCGTTGCTGCGGAAAAATCGAAGTGGTTGTATCCGTATCGACCACACTTCGTTGCGAGCAGCACCTCGTGCCTGCGTCCTTGCAATGCATTTCCGAGCCGCTCTTCTGCCAGCGTTACACCATAGTACGGAGAAACATCAAAAAAATTGATGCCGCAATCAATGGCGTGCTGGACCGTAGCACCAGCGACTTCCGGTGTGATTGACCCAAACACATCGCCCAGTGCCGAAGCTCCAAACCCGATGGTCGACACCTGCATCCCCGTCTTGCCCAGCGGATGATAAATCAATGGAATCCTCGCACCTATCGAAACGTCACTACTTTAGCGCTAACTATAAAACAGGGCGGGCCTGTTAGCAATGCAACGGCGCCCGTCCCAAGGGTAATGCAAGACCTGGGCGCCGCGCTATCAAGCCCGTGTGCTCGATTTCGAAACAGCCTTCCGAGGCTTCGTCGGAGAGGTCTTCAACGCTTTCTTGTCGCGTGTCGAGTCGCGAATGATGAGCTTTGGTTGAATAATAATCTTCTGGTTGCGCAAATCCTTCTGTGGCGTCGTTAGCTTGAGAGCCAGTTCCCCTACTTGTTCTCCAAGGCTTGTGCGTGGCACGTCGACAGAGGAGAGCGGAACCCGCAGCGACTCCGCATAGCGGATGTTGCCGCTGCCCACCACCGCAATGTCCTCAGGGATTCGCAGCCCAGCGCCGAGAATCGCATTCATGGCACCGATGGCCGCAGGATCGTTATAGCAAAACACAGCGTCGGGCCTGGGGTTCAGCGCGAGCAGCTTTTCCATCGCCAATTTCCCGCTCTCATCTCCAGCCTTATCTCCCAGGGAACGATGCACGACATACTTCGCAGCGTAAGGAATCTTGTGACGTTTGAGCGCCCGCCTGTATCCCTCCAGTCGGTCGTTCGCCGTACTCACCTTGTGCCCGCTGATGTGCGCAATCCTGCGTCGGCCTAACCCAACCAGATGGTCGGTCGCCAACTCGCCGATCAGCACGTCATTGGTGCCGACGAAATGCCCATCAAAATCCGAGAAGCTTCGATCGATCAGAATCAACGGAACCTTTTCCTGCACGACATTCCTAAAGGTGGCCGGGTCCGTTTGGCAGGACGCAACAATCAGTACGTCCACGTGCCGCTGAATCATCTGTTGGATTTCCAGATTCTCCAACTCCGGTTCCTCATCCGAAGAAGCGACCAGAAGGCTGTACCCCTTCTTCCGAATCACCCCTGAAATCGATTGGGCTACTTCCGAGAAGAATGCGTGAATCAAGTCTGGAACGACCAACCCCACCATCAGCGTTCGACCAAAAGCCAATCCCTGCGCGTGGAGACTCGGCTGATAATTCAGCTCCTTGATCCGGCGCAGGACGCGTTCGCGCGTCGCAGGGCTGATGTCTCGGTGGTTGTTGATCACCTTCGAAACCGTCACCACTGAAATGCCAAGATCGTTCGCTATGTCCTTCATCCGAATGGCCAATTAGTCGTCTCCTGGCATAGCCCATAGCCGCAAGCGGATCTCACATTCCGTTTATGGCCAATGGTAAATGAGAACAACGCAGCCGCGAGACCTGCCAACACGATCCACGATGCCGCATCCCGGGCGTTGCCTTTAAATTGCGCCGCATTTCCCTTGAGTCCTTTCGCACAATCTTTTGCGAATTCCTTAGTAAGTAGCACGAAACCGCTAAAGTAAACAAATTTCTGTTGACACCTCCGTTTTCGCCTGTCTATATTTCCGGTGCTGGGCGGTCAGGTCCGCTTCCGGGAGTCAACAGCAATGCGACCTGAGAACTCGGCTGTGTGTCACCCCTGCATGCCAATACTGACTTGATTGCTGATTGATGAGGAGAGCCAACCCATGGCAGAAGTTAACACCGCAACAGTTCCGTCCATAATGCTCACGCCCCCAAACATGTCTGGAGTCCGCTATCCACGGCTGTTTGCACTCCTCGCGATGCTCAGCTTCCTCTGCGTCCTCTTTCCGGCGAACAACATACATGGTCAGACGACCCAGGCCTCCATTCGCGGCAACGTCCACGACAAGAGCAATGCTTCGATTGTCGGCGCGAGCCTCAGCCTCGTGAACGTGGACACCAAGGTTGTCTCGAAGACCGTCACCAACGGCCAGGGAGACTATCTCTTCGTCAACATCAACCCCGGCATGTACACCCTTGAAGCAAGCTCAAACGGATTCACCCCAGAAAAGCTCAAAGCCTTTCTTCTGCAGGTCAACCAGACGACCTCACTCGACTTTAGCCTCACGGTCGGCTCTCACGATATGGTCGAAGTCGAGGCCGTCGGCGAAGGCCTCCAAGCATCCGATTCTGATCTTTCCCTCACGCTCGAAGCGAAGCAGATTGAAGACCTTCCCCTCGACAGCCGCAACTTCACCAGCCTTCTCACCACGTCCCCCGGCGTGTCGCCCATCGTCGTGTCCGGCAGCCAGACGGCCAGCTACACCACGTCCATTGGCCCCATCATCATCCCTTCCGTCAACGGCCAGGGAAACCGCAGCGACTTATTCGTCGTGGATGGCATCCTGGACATCGAAACATTCGGCAATGCCTATGCCGTCCAGCCCATCATTGATGCGATCCAGGACCAGAAACTGCAATCGCATAACGATTCCGCAGAGTTCGGCGGAAGCACCGGCGGCACCGTCAACGTTGCCACGAAGTCCGGAACGAACCTCTTTCACGGCTCCGGCTGGGAGTACAACCAGAGCCCCTCGCTCCAGGCCATCCCCTACTTCACACCGCGTGGCCAGCAGGTCACGCCCCAAAGTCAGAATCAGTTCGGTGCAACCATCGGTGGACCGGTCATCATTCCCAAGCTTTACCATGGCCAGGACAAGACATTCTTCTTCGGTTCGTATGAGGGTTTCCGCCTATCCAGCCCTGGCACGTCGTACTTCGTCGTCCCCACTCCAGCGGAAGTCTCAGGCGACTTCACCGCGCCCGGCCTCCCCGCCATCTACGATCCCGCCAGCACCACCTGCAACAGCGCTGGAGTCTGCTCCCGTACTCAGTTCTCTTACAACGGAATCTTGAATGTGATCCCGCCGGACCGCCTCAACCAGGGCGATATTACTTACTTGAAGGACGCGCTCCCCGCCATCTCGACGAGCGTTCTGCCGGGAGGAAACAATGCCTATGAAAGCGCGCCCAGCAACCAGTCGTTGAACTCCTATGACGCCCGCGTTGATGAAAACTTCGGCACCAAAAACTCCGCCTACTTCCGCATCATGGGCATCAACGGCACGCAGACCAGTGGACGTTCGCAGCTCCCGAGTTCGACCTTGACCAAGGGCTACTCGTTCGTAGGAAGCTACGTCCATATCTTCAGCCCAAAAGCCGTGCTGCATGTCCAAGGGGGAAGAACGTATGAGAACCGGAACACGGTGCAGCGCTTTGTCGGAGCCCCATCCGACTTCGCCTCCCAGGTCGGCTTCCAATCAGGATTTGACTCAGGCTATGTGACACTGGGAAACCTCGATCCAGGATTCAGTGTGGACGGATACTTCGGCGACTTGGGCGAGTTTGCCAACCCGCAGACAACCGCGGATAGTTGGTCAGGCAAAGGCGATTTCACCTACGTCCTGGGCAAGCACACCCTCAAGTTCGGCACGGAATACAACGGCATTGGTGAAGCCCAGGACATCGAGTACGCCAACGAAGAGATGCGCGCCCAGGAGACCAATAGCCTCGTCGACGGCACCTCCGGCAATGCCGCCGCCTCGTTTCTCATCGGCATCCCCGGCAACTTCACCAAACGCAACGTGGTCGAATCCATCAGCCCCGGAGGCGTTCTTAGCTTCTACGGCCAGGATACCTTCCAGCCGAACCCCAAACTCACCCTCAACCTCGGCGTTCGCTATGACATCGCGTTCATTCCCCAGTTCGGTCGCCCGCAAGATCACAATCAGGCGGTAGGGAACTACGACTTCAACAACGGCACCTACATCGTCTACAAGGTGCCCGGCCCCTGCGCGACCCTCGGCACCGCGCCCTGCATCCCCACCACCGACGGCGTTCTTCCAGACCACGTTGTCGCGAGCCCCGACGGAAAAATCTTCCAAAATCAATACAACAATGCGCAACCGCGCATCGGCGCCGCGTACCGCCTTACGCCGACCATCGCCATTCGTGGCGGCATCGGTCTCGCCTTCGACAACTACGCTGCCCTCGTCCAGAACATCCGCGGCGTCAGCGGCAACTGGCCGTCCGTCGCGCAGATCGCACAGACCGCGATCAACAATCCCACCCCCGCCACACCCTTCCCGGGCTATACCTCGCAGAGCCTTCCCGCGCTCACGGCGCTGCCTGGCCCTACGCCCTTCAATCAGTTCAACTGGTTCGTCGACCCCAACACCAAGGACTCCTACTCGCTGCAATATAACCTCGGCGTGCAACGGCAGTTGGATAAAACCACGGTCGCGTCCGTGTCGTACGTCGGCTCCATCAATCGCCGCTTGAGTGTCGGAGGCAACTACAACATCGCGACCGTCCCTGGCCCTGGAACCCCCAGCGCCCGCTTCCCGTATCCCTACATCTCGCCGACGTTTTATTCGAGAAGCATCGGCAGAGGCAATTACAACGCCCTCGAATTCCAACTCACCCGCACCCTGTACCATGGTCTTGCCGCCACGGTCGCCTACACGTTCTCCAAGTCCATCGACGAAGGTTGCTCCGGCTTCTTCGGCACGGAGGGCTGCAGCATTCAGCAGATCTACAACATCCGCGCAGAACGCAGCGTCTCCGCCTTCAACGTCCCACAGAACCTTGTCGTCAGTTACAACTACCAACTTCCCATCGGTCGCGGCAAGCTGGTCAACATCCACAGTCGCGCCTTGGACCTCGTCCTGGGAGGCTTCGAGGTCAGCGGCTTCGTCCGCTTCAACAGCGGCGTTCCCTACCAGGTCACCATCGCCACCGATATCGCCAACATCGATAACACCGGCTACGAGCGACCCAACATCGTGGGCAATACCAAGCCCGCTCACCAGAGCGCGACCAACTGGCTCAACACGGCAGCCTTCGCCACGCCACAGCTTTACACCTACGGTGACGAGGGCAGAAACAGCCTCCGAACCCAATTCTCCAAAGGCGCCGATCTGTCGCTTTCCAAAGAGGCCCCCATCTTTAGGAGATTCCGCGGGAGGTTCGCCATCGACGCCTTCAACGTCTTCAACCATCCCATTCTCGGGCAGCCTGACTCGAGCCTCACCGACGCTCAGTTTGGTCAAATCTCCTACACCAACAGCGGCGCGCGACTGATACAACTTAGCGGTAAGCTGACATTCTGAGGTGGGTGCGGGCAGTAGCAGGATAAAATCCGCGATTACCCGCAACGCCTGTCTTCGATTGCAGAGTGGGTGCTATGACAAACAACCTCCGCCTTGCGCGGATGATTCTCCGCAACATGTTCGTTACCTCTGCGCTGCTCGCCTCGCTGGGCACGATGTCGATCCAGGCCTCCGCCCAGCATGTAGCGCAAGCAGCTCCGGAGACGAACACCTTATTGGTTCAAGCACGCACTCTGGTCGCTCAAGGAAAGCTCGCGGAAGCACAGATCCTCCTCAACCAGGCACATGACCTTTCGCCCGAACGTGTCGACGTCCTCACGCTGCTCGGCAAGGTGGATGGCAGACTAGGAGACTACCCGCAGGCCGTCCAGGTCTTTCACCACGTCGTAGAGCTGCAACCGAAAAATCCCGACGCCCACTTAGACCTCGCCATCGCGCTTGCCGATAACAAAGACCTACCCGCAGCCTTGGACGAAACCACGGCAGCCCTTGCCCTGGCTCCTCATTCACCCATCGCGCATCTCACCCGCGCCCGCATCCTCGATGATCTGCACCGCCCGAAAGACTCCGAAGCCGAGTTCACTCTCGTCAGCAAGCTCGCTCCAGAGAATGCAGACTGCCTCTACTATTGGTCGCTCCTGGAGCGCGAAGAAGGCAATCTCCCGAAGGAGACGGAGTTGCTACAACGGCTCGTGAAATTGCGATCCAACGACGAGCGCGCCTGGTTCTCTCTCGGCCGCAGCCTGTCCGAGCAGTCTCGCGATCAGGAGGCCATTCCGGCTCTGCGTAAGGCCGTCGCACTCGATCCCGATGCCGGCGGAGCGCTCTACCTTCTGGCCAAGAAAGTGAAGCAGCAGAATCCCGCAGAGTACGATCAACTCATGCAGCGCTTTCAACAGACGCGCGATAAGAGCAAAGATCTCGACGCCATCAAGTCCCTCGGCAATCAGGCCTATCAAGCCTCCCAGCGGCAGGACTGGCCCGAGTCCATCCGCCTCTTCCGCGAGGCCCTCGCCTCCTGCGACACCTGTTCAATCGCTTCCGCCCTTCATCGTGACCTCGGCCTCGTCTTATGTCGCGATGGCCAAATCGATCAAGGCAAAACCGAACTGCAAACCGCCCTCGCGATGGATCCTGAAGACCGCGACGCCGCACAGGCCCTCAAAATCCTCAACCAGCCCGCCACCGCCACCCTTCACTAAAATCGGAGAAACATGCAACGTCCTCGCTCCACACTTCTCACCGTAGCGACTGTCCTGGCCTCCACGGCGATCTGCCTCAGCCCGGTCAAGATCCTCGCCCAGCAGGACAAGATCTACCAGCCCACCATTGAATCGCTGGACTCTCATCCGTTGCCCCAGTGGTACGATGACGCGAAGCTCGGCGTGATGATCGTCTGGGGCCTTTATTCGGTGCCCGGCTGGGGCCCCGTCCAGCACCCCGATCACGACTTCGCCAACCCTGACTTCCTCAAGTACGATCCCTACGCTGAGTGGTACTACAACGCGAGCCGCATTCCCGGTTCTCCCACCGAAGCCTACAACCGCGAACACTACGGCGCAGATCATAACTATTACGACTTCGCAAATGCCTTCAACAAAGAAAGCCGCAAGTGGGACGCCGATAAGATGGCCGCGACCCTCGCCGATGCCGGTGTGAAATATGTGATCCTCACCACCAAGTTCCACGACGGCTATCTGCTCTGGCATAGCTCGGTGAACAACCCCAACCAACAGAACATTCAGTCGGACCGCGATCTCGTCGACGAGTTCACCAAAGCCATTCGGAAACACGGAATGCGGGTTGGATTCTATTACTCGGGTGGCTTTGATTGGACCTTCGACCGTGGTCCCATTCGCGTGAACAGTGACTATGAGGCCGTGAAACCCCAGAGCACGGCATACGGCACCTACGCCGATGCGCAGGTAGAAGAACTGGTCGCGAAATATCATCCCTCCATGATCTGGAATGATATTGACTGGCCGAAGTCAGGCAATCCCCTCAAGCTCATGGCCGACTACTACAACGCCGTCCCGGATGGCGTTGTGGACAACCGTTTCGGCATCACCCATGCCGATTTTGAAACTCCGGAGTACACGCATTTCGATGCGATCCGTACAAAGAAGTGGGAAGAGACCCGCGGCGTTGGACTATCCTTTGGCTACAACCGCGCCGAGGGCGAAACGGAAACCATCGCTCCCAAAGACCTCATCGATCTGCTCGCCGACATCGTCAGCAAGAATGGGAACCTCGATCTCGGTGTCGGCCCGGAAGCCGACGGCTCCATCTCTCCCATCCAGCTCCAGCGCCTCCAGATACTCGGCACCTGGCTCAAGCAAAATGGCGAAGCAATTTACGGAACGCGGCCCTGGACACGCGCCACCGGTGACACCGACGACGCCACGCCCCTGCGCTTCACGCAAAAAGCCGGCAACCTCTACGCGATCCTTCTAGGCAAGCCGCAGCCTGGGTCGCTCCTGCTGCATACGGTCACGGCGCGCCCCGGCTCAACGATCACACTCTTAGGCAGCACAGAATCTCTCGCGTGGAAGCAGGAAAATGGCGACCTCCGTGTGACCCTGCCCGCAACCTTGCCGGGCAGCTACGCCTACGTCTTACGCATCGTGCTCCCATAGCGCAACCTCACCCAGGGGTCTCCGCCTGTGGCCGCTGTCCGAAGAACGAATAGCACGCGATCACAACATAGCCCACCAAGGGAACGCTATACGACAACCCAAGGTTCAGGCTCTTGTCCGCGATAATCCCCATCAGTGGCGTCAGAACCGCTCCGCCGATGATGGCCATCACCAGCAACGACCCGCCGACCTTGCTGTCTTCGCCCAGTCCATGCAGACCCAGCGCGAAGATCGTCGGATACATCAGCGACATGAAGAAGCTCGTGACAAAGATCGCCCACACCCCGCCCCACCCAGGGTGAAGTACAGCACTGGCAACCAGCACGATATTAATCAGGCTATACACGCCCATCAATCGCGCTGGCTGGACATGCTTCATGATCGCCGCGGAGCTAAATCGCCCTAGCCCAAACATCACCAGCGTCCCGGTCAGCAGATAGCCGCCGGTCTTCTCGTTCTGCCCGGTAAACTGCTGCACATACGGAATAAAGTAGCTCCACGTGCCCACCTGCGCACCCACATAAAAGAACTGCGCCACAACGGAAAACAGCAGATGCCTGTTGGCCAGTAAGTGCATCATGCCTTGCCGCTCCGTGGTCGTCGCCGCTTCATCCGACTTCAGCGCCGGAAACTTCGTCCACCCGATCACCACCGCCAGCACCATCGCCACGACGCCCAGCACCACGTACGGCGACACCACGCGAAACGTCTCGCCATTCACATACGAAGCGTATCGCCCCGCCGCCTTCAACGCGGCAATCTTCGCCGGGCTTAGCTCGATCCCCGAAAGAATAAACGTCGTCCCAATCCACGCGCCCGTAATCGACCCCAGCGGATTGAACGCCTGCGACACATTCAGCCGCCGCTCCGAGCTCTCCGCCGGTCCTGCCAGCGCAATGAACGTGTTGGACGCTGTCTCAAGAAAGGCAAGCCCCGCCGCCATAATAAACAGCGCAATCAGAAACGCAGAATACCTTCCGATCAGCGACGCAGGCCAGAACAGAAACGTCCCGCTGCCGAACAACACCAACCCTGTGATGAATCCAGCCTTATATCCGAACCTCCGCATGTAAAACGCGGACGGCAGCGCCAGCAAAAAATATCCCATGTAAAACGCCGATTGCACCAGCCCCGCTTCCAGGCGTGTGATCGGAAACGATTTCATGAACTGGCGAATCAGAATATCGTTCAGGTTGTTGGGAATGCCCCACAAGAAAAACAGCGAGGTCACCAGCACAACGGCCAATAAACTGCCCGGAGCAAACAACGTCGTCCGGGGCGCAACCGGTGTCTCGAGGTCGGGCGGCATAGCGTGTCGAGTGAGCATAGAGAACCCTTCAGTCGGCGTGATCACTATCGAAGCGAATGTTTCAAAACTACTTTTCTTCGAGGTTCACCAGAATCTTCTTCACCCGCGCTGGGTTAGCGCTCCATGCTAGCAGAGCTTCGGGGACAGCTTCCATCGGTATGATCGAGCTCACCGCAGCCTCAACAGGGAATCGTTTCTCTTCCAGCATCCGCACCACCGCTACAAAATCTTCGGGCAACGCATTTCTCGATCCCAGCACGTCGAGTTCCTTCTGCACAAAAAGCCTCGTCTCATACGCGACCGGCTCCTTCGTGTAACCGATATAGACAACGCGGCCCGTAAACGCGACCTCTTCCACGGCGGCAACAAACGTCTGCGGCAATCCAATCGCCTCCACGATCACGTCTGGACCGCGGCCGTCCGTCAACTCCATCAGGCGCTCGTGCAGATTCTCTGTTTTCGTGTTGATCACGTACTTCGCGCCGGCCAGCTTTGCCAGCGCGAGTTTGTCCTCATCCACATCAATGCCAATCGTGGTCGCACCCCGTTCGCGAGATCCCGCAACGGCACCCAAACCCACGCCTCCGCATCCAATCACCGCGACCGTGTCCGAGCTGGTCACCCTTCCGCGTGCAATCGCGTGAAACCCCACGGTAAGCGGCTCCACCAGGCAAAGTTCCTTTACCGACAGCTTGCCGGTGATCAGCTTGGAGCCCGGCACCGAGATATACTCCGTCAGCGCGCCATCCCTCTGCACACCCAGCGTCTGGTTGAACTGGCACGCATTGGGGCGTCCTCGCAGGCACGAAGCGCAAGCACCGCAATGCGTGTACGGCACCACCGTCACGTATGTTCCCGGCAGCAGGGAACTGCTCCCACTCACCACGGTCGCTCCAATCTCATGCCCCGGAATCCTCGGAAACGACACCATCGGATTCTTCCCGCGAAACGAATTCAAGTCGCTCCCACACAGGCCGATCATGCGAACCTTCAGCAGGACCTCCTCCGCGGTTTCGCTCGCGTCGGCGACGTTCTCGATCGCCGCCACACCCGATTCCTTCAATACGACTGCTCTCACCCTGCCTCCTTCGAAATCACCAACTCAACGCTAGCTACTGGTTCACGCCGCTAGCGAGAAACCCGCCGTCGACCGCCAGGATTTCTCCCGTCACGAACGACGATGCCCGGGATGCGAGGAAGATGGCCGAACTCACCAGCTCCTCCACGTCGCCAAACCTGCCCATCGGCGTTCGCACCAGAAACTCCCGTCCACGCTCCGTATTGTTGAGCAGATCCCTGTTGAGGTCCGTGCGAAAAACCCCCGGCGCAATGGCATTCACCGTCACGCCCAGCCTCGACCACTCCACGGCCAGCGAACGTGTCAGCGAGCCCACCGCCGCCTTGCTCGCCCCATACGCCGCCACCTCAAAGAGACCCACAAAGGTGGTCAACGATCCAATGTTGATAATGCGTCCATAGCCGCGCTCAATCATCGGCTTGCCGAAAATCTGGCAGCCCCGCAGCGTCCCCGTCAGGTTCGTCTCGAGAATCTTGTCCCACGTCTCCTCCGGGTAATCGAGCGTCGGCGCCCGCTTCGTCATCCCCGCACAATTAATCAGGATATCGACCTTCCCGAACGTCTCCAGCACCTTGTCCGCAAGAGTCTGCAGCGACGCTCGATCCAGCACATCGGATGCAAGACGAAGCGTCTTCGCTCCCCGCTCCTCCAGCTCCGCCGCTACATGGTCGACCTGCTCCTGTCGCCGCGAGCTCGCGATCACATCGGCCCCCGCATCCGCCAACCCGAGCGCCAGCGCTCGTCCAATGCCCGTCGTACCGCCGATCACAACCGCAACATCTCCTGTAAGGTCAAACAAAGATTTCTTCAAGCCATTCCCTCAATTCCAAATTTGCCACGTTCGTTCGCTGCTGGTCATCATCGCGCCAGCAGTGCCTTCTCAGGCATGGCAGCCTGCCGCCAGTTCGGGAGTCTCCTGGTGCTTGTACATCAAGAAGTACTCGCGGTGTCCCAGCGCCTCCGGTTTGCTCGGCGTTCCGGATGCCACATCGCGCACCATCGCCATCAGGTCCAGCGCCGCCTCATCCAACGATTTCTGTCCGTCCAGAATCACGCCTGCATCGAAATCCATGTCGTCCTTCATCCGCTCATACGTCCGCGAATTCCCAGTCACCTTGATCAGCGGGGATACAGGGCTTCCGATCACGCTGCCGCGCCCCGTGACGAACAACACAATCTGCGCGCCCACCGAGATCAGGTCCATAATCCCTTCCGTATCGTTCGGATTGGTGTATCCGAATTGCATGAAGTGGTTATCTGGAACCGAATCCAGCAGCCACAGCCCCGGAGACGGAACCTTCTCGGCCACGCGAATCAGTCCCTGGATGGCATGGCTCCCCGACTTCGCGAAGGCCCCCATGCTCTTCTCCTCAATCGTCGTCAGTCCGCCCGCAAAATTTCCCGGTGAAACCGAGTATTGACGCACCGCCTTGCAGTAATTCTCAGCCTTCTGATATGTTGCATCCAGCTCAGCCGCAACCGCTGGAGATGCCGCTCTCGACAGCAGAATGTCCCTCAGCCCGATCATCTCCACCACTTCTTCAAACACCGCGCTCCCGCCGCGCTCAATCACAAAATCATAGAGCCTCCCTACCACCGGGTTTCCCGCCAGTCCCGACGTCCCATCCGACCCGCCACACTCCGCTCCCAGCACCAGGTCCTTCCATCCCATCTCGACTTCGACAGCCTCAGCATCCCGCCTCGCTCGGAGAGCCTGCAGCGCCGCCTTGCCCCGCTCAATCCCCGAACGCGTTCCACCGTTTTCCTGGATGTAAAACCAATCGCTAGGGCGTCCCGATCCAGCCGCAACCTCGGCCAACTTCGCCGGCTGCGTATACTCGCACCCCAATCCAATCGCCAGGCACGCCCCCACGTTCGGGTGCGTTGCCAGCGCAAGCATCAGCCGAATCGCGTACGCATTGTCATAGCAGCCCGGGAAGCCGATCACGTGAACGTCGTCCTCGCCGGCCCCCACCTGGTGAGCGACGAAGCTCGCGCACTCCACGGTATAGATCACGAGAATCAGGTTGCGAATCCCCTTGCGCCCATCCTGGCGCAGGAATCCCCGCCACACCGCCTCGCCCACTGCGCTCTTCGTAGCCTCATCCATAAACGGTATCCAGTGCGGCCCCCGTCTTGCCATCCAGATGAGACGACCGCTCGTCCACCTGGCTTCTGCAATTATGCAAATGCACCCAGTGTCCTGCCGGAATATCAACGACAGCAACGCCGATGGGCACGCCATACTTGATCAGCAAATCCCCTGCGCCAATCCCTCGCAGCGACAGTTTATGCCCCAACTCGACGCGCTCGAACGCTTCAACCTGCCGCACCGTCTTCGAGCCCATCACGTCGACGGCTCCCGGCTCCAGGTCTTCCAGGGCAGTCGCCACATTATCCTCTGCGTTCACCTGAAAGCATCGCATTGCTACCTCACGTCTGCACTAGAACAGGTTACAAGATCCCGTATGTATGGAAGGCCTCTGTACTCGACATCCCAGCCTCGATGGCCTTGCGAACAACCTTCTCGCCCGCAGCCTTTTCGAGCGCCTTCTCGATCACCTCGGCCTCAACCTCTTGCGGCACAACCACAACGCCGTCCAAGTCTCCAAAAATCAGGTCGCCCGGCTCGATCCGCACGCCCTCAATCTCAATCGAGCAGCGGAAATCGATCACCTTCGATCGCACGCCAGCGTCCTGCGCAAACCGCCCGCGGCTGAACACCGGCCAGTCCTGTTCCAGAACCTTCGGCGTGTCCCGATGAAATCCATTCACGATCGCGCCAGCGCCCTTGCGAGTCCGCGCCGTCGCCGTCATAATCTCGCCCCACGCCGCGCAATTCATTGACCCGCCCGTAGCAATATAGATCTCATGTGGCTGCAGGCTGTCCAGCGCATCGGTCATCAGGCCAAAAGGCTTGTCCTGTCTCCCCCACGCGTCCGTAATCTGAACCGTCATCGCGCGCCCCACCAGAAGCATGTCCGTTCGCAACGGCTGGATCGGCTGCGGCAAAAACTGGTGCCAGAATCCCAGCGTGTCGAGTATGTCCCCGATCACCGGGCTGTAAAGTGAGGCCTTCAGCCTTGGGAAAAGATCATCGTCGTTGCGATTCATCAAGCTCATAGAATCATTCCCGGCAGGCATCGTTCGCCTCTATCTATTAACGCACAAGACGCAGGCTTCGGCTAAATTGTCACGGGAAAACTATAGTGGTGTATTATCCGAAAGTCAAAACTTTACCGCTTTCGTAGGCTGTATCGGTCCCAAAAATTCCTTCGTAGTTTTTGCCGTTCCAAAGGATGTAGTTGTACGCTTTGGTGAGGAGTCGAGCTCCATGCTCAAAGGAATCCCTGTCGCACTCACTCCCGATTTGCTCCTGCCCCCGCACGATAAAGAAAATCAGAGGAGAAGCTCGTATGCGTCGTAGAGAGTTTTGCAAGCTGATCGGAGCCACCGCCGCCACCGCCGTAGCAGCCTCCGTCCCCGCCGTAGCAGAGACCATCGCTCCAACCCAGCAGGCCGCCGCACCAGCCCCCACCCTCGCGACCGAGCCCGCCGCCTTCGACACCCTCACCACCGACTACGCCGCTTTCTGTGCGACCCCCGCCGATCGCCGTGTCTTCTACGCCCTGCGCAACGGCAAATTCGTCAAGGAGACGCTCGACGAAGCGAGTTGGAAACCGACGGCCTGGGGCGATCCGCCCGACCTGCCCGTCCCCGGTGGGTCGTGGGATGGCGTACCGATGAACTCCCCGATCCCCAACCTTGGTGGCGACGGGCCCTACCAGCCCACCTGGGATTCACTCCTCCAGTACGAAACGCCGGAGTGGTATCGCGACGCCAAGTTTGGTATCTGGGCGCATTGGAGTCCGCAGTGCGTCCCGGAGGACGGAGACTGGTACGCCCGCAACATGTACATGCAAGACTCCGACCAGCACAAGTTCCATTCCGGCCACTACGGCGCGCCCTCCCGCTTCGGCTACAAAGACCTCTGCGCCCAGTGGACCCTCTTGGACTGGCAGCCCGAGGAACTCATCGCACGCTACAAGAAAGCCGGCGCCAAACTTTTCCTCGCGTTGGCAAATCACCACGACGGCTTCGATACGTGGAACTCCGCGCACCAGCCCTGGAACTCCAAAAACCTCGGCCCCCATCGCGATATCCTTGGCACCTGGGCGTCGGCAGCGCGAGCCCAGGGAATGCGTTTCGGCGTAACGATTCACCAGGCCCGCAACTGGTGGTGGTTCCAAACCTCGCACGACGCCGACAAATCCGGGCCGATGGCGGGCGTCTCCTACGACGGCGATCTCACGATGGCCCACGGAAAAAATCAGTGGTGGGAAGGCTACGATCCCCAGCGGTTGTATAGCGCGAAGCACCCAGCCGACGCGCTCCCCGACATCTCTTACGTCAAAAACTTCTACGACCGAACCCGTGATCTTATCGATCAGCACGATCCCGACCTGCTCTACTTCGACAACTCGCTACTTCCTTTGGGTTGGGGCGGCATGAACATCGGCTCCTACTTCTACAACCACAACCTCAAGACCCACGGCGGCAAAATGGAAGCCGTCATCAACGTGAAGCAGGTTCCCGACAACCTCCTGAAGTCGGTTGTTGCGGACTACGAACGCGGCCTCACGGACAAGATCATGCCGTATCCCTGGCAGTCTGAAACCTGCATCGGCGATTGGCATTACCAACGCAAGCTGTACGACCAGCCCGGCACCTTCGGCGGCTACACCCCGCCCCGCGACATCATCCATTGGCTCATCGATACGGTCAGCAAGAACGGCACCTTCATCCTCAACATTCCCGGCAAGCCCGATGGCACGATCGATAGCAAGGAAATCGCCTTTCTGGACAGCCTCACCGAATGGATGCAAGTCAATGGGGAAGCGATCTACGCTACGCGCCCTTGGAAGATCTACGGCGAAGGCCCGGACACCGTCAAGAGCGGCTCGTTTCAGGGCGACACCATCAGCAAGCTAGGGCCGAAGGACATACGGTTTACGCGGAACAAGGCAAACACGATCGTCTACGCAATCGCGCTGGGCTGGCCTGGAGACGAGCTCGTCATCCAAGCCCTGGGAACCAGCAGTCCACAGTCCCCGGGCAAGGTCGCCAACGTGGAACTGCTGGGCTACCACGACAAACTCAAGTATCGCCAGGAGGCTTCCGGCCTGCGCGTTCGGCTTCCCGCGCAGAAGCTGTCGGACGATGCCATTGCCCTGAAAGTGTCGCTCGCTTGATGTGATCCTTCGGGGGCCGAGGCGATTGCCGAGACACCAACGTCCAGCGCGCCACCATCCAGCCACCGGAGAGGAGCGCTACGGATGATCCATCGAAGAAAGTTCCTGAACGCCCTCGCTGTCTTAGGCGGGTCGAAGCTGGTTAAGGGCTTCGCTGCTCCGTTAGGATTGCTGCCTGAAGAGCGGGTACGCGCGGCGGTCGAGGCTAAGGCTGCCGGCCTCCGGTTGCCTCCCCAGCGGCCCATCACGCTGCGGTCGAGCAAGCTGGTCGTCACGCTGGATGGAACCGACGGCTTGCCCTTTCGCAATGCGTTTGGGAGTCAAACGCTCTGGGGAGAGGACACGGGTTCTCCGATCACGGCGATCCTTTGCCGGCTGAATCCGCGAAGATACGTGACGCTGCCGCTGCACGTCTCGCTCGTGCGAACTACGAAGGACAGCGCAGTGTTCCGCTACGAGCTGGCGTGGGAGGGCCATCCAGCAGCGGCCTTTTCGCTGAGGTATCAGATCAAGGACGCCTCTCTGACGTTGACGTTGGAAGACGTCGCCGAACATCCGAACTTTCAGCTGATCGAAGTGGCTCTCCCAAATCTGGTCACCGCGCGTGAGAGCGAGCGGGCCGCATGGATGGCTCAAGGACGCAATGGCGGATCGTTCGTGAGAGTGGCACAGGCAAAGCCCTATCGTTTCGAAGACGATGAATACTTCGGCCGCATCAGCACGCAACTGCCGGTGGGCATGGTAGGGAGTGGCGACGTGGGCTGCCTCATGGAGGTGACCGCGTTGATGGATGGGACCGAGACGTCCGTGGCGGAGATCGGTGGGCAGCGCAGGGCGCGGATTGGGACGATTCAGGTGCACCGAGTGCATGGTGGGCGTTGCTACAACATGAACGATGGGGACGATGCAGTATGCGGAGACGCCGATACGCCGAATCTACTGGTGGAGCAGATGCCTCGATGCACGCTGGACTTTTTCAACGTGGACGATGCCGCGGTACCCTGGTTTCCAGCCGCGAAACTGCTCCGTGCGCGCATGCCCCTTAGTCCAAGCAAGTATTACGACGATAAACTGCTCTATCTGATTGCCGGCAAGAGTAAGGTCGAAGCCGAAGCGCGCACGACGTTTGCGCAGAGCCGGCAGCTCATCCAGGACGTGGCGCGCCTTACCGATTATGCGCCG
>Ga0302319_10010048_pt1 | contig 18097 bp, 18 predicted proteins | sample Bog_T0_2_FD_203319 | JGI IMG/M metagenome (GOLD analysis project Ga0302319, IMG submission 203319) | Peat permafrost microbial communities from Stordalen Mire near Abisko, Sweden - Bog_T0_2 | ecosystem: Environmental > Terrestrial > Soil > Wetlands > Peat | place: Sweden: Abisko, Stordalen Mire...
GCCGCCCCGGTCCAGTTCACCGTGCCCGCATTGGTCAGCGGTGCCTCCACATACACCGTGCCGCTGCCGCTGATGTTCATCACCCCGCCCGGGGCCACCGTGAAGCCCGTGCCGGCCAGGGCACCGCCCGTCCAGTTGAATTGGCCGCCAAAGGCGACCGGCGCGGTGAAATTGATGGTGCCGCCGCTAAAATTGACGGTGTCGCTCCCGCTGGGGACCCCGGCCGGAATCCAGTTGGTGGCATTAAACCAGTCGCTGCTGGTCGAGCCATTCCAGGTCCGGGTGGTTTGCGCAGTTCCGGTGCTCGCGAACAACAGGCAAGTCAAGCAGCCGGCCAACCCCAGAGTTAAACGTTTGGATATCATTTGAGTTCCCTGCCCTGAATCTGCGGGCCGCAGTTGTGGTGAAAGCAGCCTGCCCGATGCCGCCCCGGCACGCCGCCACCCCGGCCCCAACCTCCATTAGAAATATTGGGTCCGTCAAAAGCAGGCATCATGAGCTCCAGCGTCAAAAAAAAAGCACGAGCAAACCTCGTACAATTGTGGTTCATAGTATTCCTTACCGTAATCCTGATTATTTGATTGTATCAACCCGACCTCCGCTTGTCAATATTTTGTACACATTTGCCCAAGGAAAGCGCATTTACCCGAAATCCGAAATGGGGGTGTTGGCGAAATCCCGCGCCGCCCCTCGGATTCGGGCATTCGGGCTTCGAAATTCTTTCGGAATTCGGGATTTATGCACCGGAAACATCCGCAAACCACGCAAGGAGTCGCCGGTTCCCAGCCTAAATCGAATAATCCTCCGAGAAGATTTTGACGTTCTTCAGCTCCACAAAGACCTGCTCCCCCGCTTTGGGTTGCAACTGCTGGAACTCCTCCTTGCTCAGTTGCGCCGCAAAATGCCCCCCGCCCTGCACCCGTTCCAGCTCCAGATTCGCCACCGGCCCGGCCGCGTTGCAACGGATGATCACCGCCGGAAAGGTCTTCTGGCCCGTGGCTTCGCGGGTGATGCGCACATCATGCGGACGCACAAACGCAATGGCGTCGGTATCGGTTTCCCCGGCCGTCTCAGGCGCCGCAAATTCCGTGCCGCTGATCACCACCGCCCCGTCCTTGACGCGCCCGCTGAACAGATTGACGTTGCCAAGAAAATCATAGACAAACGGCGACGCGGGATGATCATAAATCTCCTCCGGCGTGCCAATCTGCTCCACCCGGCCCGCCCGCAGAATCGCCACCCGGTCGGCCACTTCGAGGGCTTCCTCCTGATCATGCGTCACAAACAGCGTCGTGATGTGGATCTCATCGTGCAACTGCCGCAGCCAGCGGCGCAATTCCTTGCGCACCTTGGCATCCAGCGCCCCGAACGGCTCGTCCAAAAGGAGGACTTTGGGTTCCACCGCCAGCGCCCGCGCCAGCGCCACCCGCTGCCGCTGGCCGCCGGAAAGCTGGGAGGGAAAGCGCCGGGCCTGCGGTTCCAGCTGGATGAGCTGGAGCAGCTTTTCCACCCGGGCGCGGATCTCGGCCTCCGGCGGACGCGTTTCGCGCGGACGCACCCGCAGACCGAAGGCGATGTTTTCAAACACGCTCAAGTGCCGGAACAGCGCGTAATGCTGGAACGCAAAGCCCGCCTTGCGCTCGCTGGCCGGCACGGTGGTCACGTCCTCGCCGTAAAACAGCACCTTGGAATCGCCGGGGTCGGGAAATTCAAGACCCGCAATCGTGCGCAGCAACGTGGTCTTGCCCGAGCCCGACGGGCCCAGCAGCGCCACCAGCTCGCCGGACTCCACCTTCAGGCTCACCTGGTCAAGCGCGGTGAAATCACCGAATTTTTTCGTGACGTTGATGACTTCGACACTCATGGCATGATCAAGCTAAGCATTTACTTTTCCACCGCGACATGTTCAATCCAGGTTTTCAGGCCGAGCGTCACCAGCGCCAGCAGCGCCAGCAACGACGCCACCGCAAACGCGCCGGTGAAATTATAATCGTCGTACAAGGCCTCGATATGCAACGGCACCGTGTTCGTCTGACCGCGAATCTTCCCGCTCACCACCGAGACCGCCCCGAACTCGCCCACGGCGCGGGCGGTGCAAAGAATGACGCCATACAGCAGCCCCCATTTGATATTGGGCAGCGTCACCCGCCAGAACGTCTGCCAGCCATTCGCGCCCAGCACGCGCGCGGCCTCCTCCTCGGTCCGCCCCTGCGCCTGCATGAGCGGAATCAGCTCCCGCGCCACAAAGGGAAAGGTGACAAAGATCGTGGCCAGCACGATCCCCGGCACCGCAAAAATGATTTTGATGTCGTGATCGTTCAGCCAGTTTGCCAGCCAGGGCAGCCACGGATGATCCGCCCGGAGGTACAGCCCCAGCCAGCCTTGCGCGCCAAATACCAGGACGTAAATCAGCCCCGAAATCACCGGCGAAACCGAGAACGGCAGGTCAATGAGGGTCAGCAGGATGTTCTTGCCCCGAAAATCAAACTTGGCAATCGTCCACGCCGCGCAAACGCCGAACACGCAGTTGAGCGGCACCGCAATGCCGCTCGCGATGCACGTCAGCTTGATGGCGCTCCAGGCCATGGGATCCGTGATCGTCGTGAAATAAAACCCCAGCCCTTTGGCAAAGGCCTGCAGGAACACCGAGATCAGCGGCATAAACAGGAACAGGCTCAGGAACGCCAGCGCCACGCCAATCAGCAACCGGCGCACCACCGGCGGTTCGGTCGTCGAACGCCGCTGGGCTTGCGCCGCCCGCAATGTCGTGGCCACGGGAATCATGCGAGGCTCGTGGTGTTATGCCGGTTCGCCCACCATTGGAGCACGTTGACGCTGAGCAGCATCGCGAAAGACGTCACCAGCATCACCTCGGCAATGGCCGTGGCCTTCGCATAATCGAACATGTCCAGTTCGCCCATGATCACCACCGGCGTGATCTGGGTTTTCAACGGAATGTTGCCGGCGATGAAAATCACCGAGCCGTATTCGCCCAGCGCCCGGGCAAACGCCAGGGCAAACCCCGTCAGCAGCGCGGGCATGACCATCGGCAGAATCACGCGCCAGAAAATCTGCCAGCGATTCGCCCCCAGACTCGCCGCCGCCTCCTCCAATTCCGGGTCCAAATCCTCCAAAATCGGCTGCACCGTGCGCACAATGAACGGCAGCCCAATAAACGTGAGCGCCACAAACACCCCGATCTGCGTGTTCGCAACCTTGATCCCCAGGGGTTCCAGCCACTGGCCAATCCAGCCCGCCTTGGAATACAGCGTCGCCAGCGTGATCCCCGCCACCGCCGTCGGCAGCGCAAACGGCAGGTCCACCAGCGCATCCACCAGCTTCTTCCCGAAAAAATGATACCGCACCAGCACCCACGCCACAATGAACCCAAACACCGCGTTCACCACCGCCGCCAAAAACGACGCCCCAAACGTGAGCCGGTACGACGCCAGCGCAATGGGCATCGTAATGGTATGCCAGAAATCATGCCACGACAGCGAACTGGTCTCCCAGAACACCGCGGACAAAGGAATGATCACGATCAGGCCAAGATAAAACAGCGTGAACCCGAGCGTCAGTTTGAAGCCCGGCAGGACACGGATTCGCTTGGTCCGCTTGTTTGTTGGCGCCACAGTTTAGAGATTCGGAGCGTACGCGATAAACTTCAGATATTCGACCAAAATCGTCTGCAAAGCGGCAACAAACGACAGCTCCTTCAAGTACTCCGGCGGCGTCGCGGGCGTTTCCAGAATGATTTCAAACGGGCGCGACCGCATCCGGGGCGGCGCCGACAGCACCCCGTCGTAGCAATCCCGGATGATCCCGTTGCGCGCGGAAAAACCGTCAATCACCGGCCGCCCATCGCGGGGCAGAAACGTTTCCGCCGCCTGCAACGCCGGTTCCAACAAATGCTTCGTCAGCGTCGCCCCGCGCACAATCCCATAAAAGCCGGCGCTCGTGTCGTCCGTGTGCAGCGCGATCAGGCCCTGAAACGAGCGCGATTGCAACTCCGCTTCCAGCAGGCGCACCTCCGGTTCCTCCGAGTGCTTCCAGAACTCCCGGTTCAGATCCTTGCCCGCGCGGGAATGGCGCGTGCCATCCTCGAAGCCGGTCGGATTGCACACCGGGTAAATCGAGAGATAATAGCCTGCGGCCAGTTCCGGTTTCCGCTCCAGCAACTGCACGAACTGGACCAGCGCATGCACCCCCTCCGGCTCATCGCCGTGGATCCCCGCAAAAATGCCGACCCGGATCGGCGTGTCGCCGCCGCGCGGGCCGACAAACAGATACCGCGGCAGCAGATGGCTTTCGCCATTGACCTCAAACCGGGCCTCGTGATTGGCCACCAAGTTGGGGGAGTTGGCCGCCAGCCGGTCCAGCGGTGCCAGCAGTTCGGCCACGGAGCGCCGCGACGGACGGGGGCGTTGCGCGGCGACTGTTATGGGTGATTCGGTGATGGTCATGGCGGCTCCGGTTCCTATATTGGTTTATTAGTGCTGGTAAATCTGGTCAAACACCCCGCCATCGGCGAAATGCGTTTGCTGGGCTTTGGCCCAACTGCCAAACTCCTCATTCAGCGTCACGAGCTTCAACTGGGTGAAATTGCCGGCATACTTCTGCGCCACCGCTTCGTTCCGGGGACGATAAAAGTTCTTCGCTGCAATTTCCTGGCCCTCATCCGAATAAAGATATTTCAAGTATTCCGTCGCCACTTCCGTGGTATGATGGCGCTTGGCGTTCTTATCCACCACCGCCACCGGGGGTTCGGCCAGAATGCTGAGCGGCGGCGTGACGATGTCAAATTTATCCTCCCCAAATTCCTTGAGCGCCAGATGCGCCTCGTTTTCCCACGCCAGCAACACATCGCCAATCCCATTCTTGGCAAAGGTCACCGTGGACCCCCGCGCGCCTGAATCCAGCACCGGCACGTTTTTGTACAAACGCTGAATGTAGCTGCGGGCCGCCGCATCATCGTGATGATTCGCTTCCAGCGCGTAGGAATACGCCGCCAGGTAAGCCCAGCGCGCACCGCCCGAAGTCTTGGGATTGGGGGCCACCACGCTCACGCCACTCTGGATCAAATCGTCCCAGTCCTTGATATGCTTGGGATTGCCCTTGCGGACCAGAAACACAATCGTCGAAGTATAAGGCGTGCTATGGTCAGGCAGGCGTTCCTGCCAATTCAACGGCAGCAACTGCGCTTGCTGCGCAATCGCATCAATATCATAAGCCAGCGCGAGCGTCACCACATCCGCCTCCAGACCGTTGATGACCGCTTGCGCCTGTTTGCCCGAACCGCCATGCGAGGGCGAAACCACCACCGTGTCGCCCGTCTTGGCCAGCCAATACTTGGCAAAGGCGGTGTTGAACTCGGCGTACAACTCCCGCGTGGGATCGTACGAAACATTGAGCAGTTTAATTTCCTTGGCACCGGCGGAAACCACCAGTGACAGGGCAAACAACAAGGGGTATAAATATTTCATATTATATTGTCTTTCAGACGATCATGTCGGTCGTTTATATCGGTCGTTTTTGTGGACGCTAGTTTTTATCTCAATCTCCGAATTGGGCAATGAAATCGAAAAGCCAGGCGTCGCCTTCCCGACCCGCTGCCGATCAAGAGGTTGACCGAGTTTCCCGTGCCAACTTCGGAGTTCGGGTTTATTACTGGCTTGTTTTTCATGGTGAGAGGTTGGTCAACCGCTTCCGCAGCAGCTTGGCCGCTGCGGAAGCGCAATGGACAGTGATTAGAATGCCAACTGGATGCGCGAGAACAGAACGTTTTCATCCTGTTGCGCCGCAATGGGCGAGCCTTCCACAGCGGTGCCGGTAAAACCGTTGAACGTCGTGTGTGAGAAGCTCAGGTTGGCGCGAATATTCTGGTTGAGATACCAGTTCAAGCCCACGGACCAGGCGTTGGCCCCGTCTGCGCTGGTCTTGGAACTGGCAAAGCCAGATGAGAATGCCTTGCTATCCACCGTCAACGCCGCCCAGCGGGCCGCGATCTGGAACGCCCCCCAGGCACCGTTGCGCGGATCAAACGGATGGCGCGGCGTCACGCCATTGAACGAGGCGTCTTCCCCCGTCAGCACCCAACTGCCCGACACTTCCCACGCGGAATTCTGCAAATCCGCGGAAGTTTTGTTCAAAGTCACCCGCTGGTCGGAAACCGCATATTCCGAGATCAGCCCAAACGGACCATAGTAGTAGTACGCCTGGGGCGAAACCCGCCAACCCGCACCATTGGCAATCCCGGCCGAATACGAGAAGAACGTCTGTTGTCCGTCGGTCGTGTATTTCGGCGTCAAACCCGTGTTGGCGGTCGGAGCGGTCGAAGGATGGTTGGCCAGATAGCTGCCACCCACGCCAAAGCCCAGGCCGCGCAGGGGGCGGATGTCTGTGTTTTTCCACGGCAGGAAGAACACGCGGCCATCGAAGCCCTTGTCATCCTCCGTCGTGGCATTCGCCGTGGTGCCGTTATAATCCGTGTCGCCGTCAAAAACCCCCAGCGCATAACTCGCCACCCCGTTGAAAAGATCGCCATGCAAGCTAATGCCCAGATCGCGGTTGGGCACCAAGTCAGTCACCAACGAGCGCTCATTGAACAACAGGTTGGGATCGGACGCCAGCGCCTCCAAACCCACCGGGGCCTTGAACTTGCCGGCCTCCAATTGCAGTGCGGGGTTGTACCGGTAATTCACGTATGCATCCATGATCTGGACCGTGCTGCCGCCGAAATCCGGGGTGAAGTTGAAGTCAAAATCATGGTACACCGTGCCAGTGAGGATAGGCCGGGCACGCCTGAGCAGAAAGCCGTCGTTGCCGTTGTAGCCGCCGTTCTGAAAGAAAGTCCGGCTGTCGGCCTGGATCAAGCCATGCAATTGGATCACGAAATTGGTGTCCGCCGAGACGGCGGAAAGCCCATTGGGCCCGATCACAATTTTCGGCTGGGCCTTGGCCAGCGCCGACGCGTCATCATGGTCAATTTCCCGGTACCGCTCCAGGACGCGCACTTTCTGGTCCAGCGCCTCGATTTGCTGTTTCAGTTGGTCGATCTCCGAGCCACTGGCGGGCGCGGCGGCGGGTGCCGCATCGCCTGCCGCCAGCGCGGAGACCGTGAGGTTCAATCCGGCCACGCCGGCAATAAGTTTTAACTTGGTTTTCATTTTGCTTTGCTTCCGTTCGTTACGGTCAGTCTGCGCTTGTTGTTTTTGGTTTTCATTTCAGCATCACGACCCCGATCATCGTTTTTTCCTTGATCAAAGACCACCAACCTTAAACCCAGGTCATATAGCCTGGTCATTGTCGGTGATCTTCAACCATCACTTAATACACGACTTTCGATGTCGTTATTCTGCCGCAAGCTCTGGAATTGTCAACCGGAAAAAAGAAAATTTCTTAAACCCGAGCTCCGAAGTGGGCAATGAAATCGAAAAGACCTGCCGCGAGCCGCGAACCCAGCGCGGTACGGCGCGTCACTCCGTGCGCGCCGCGCCGGCAACGAGCGGGTGCAATATTTCCCTGACGTCACATTCCCAACCCGCTACAGCTCAAGCCATTTCTCAAGTTTCCCGTCCCAACTCCCGAGTTCAGGTTATATCCCTTCCCCCCCGATAAAACCGGCGCTCACCTCGTGTTTGGATAGCGGCAGACTCTTCGCCACTTCCGCGAGCGTGGTTTTATCCATCAAATTGGCCACGTAATTCCGGGCATCGTAAAAAACCCGCCGGAAGCGGCAAACCGATTCCTGGGTGCAACGCTGGTAGCCAGTGACCGAGACACAGTCAATCGGCGCCAGAATGCCGTCAAAATGGCGCACCACCTCACCCATCGTGATTTTGGCCGGATGTTTGGCCAGAAAATAGCCCCCGCGAATGCCCGCCGAGCTATCCACCCAGCCTTGGGTCTTGAGTCCCAGCATGATCTGTTCCAAAAAGCGTTTCGGGACGTCGTTGCGGCGCGCCAGTTCCCGGATGGGAATCGGCGACCCGCCATAATGATCCACCAGAGTAAACAAGGCGCGCAGCGCGTAATCCGTCTTTCGTGAAACTCGCATGACATACACGATAAACGGGGTTGTGGTTTAGTCAACTAGAACCTCCTGGATGCTAACCCGGATGTTTCATATTGAAACCAGCCATCACGTTGCCACCCCAAGTAGCGCAGGCTTCCCAGCCTGCCGGAGCAGGCACTTGGCGGTGAGGCTTGGCCCCAGGTTTGCGTTTGATTAGGTGTTTTGCAGCTTCAGCCTTGAAACGCGAATAACGGTCCCAGCCGTTCGATTTCGCTCCGTAGCGTGGGCTCCATCGCGGCCAGCTTTTCCGGCGTCAGTTTGAGCAACTCCAAGGCCTTTACCGCCTCCGGCAATTCGCAGGGCTTGCTGGCGGCGGAACCCTCCAGTTCATGCGCCAGGAGATTGGCCAGACACACTATGGAGCTCAACCGGGCAAACGGACCCGACCAAGCCGATTGATGGTGACAGAACACCGGCACCACCACGGTCGCGGGCACGCCCCACCGGCTCAGCAATCGCCCCCCAATCTCCGCATGGGTGAAGCCAAAGGCAGCCTGTTCAGCTTCGCACAAAACAATGCCATTTTCCTCACACAATTGAAGGTATTTTCCACCTTCCTGATTGGCCAGCACCACTTTGCCCACATCGTGCAGCAGCCCGGAGGTGAAGGCTGTCCCCTCGGTTTCCTCCAGTTCCCGGGCCAGACAACCGGCACAGATGGCGGTCACCAGCGAATGCCACCAGAGTGGTTCGGACTCCACGCCCTTGGCAAAATCCCCGGTGGACATGGTGTGCAATCCAAATAAAACCATCGTCATGCGATGGAGTTCGTTGAATCCCAGCCGAAAAACCGCCTCATACACATCGGTTACGGGGTCCTGGTTGTTGAAATACAACCGGTTGCAGCGCCGCAACAGTTCGGCGGTGATCGCGAGATCCTGGCACATGACCTGCACGATTTGATCGAGATCGTGCTCCGGTTTCCGAAACAACTCGAGCAGTTTGATCATCAAGGTCGGTGCCGGGGGCAAATGCTTCACCCGGTCAAGATAACGGTCGATCCGGACTTCATTTTCAGCGCGAGGAGCGCAAGGCGTGTTCAACGTCATACAAATTCATATTGGCATCGGGGCGGTCAGGAAATACTTTAGCAAAAATCACCGTAATGTCCATCTCGCTGCCGATGGCCCGATGGCCTGATGGCTCGGCTCCATGGCGACAATCATTTACATTCGCGGTATTACCAAGCATGATGAGGCTGCCGATGGAGAAACTTTTCATTCCATCAGCCAGTTAACCGCAAAAAAGAGAAAGTGATCATATTATGGGCGACAGATCCCCGAAAGCGAATCAGAAGAAAACCAACCAGAAAGAAACCAAGAACAGCAGCCTTGAGGCCAAGAAAAAAGCTGTGGTCGCCAGCAAGCAGGCTGCCGTCAAGAAAAAGTAGCCGACCACAACGCCATCTCTCCCGCCTTAAACCGCTGGAGAGATGGATTCTTTCCATAGTTCTCATGGCGCCGTACGGTTGTAATATTTGATCACCCGGCGTGGAATGTTCCGCGGCAGGTGCCGGCTCAGAAAGACAAACAACTGGTTCCGCGCGCCGGTGACCTGCACGGCTTTTTGCGCGCGAAATCCCGCATGCCCCAGGCGGGCCACGTCCGCCGCCTTCATCTTGGCGGTCTGCCGGAGCCGTTTTTTCCCGCCGCGCGCCACCTCGCCGAAATTGCTTTCGGTGGTGCCGGGGCAGAGCACGCTCACCGTCACGCCGGTGCCGCGCAATTCCTCGTACAGGGCCTCGCTGAACGACTGCACAAAGGCCTTGCTCGCGAAATAAACCGCCATGTCCGGGCCCGGCACAAAACCCGCCACCGAGCCCACGTTTAAGATGCCGCCGCGCCGCCGCTGCAACAGGCCGGGCAGAAAAAGCCCGGTCAGGGCGGTGAGCGCCGCGATGTTGACCTGGATGATTTCCAATTGCCGTTCGAGCGACAATTCCACAAACCCGCCGTGGAGTCCAAACCCGGCGTTGTTCACCAGCACATCCACGGTGATCCCCTGCCCCGCCAATTCGTTGAAGATCCTGCGGGGCGATTCCGGTTGCGCCAGATCAGCCGTGATGACGATGACGGGAATCTGGTGCTCGCGGCGCAGTTCGGCGGCCAGGGATTCCAGCGCGGCTGTGTTCCGCGCCACCAGCACGAGCCGGGATTTATCGGCGGCGAAACATTTCGCCAGTTCCAGCCCGATGCCCGAAGACGCACCGGTGACCAGCACCGTCTCTGTTGGCAGCGTGCTCAATATCGCGGGCCCAGGCCAAAGCGCGGGCTCAACGGCCAATAGACAAAGCAGGATTTGCCAATGATATTGTGGGCGGGAAACGGTCCCCAAGCCCGGGAATCGAAGCTGTTGCAGGTGTTGTCGCCCATGACCATGTAGGAATCAACCGTCCGCCCTTCGCCGGTGGCCAGATTGGTCACTTCAAACAGCTCATTCGTGAAAACTCTGTCCTCATCAGGAAACAATGGGGCCAGCTGGATATAAGGCCGGGTGTTTAAGCCATCGTTGTCGGCCACCGTGTCATTCACATGGCCGGAATATTCGCTTTCGCGCGGTAACTTGTTGGGATCAAAGCCATAGACATTCTCGAAATGTGGCGTGGAGGCATCCAGCCGCCGACCGTTGATGCGCAAATGCCGGTCGTTACCGATCTGCACATGTTCGCCGGGCAGCGCCACCAGGCGCTTGATGTAAAACTGGTTTTGATCCATGCGGGGATTCTGAATGCCCCGGGTTTCGAACACGGCAATTTCGCCGCGTTCGGGCTTGCGGAAATTATAGGTCAGCCGGTCCACAAACAAATGATCGCCGGTAATCACCTTCATTTTCACCACGTCCTCGCCCTTCTGATATTTCCGCCCCGGAAACAAGCGGGGGCCGCCGCGATACCCGATGTCTGATTCCCCGAAGTCCGGCGGGAACCACAGCGTCTTTTCGACGCCACCCACGGAGATCTTTTGCGAAATGTTGATGATTTTGAGCGTGTTCAGGGGGCCGATTTGAACCTCGCCGTCCTGCTCCGCCACGACATGCACATAGGAGATGCCCTGAAACCAATCCTTGATCCGGTCCCAGCCGGTGGGAATCACCAGGTCTTTTTGCAATTGGAGTTGCTTCAGATAGGCCTTCTGCACCGTCGCCTGATCGGCCCCCAGTCGTTCCAATTGCAGCACCGGTCCGTAGTCCGGCACGGAAGTCACGCCGAACAGCGTGGGCTGCATGGACCCGGTGGGAATCTTGAATGGCTGCAAAAAAAACGTGCGGATGGCCATGGCCACGGCCAGCGCGACCAGCAGGACCTCCACATTTTCGCGCCAGGCGGGACTGGGATAGGCCAGGAGATTCTCATCGGCGGCAAACTGCAACTCCTCCGCCTGGAGATTGATGCGGCCCTTGTTGCCGGTGCGGAGGGCGGCGTACAACTCATCCAGCTTGACCTGCACCTTGCCAATGGCCGGGTCCGGGAGCAAGTCGCGCTGCGCCGCCAGCAAGCGGCGGTAGTGCTTGTGAACCGTCAACGCTTCGCGCACGGTCTTGGACAAAAGCCATTGGACAATCATAATGAAGCTTACTGGGGTTCGACAATCTTGGGTTCGGGAATGGGGACAATGAACCGTCCGCCCCGCTTTTGGTATTCCGTTTCGCGCTTGATGATTTCCGGGGCAAAATTCCAGGCCAGCAGCAGCGCATAATCCGGCTGGTCGGCCAGCAACCGCTCCGGCGGGCGCACGGGAATCCACGAACCCGGGGCGATTTTGTTCTGTTTGAACGGCGTGTTATCAATAATGTAGTCCAGCTCGTTCGTGCCCAGGCCACAGGTGTTTAACAGGGTGTTGCCCTTGGCGGAGGCGCCGTAGCCAATAATGCGCCTGCCCTGCGCCTTCAGGCGGCGCAGCAGCGCCGGCAACTGGGTGCGGATGTGCGTCACGCGTTGCGCAAAGGCCTCCCAAGTGGCGGGATCGGCCAGCCGCATCTGCCGCTCTTTTTCGATGGCCTGGGCCACGCTGGCATGGGGCGGGACTTTGGAGGCGCGATGCCGCAAGTGAAACAGGATGGAACCGCCATGGATCGGATAATGATCCACGCGGGAAACCATGAACGCCGAGTCTTTCACCAGCGCTTCAATCGCCGCGACGGAAATATAGGACAGGTGTTCGTGATAAATCGTGTCGTACTCCGTGTGCTCAAAGAAGTCGACCACGTAGGGCACTTCGAAGGCAATCAGGGTTTCGGGATGCGAAACCGCCTCCAGTCCCGTCACCAAATCCCGCAGATCATCAATGTGCGCGAAGACATGGCGGCCGAGGATCAAATCCGCCGTGCCCCATTCCGACCGCAGCTTTTGGGCGTTGGCCGCGTTGAAAAACTCCTTGCGCGTGGGGATGGCCGTGGCCAGCGCGACATCCGCGATGTTACTGGCGGGCTCGATGCCCAGGACGTCGCAACCCTGCTCCTGGAATTTTTTCAGGAAGACCCCCGTGTTTGAGGCGATCTCCAACACCTTGGAGCCGGCCCCCAGCAACGCGGTGGAGAGCAGATGCGTCATCATCTTGTTCAGATGCGTGTCCATGGTCTTGGACGTGGACGTGACGTAGGCGTAATGCGAATACAAAATATTCGGATCCACGGTGTCCGCCAGCTGCACCAGGGAGCAGTCCGGACACAGCACGACGCGCAACGGCAGCGAGATTTTGTATCCGGGCACATCTTCGGGCCGGAGGAAATCGTTGACCAGGGCGGTTTGGCCGAGGTCAAGAATCAGTTTCAGGTTGGCTGAACCGCAAGTGCGGCAGTGGGTCCGGGCTTGAATCATGATGGCGGAATTTTATAGGGGGAATGCGGGTTTAACTCATGGCGGATCTCATCCACCGGATCGCGCCGGCCGGGGCCTTTGAACAGCAGACTGGTGACGGTCACCACCAACCCCGCCGTGGCCCCGACATTCTGGTAGGCATGCACCACCCCGCGCGGCACATGAATCCGGGTCGGAGCCTGTTCCCCGGTGTGAATGATCCAGCCGGCGGCCGGACCCGCCGCCCCGGGGCGGTCATCCCACAGATAAACGCGAAAATTCGAGGGGCCGGCAAAAGTGAAATAATCATCCTGCCCGACATGCTGGTGCGGCCCCCGGCCCACGCCGGGATGCGACCACGAGGTGCAGGCCATGAGGGGCTGGAAACCGGCGGGCACTTCATCCACGCGAAAGAGTTCGTGCAGGCTGCCCCGGGGATCCTGGTAAACCGGCAACGCCTCCACGCGCACGCCCGGCAATCCGGGAATTTCATAAATTCCGCGCACTTCAACTGTTTGCCAGAGTGTGGACATGGGCGCAAAGGCTACCTAAAAGCGTTCCATTTGAGCGAGCATTTTCTTCAGCCCCGGCCGCCACGATCCCAGCGGCCGCCCCAGCCAGCGGGAGAGTTTCTCATTGCTCATGATGGTGTAATCCGGCCGACGCATGGTGGAGTTAAAATACGCACTCAACACCGGCTCCACGGCGGGCACCGCCGGGATCAATTGCGCTTCTGCCGCCGCCGCCAGAATGCCCTGCGCCCAGTCATACCGGCTGACTCCCTCATCATTGACGGCATGAAACAAGCCGGTGCCGCCGCCCTGCACCAGGTCCAACGTCCATTGGGCCAGGTCGGAGGCAAAGGTGGGAACGGAGGCCTGATCGGTGGCCGATTTCATCGGACGCCCCTCGCGCGCGCTTTTCAGGATGGTGTGAATGAAGGTCTTGGTTTGGGTCGGGTGCCAGTCAAACACCCAACTGGTGCGCAACACCAGGTGTGCCGGCGAGGCACGCAATACGGCCTGTTCGCCGGCAAATTTCCCGGCCGCGTAGTGGTTCAGCGGGTGGGCGGGGTCCGCTTCCGTGTAGGGTGCCTTTTTGGCACCATCGAACACATAATCGGTGCTGTAGTGAACCAGCCGGATGTTCCTTTCCGCGCACAGTTCCGCCAGCGTTTGCGGGGCGGTGGCGTTGATGGACCAGGATAAATCGCGTTCGATCTCACAGCGATCCACGAGATTGTAAGCGGCGGTGTTGATGACCACCTGCGGATGCCATTCATCCAGCCGTTGGGCCATCAAGACCGGATTGGCCAAATCAAACGCCGCGTGGCCGGTAAAGCAAAATTCCACGCCGGTGGGGGCGATTTGTTTCAATTGATAGGCCAGCAGCCCGTCGCCGCCGGTGACAAGAATACGTTGCATACGCAAGGCTAGCCAGCCGGACTAGCGGCGTCAATCGGCAGCACACCGACCGGCGCACCGACCGAGGGGGCAAATATTTTTGGGGATGGGTTCATGACTGTTTCAAAGCGTAAAAAGTGATAGTTCGGCAGCGCGAACAAACAACTTGAGCAATTTTATACGGCTGGGTGGATGAAATAATTCCACTCGCCATCGAATTTGGCCGGCGTCAATTTGACACCTGCCAGTTCTTCATCTGTGACTTGAATCCCCGTTTCATATTGTCCCGTATTCAGCTCGGCTTTCACCAGCAATCCGCTGGTGGTCGTTGTGCTGGCGATCAGATTGACGATGACTTCATAGCTCGACAAAGGACGGCCGCGCCAATTCTTGGTGATGAAGCAGAACAGCCGGTGCTCGATTTTGTTCCACTTGCTCGTGCCCGGCGGAAAGTGGCAGATTTCCAACTGCAAACCCACCAGGTCCTACCTTGCCAATTCGCCGTTGATAAGCCAGATTACCTACCAACAGAACAGCGCGACACGGATGACGACCACCAAACAGTATGATTATCTGAACCGGCTGACGCAGATTTCATCCTCGCCGGGGGCCGCCTATACCCTGCCGCTGACATACAATTACAGCTACAACAGTGCCAATCAACGAACCAAAGACACGCTGGCGGATGGCAGCTACTGGGTTTATGGTTATAATTGGCTGGGCCAGGTGACCAATGTTTGCAAATATTTTGCCACTGGCGCGCCGGTTCCAGGCCAGCAATTCGATTACGCGTTCGACACCATCGGCAATCGCACGCAGACGATGTCCGGTGGTGACACCTACGGAGCCAACCTGCGCGTGGCCAATTACACCGCCAACAACCTGAACCAGATCACCAGCCGGGACATTCCCGCTTATGTGGACATCATGGGGGCCAGCATCCTGACCAACACGGTCACCGTCAATGGCCAGACCGCTTATCGGAACCAGGAGTATTACCGGCAGCAATTGGCGGCGAACAACGGCACCTCAGCTTTGTGGACGAACATCACCGTTGCGGGCGGGCAAACCGTGACGGGCAATGTTTATGTGCCTAAAGAGCCGGAAAGTTTCAGTTATGATCTAGATGGCAACCTGCTCAGTGACGGAAGCTGGGCCTACACTTGGGATGCGGAAAACCGGTTGGTGGGCATGACGAACAACACGGGTGTGGGGCCGCTTTACGGGCTTGGATTTGCGTACGATCCCAAAGGCCGGCGGATTCAGAAGATCGTGGCCACCAACAATGGCACGGCCTATATCGGGCAATCCACCAACACTTACCTGTACGACAACTGGAATCTCATCGCCCTCTTCAATTCATCTTTCATCCTTCATCCTTCATCCTTTTTCATGTGGGGCAGCGACCTCTCTGGCTCCATGCAAGGCGCAGGCGGTGTGGGCGGATTACTTGAGGTCAGTTACTACGGGTCTTCAACAACAAACTGTTTTCCAGCGTTTGATGGGAATGGAAACCTGTCTGCACTCATCAACTCGGCAGATGGGACGCTGGCGGCCAATTACGAATACGGCCCCTTCGGCGAAGTCATCCGCGCCACTGGGCCGATGGCCAAGGTGAATCCCGTCAGGTTCTCGACCAAATACCAGGACGATGAATCTGATCTCCTATATTACGGCTTTCGGTACTACAAGCCGTCAACTGGAACGTGGTTGAGTAGAGACCCAATAAACGAAATAGGCTTTGATTCTCTCTACGGAAATTTGATTCACAAAAGGAAAAGTAATTCTGAAATTGCTAATGAGTATTTGGCTAAATTGTTTTTAAACAAACCATATCTCCGTCAAACACTCGAGCCTGTGGTGAGCAGGATTAATTGGGATGCGGTTAATATTCCAAGTGATGAATCAAAGCCAATTGGAGATGGTAATATTTACGAATTTGTGAACAATAATTCTGTTAATGCTTATGATTATCTTGGTCTGGCTGGGAGTTGGTTTCCTTTAATTGATGTTCAAATCTGCCTGATAAATGTTGAGCCTGGAAGTGGCCTGACATTCCCCCCAGCGATTATATTTGGATTCACGCCACAATCTAAGCCCTGCTCCCGATATCTTGCTAAAAAATGCTGTCAGATGGCGCAGACTACTTTCGACTCAGTTTATAATGGAGTGCCAGGCACGCCCGGAACAGGATATGCGGTCTCGTTGGCAGCAGCAGCAGCGGTATTCAACAGTTGTGTTAATCTGGGATATTAATATATGCAGATTGCCAAAAACGAATGGATTATGGTTGGGGCCGGAAAGCTGTTCAGTGCACCTTTCTTTAGCCGCGTGTTATTATTTAGGCTACATGACATTAAATCTTCTTTTTTGGTTTATCACGATGAGACTCATGTTGTGTCAGAAGTAAGCACCACAGCTATGGCGGCAAAGATTCCCGACTTGGCGAATATTAATTTGGGGCATGTGGTCATGGCAACTAAAGTGCCTGGATCGCCAAACATTTCTGTGCATTATTGTGCTTCGTCATCCTCCATTGCCTTTGAAGACCTGATGAATCTTCCAGCAAAACGAATGTCATTTGACGAATGTGCGTCGGGCGTCACTAATTATAGCAATATTGCATTTCGAATAGAACCGTTTCTGTTGCCTTGTTCAAAGAGATTGTTATTAGCTCACCAAGGCAGGCCAACTCAGAGTTTTAGCATGGAAGGTGCTAACTATACAGTTACTGGCCCTGTGTCTTTTAATGACTGGCCGAACGGGGTTCCAATAGATAAAACAAAATGGAGCTGTTGGAGAGTTTGTCTGTATTGTATTGGGTCTAATGGTATGCGTGAATTCAACGAATACGATCACTGGAGTGTGGCCGCACTGGACGTGGGTCAGGAGGGGCAATTAGATTCAATGGTCCAAATGGAGCCCAATACAGCCGCGACCGCACAGGTCTAACCCTAAATTATTGCCGATTCATTCCCGTTTTCAGACAAAAAGCGCTTCCCGCAACTTTTAGCTTCCGTTCGCACTTCGTCTCGTTCTTCCGAACCTATGATGTCCGTATAGTTTGCGCATTTTGCGCGACGGGCTCCATTTGAGGGCGGCTGGCCGGGGTGACTTTCATCCCGGTTGTGACCGCTGGCCAGTCCAGGAGGCTGGCCCCCGTTGAGCGCAGAACGCCGTGTAAAGGGTCACCCATTAAGGCGTTGGTCAGTAAGCGTCACCCGTAGCACCACTACAAATGGCACGAGAGATGTCGTAATCTCGGACTATGACATCTCTGATAAAGGCGGAAGCAACTACGATCATCAAGGCGGACGGGCTTGGCCGGCGGCAGACTTCTGCGGTTCGGCGGGAGAAGCTGCTGGACGAGTTTGAGCACAGCGGTCTCAGCGGCTTGGCAAAATTCGCCGCCTCCACAAACGCCCACGCCAGATATTTATTCCCGCACTTTTGGTTGTTGTCGCCTTTCTGTGGAAAAGGGGTCAGACCTGAATGGCACTTAGTTAAGCCCTAATACTTTCTTGCCCAAGCGTTTGCGGCGGACCGGGCCGGGCACGGTTTCAAAGAGGATTTGCCTGGAGAGCCGCTGCATTTGCTGGATGATCTTCTCCAGCTTGCGCTGGTTGACCACCGCTTGGCGCATCCAATCGTATTGTTCCTGAGACAAGGCCATGGTCACCGTCCTGGCTTTGACTTTTCGGGTCCAGACATAACGGCTGCCCTGCTGGCCGGGACGGCGCTCAAACACGCTGCCCTGGCTGATGTAGCCCAACTTGGCCAGTTGGCGTTGCCGTTGGCGGTACTGCGGGGAGGGGGTGGAGGCAC
>Ga0302319_10010049_pt1 | contig 18097 bp, 28 predicted proteins | sample Bog_T0_2_FD_203319 | JGI IMG/M metagenome (GOLD analysis project Ga0302319, IMG submission 203319) | Peat permafrost microbial communities from Stordalen Mire near Abisko, Sweden - Bog_T0_2 | ecosystem: Environmental > Terrestrial > Soil > Wetlands > Peat | place: Sweden: Abisko, Stordalen Mire...
ATGGTCACGTAGTCGGAATACGCAAACGTTCCAACAAGTACTGAAGTAATTGCCCCGAAGGAAGCAGGGTAGCAGTAGTATGGATACACACCGCCAGTGCAATTGTAAGTCATGGAGCGGGCCCGTGTGGTGGTTATCGCCGAAGAGGGGAAAGCCAGGATGTCGCTGGTCGCTACCGTGGGATTCAGCGAAACGCCCCAGTACGCTTTAGGTATGAAACTCACCCCTGTCGAAGCCGTCGCCGTGTTGATGCCGTCGTTCACTGTAATCGTCCAATTGGTGTTGGTGGATAGGCCGGGGGCGGCAAACGTTTGCTGATAAGTACGAAGTCCTGGAGCGAGTGAACCGATGCCACCATCGATGCTCTGCGAAACAATAACCTTATTGACCGTCCAGGAGAGCGTCACCTCAGATATGCTTGCGCCTAACTCCAAAGCGCTCTGATCGGTGCCAATCGACAACTGAATCGGTACATAGAGAAGATAGTTCAGCGCCTCTTCCACGTTGGCGTAGCCTGGAAGATCATAACTTGTCGTGCTGGCTGTTGCCGCCGCACCCGTTGGCCCCGTGGGTCCGGTGGGCCCGGTTGGGCCGCCGAATGGCCCGGTAGCGCCAGTGGGGCCTGTGCCGCCAGCGCCAGTGGCTCCAGTGCTTCCGGGAGCGCCGGGAGCGCCGGGAGCGCCCGCGCCCGTCACACCGGAAGGCCCGGTAGCGCCGGTGGGGCCTGTGCCGCTACTACCAGTGGGCCCCGTTTCGCCCATACCCGGAGGGCCGGGAGGACCTTGCGGCCCCGCTACATTACCAATGCAGCCATCATTCCAAGGTGATGAAACATAAGGAAGGTTGAACACCGAAGGCTGATTCATGGGCGGCATGCGCGGAGCGGGCGGTATATAGGAACTCATCTGATAGCCGTCGCCTTGATCAAACCAATCCGACTGCGAAAATAAGTTGATAGCTCCGGCGAATTGCACCCAATAGCCTGCCACCGGGTCCTTGCCAGCCGCTACCAACATGAGTTGCTGTTCAAGCACCAGCTTGACGGGCATCATCGGCGCGACCGTATAGGTAACGTTCTGGCCGTTCTGACTGGCCGGTTGCAGTTGATCCCATAACGCCGCTACCCCAACGTACTGGTTCAGATAAGTCGTGAAGCTAGTAGGATCATCAGCACTAAAAGGCGAAGATGTTCCGGGTAGGAGCCGTTGGCCGAAAAGAAAGGTGGAAGGCGTGGTTGTACTAGGGATGAACTGAATCGTCTGAACATTGAGGATAGGGCGATAGCCCATGCCTTGATTGATAGCTAGAATGCGTCCGCCCATTGAGTCTCCTCAATCAAGAGGTTGGTAGTTCATTGGGCGTGAAAATATCTGTTAAATTTTTATTTCACATCCGAAGAAAGTGTGTTATCGTCTTACTGGAACGAAGGATTTGTAGTTATCCCTTGTACTCGCGGACCAAAACGGCTGTGTTGTGGTCCACCAGCATCACGTTCTATAAGAATCTTTACGAGAAGACAGGAGTACAATCATGTTGCAACTTTTGAATGAGCCGATCACTTCCTACGATGTGGCGGAAGCACTCAAGAATTTGGAGGGCGTTTTCCTGGTGGAACGCGCCGGTCAGAAGTCGCTAGTCACGTCCGCCGCTGGGCACTCCATTGTTTCCTGGGTGCCGGTAGGTGAAGTAACGCAGGTTACCACCACGGGAAATCCCCCGTACACCATCACGCCGATCACGCAGCAAATGCAGGCGGCTTTCAAGATCATCGGACAGGGCGGCGGTCAGGGTGACCAAGGCCAGGGCGGAAGGCGCTCAGGCGACTAAGAGCCCAAAGTCGCGGTAACACTCCAAGAAGGCCCACCTTTTCAGAGGGGTGGGCCTTCGCCTTATAAGAAAGAAAATGCCGACGCAGTCTCTTGTCCGAGTCATTCAAAATCAGAAGGACAACTGCCATGCGAAGGCAAGATTCACGCTTGCCGGTAAGATCAACGGTGGTGTTGTGATGTAGTTTACAAGCACTATGCTATTCGCTTCTGGCGCTGTCGGCGAAAAATACGGAGCGGTCAGCATCGCGGTCGGACCCCCATTTGCGGCCAACGTAGTTCCGCCGCCAATCAAACCCATCTCACGAATCGGCAGGGTTACATTGTCGCTCGTGGCGTTGAAAATCGTAGTGAATTCTACCTTGGTCGTCAGCGCCGTCGTTGGATTGCCGTTCCCGTCAATATACGTTGTATTGGTGATTGCTTTGCGCTTGATCTCTGCTACCATGGCCGTCTGAACCGCTGTCGGATCAGGTTGTTCGCTGGCCGACCAACCAGCGACGTTCACACCGCCAGAGCCCAGCGCCAGACCCCAGACGCCCGCCACCGGATCGGCTGAATTGGCGAGTAACCGGGCGAATAAGTAGCTGATCCCGGCGCATATGACGTTCTGGCGCTGGTAAAGGACGTTCTCCGGGCGGTCGTGTTCATAGATGGTGACCCTTCCCTTGATTGAAGCCGCTGTGTTGAAGCCATCGAACATTTAAAGACCCTCTAATTGAGACCGTTCAAAGTTCGGCTATGAGGAGATGCTAGTCCATCTTGACGTGGGCTTTAATCTTGTTGACCTGATTGAACCACTCGCGGATATCGGTCTGGATCAAAATGAGAGTGGAGTCGATCTTATCCAACCGCTTGTTATTTGCAATGTAACCGAAAATCGCGCCGCCTAAGGCGCACACGGCGGCTATAATCACTCCGCAAACCGCTATTATGGCGATCAAAACGTTGTCGCTTATGTTATGCATTCTAAAGCAATTATAACACAGAATGACCTACTTCGCCACCACCAGCCGCGCCATCCAATCCGCTGGCCGCGTCTCCCCGCTAGGCATGCGCTCTTGCACGTTTACCTTGAAGGGCCAGGGCGTAGAGCGCGTCGTCTGGTCGCGGAACATCTGGATAATGGCCGATGGTTCGTCCGGCCTCTCTAGCAAGCTGAGCGGAGCAAGGTTGATTTCGCGCACTTCCGGAATGCGGCGCACGCTGGAAGCGGCGGTGATGCTGGTTTGGCCGCCACGAGCCTCCGCGCCGGGTTGCTCCACGGCGGCGGTGATGCTGTTGCTTCCGGAATCAAAAGCGCCTGAGTTGCCGATGGCGGATTTGATTTGGCTTGGATGGAACACGATCCAGCTATCGTTACCCGCGTCCTCAACCACGTTCTTGTAGACGATGCCGTCATAACCCTTCTCCGCGAGAAGCTTCAGCGCCTTTGTATTGCTTCGATGATCCTCAAATTCATCAGTGTCGATCTCACCCATCTCAAGCAAAGTGGTGGCAATCGCTTCTTCGCCTTCCCACCCAACTGGGTATCGACGCATACTCTCATCGTCATCGTAACCTTCATCACCATATTCGAGATTGCGATCATACTCATCTAAGTCAGCGATGGTTTCCCCACGGTCATTGATGGCGGCCAGATCCGGTAGTCGTAACGGATTCTTAATGGACAGGTAGACGGGGATGATGTTGGCACCTTCTGGCACTGTTGGTTCTCTTTTGCGCTTAAAGTCCTCAAACTCAGCTATGTTGCCGTGCCGGTCATTCGCCGCCGCCATCGTCCCAAAATGCGTGAAGGCGTGGAACTCACCAATGTCAGATCGTGTGGCGTGGTACATCACCAGCGGCTTGCCCTGCGCGTCCACGACTTCGCTTCCGCTAAACCAACCCTTGAATCCCGGCGTCTGGGTAATATCCACCTTCGCCGCCGTAATCACCTTTGATCTGGTCTCATCCACGAACGCGGGCGGTAACGGGAAATGCCCCTCATACATGATGAGCCCCTTGTTCGGCGACGTCATCCCGGCGTCACTGGCGTCCTTCTCAGAAAGATTCTCAAAGCACTTGTGCGCGGCCTGAATCACTTCGGCGATGCGGGCTTCTTCAAACTTCAGGGAGAGCAGGAACGCGGCGGTATCGTCTAACAGGGCGTCAAAGGCTTGGCGCGAATAGCTTTCGATGGCGGCGTTATCCAAGCCGTCCACTGGCACGCTGATGGCGAAGCGCGTCATGGTGGGGATGCCCAGGTTGAGTGATAGCGTTACTTTGGGCCGTGCGCCCATATCGATGGAAACGGTAAGTTCGGCTTCTTTAGGGGCGAGGAAGGCGGTCTTTGAGGGAGGGAGTTCCTGGCTCTTACTAGCTAACTCCCTAAAGCCGCTCTCGGGAGTAGTTCTTGCCACAGCCTTCTGGATAGCCCGTATTTTCCTCTGGAGTACCGGCCAATTCTGCGTATTCAACTGTAAGATCGACATTCTAACCTGCGTTAGATTACGTTGAGATCTCATATTCTGGTCACACGTAATAAATAAGTCAAACCCCCCGGCGTCAGCAGCCTTTAACAAATTTCCGTTATGTAGCTCCTCCCAACCAAGATCATCACAGGTGGAGACTTCATGCGTGGACAAATACCTTCTTAACGGCGCTGGAACGTCGTGATCGAAAAGAATCCTCATCATTTTCACCTACTTGAGGCAATGCGAAGTCCACTACTGACTGAACGAGTGAGACCGGAATCTCAAACCAATCGGAAATCTCCGCTAACGTCATCCCATCCATGTAGCTTTCGATAATGGCATCCGCTTGCACCCGTGAACCCTTTAAAACGGGAGCCCCTTGAAGTTTATTAGGCTCCCGCTCAACTTCGGAGCAGCCGGTCCAATCAACGGGGATTGATCCGAATACTTCTTTGGGAAAAGCAAAAGCGAGTGTGGACTTAACCTGCCGTAGCGGAACCCTAAACATTCCCGCGATCTGGGCTGGCGTTACGCCTGCCTGATAGTTATCGGCAATCGCGGCGGCAGGTACGCGCGAATGTTTAAGAATGGGTGCTCCACTCACTTTGCCGGGAATCCGTTCGACTTCGGTACAAGCTGTCCAGTCCATATCCGATTTTACCACTTCCGCTGTCCGGTATTCCACCATTCGGTCCTGGCTAGCCGCGCCAAGCGCCGCCCGCTTCGACGTCCCGCTGATGCACGGCACCTGCATACCCATGATGTTACGATTCTTCACTTCGTACCCAAGGATCTTCGCCAGTTTCGTGTACATCGCGGTCTTCTCCGGGTTGTGGCTAGCGATAGCCAGTGCGCCATATTTGGCGATCCAACCGTTAATGACCCGCGCCATTTCCTTGAGCGATCCCCGGCCTAACCCGCCCGGTTGCCGTTCGCTCTGCTGCTCCAAGCTGAAAGCGTCCATGCCCACGCGCTGCATGCCGATCTGGTAAAGGTCCGGTATGATGCCGGTCTGCATGACGAACAGTTCATAGTCGCCGATGGTGACTTCTTCCACGATCTCATCGCCGGACATCTCCATATACTCGCGCCCAAAATCTGAAACGTTCACGGCTGTCTTGGGTTGAAGGAGCGGATGCCTTGACTTTTCTGCTACTATACTAGTGAGGCCGCATGGTGGTGGATGACCACCACTTGACGAAAGTCGGGATCTGGGGACGACCGCACTCCCCCCAGGATGTGGTCTTGTCTTGATAGCTTCCGCTGGCTTACCAGAGAACTCCCTGAAGATCGGTCCATGTGGTCCAATCTCTATTTCGGGCTCATCGGAAGCAGTCTTTGGGGCCTTTTTCGGTTCCAACAGCCAGGATACCTTGATGCCAGCCGCTTCCGCTTCCTCATCGGACTCTGGTCGTTTGAATAGGCGCTGCTGACCCTGCTCCTCATTGCGCTCTTGCTCGTGAAGCGCTGGGTCAAAATACTTGTTTAGCTCATGAATAGCGACTTGAACGTCAACTTTAAGATCGGCGGTGACGTACGGTGTGTCAGATTGAGCGCCGCGATTGTGGATCGCGTCATCCGCTGCGGATTCGTCATCAAGGCACTCAACAATACCGTTTCCGTCATAGCTAATTCTGGTGTTTGAGTCTTGACCACAACTATCAATCAGGTGCCAAAGTAACTGCTGTAACTTAGACGGTGGTTTACTTCCATAGGAGTAACCGTGCTGATGCATGTCTCTCCAGACCTCTTCAGGTAGAGAGGCCACAAATGCCGCTTCAAGGTTTTGCCGTAGCGGTGAAGCTTCATCTGGTATATTCGTAGACCCAAGTCGCACACTTATGTTGTGGTAATCGCTGGAATCCGTCGTGCTATGCCTTTTGTCGGGGTTCTTCTCGAAGTACTCTTCTAACTTGCGCTCAGCGGCTTCTTGCGCACCCGGAAACTCTATCTCAAACTGATCCGCTATACCCTGGAACAACGGAAGAGCTTCACCACCGTCGGTCTCTTCAACCTTATCCAGCATGTTGTCCACGAACAATTCCATGCTGCCCGTGGATAAGTACGCTTCTAGTCTTTTTACATCCTGGTCGCTAGAGTCTCCCAGGAAATCCGCTACGGTTTCCCAACGGCGCAGGACCAACCCGTTATCCGTCCAATCGTCATTCACACCAAGCTTCGCTGCGATGCGGGCCTGTGAGTTACTATCTAACCCATTCGCCCGGTAATATTCTTTGAGCGACGTCATTGAATCCGGGTTGATCTCTTCAATGGCGTCACGCTGTTCTGGGGTCAGATCCTTCGGAGAGAAATTGTTCTCCGGCTTGTAGCCGCCACCGTCCATTCCAACGATGCGTTCGTCTTCAAGCAACGCGATGATGTATGGGTGGTAACGCGGCACTGGTTTTGCGTTATTTTTTCCCTTCATTTCGCCCAGTGTTCCGGTGTCTTCTCCACCAATCCTGTGAAGGATAAAAGTGCAATGGGGTTCCCACCGCTGCTCCTTGCCAACCTTCTTCGGTTGGCGCAGACTGAGGATGGACATGTTCTTGTTGTTTCTGTCCGGTGAGTTGCCGCAGTGCCCCATTGCCTTCGCTTCCACATCACAGGCGGCGCGGGGGAGGAGCCACCACGCCCAGCCGTCCGGGAATTGGATGAACACGCTGTCGTTATCTTCCGGGCGCGGCTTAATCGACTCCTTGGTTTCCTTCTGATAAGCTTCTTCAAACTCACGCAGCTTCGCCACCACGTCACGCGGTGAATCGTATGTAGGGCGAAACTCTTGGATCGCTGGGGCTGGCGTACCAAGAAAATGCTCAAGTTGCCATTTCAACTCACCGATACTGGGTTGTTGAGTGGTAGTATCGCCTGACTTTGAAAATGCTTCATAACGCCATTTCTTGACGACTTCCTTGATCTTCTTCTCAATTTCTAATCCGCCTTCGTAAGCATGGCTCGTTTTCTCCTCTTCGGGTCCGATAAGCAGGCAACGGCTCCAGCGTAAATACCAAACGACCCAGGCGCTCTTCTTCAGCACCCGCTTCGCCCAGGCGATTTCATCCACAATCTTTTTCTTCAGGTCTGGGGCGGTGTTCAGATCCGTCAACGCCTTGAACATCTCCTCATAGTTTACGGCGGCCTCTTTAGGCTCCAGGAGCCATGACGCCCCGGCTGCTTCCGTCTCCTTCTTCTTCGGCGCTTCCATCTGGTAAACTCTTTCGGTCGTCGTCGTCGCCGCCTTGCCCAGACCAGCCGCCTTCTGCTGCCGCCAAACGCCTTTTAGTTCGGTCAACGGGGTGCCGGTTCTCTTCACGCTCTCCACAAACTCTTTGGGATCTTGAACGGATTTCCAAACGTCGGTAAATATGATAGCGCCGTCGTTGAGCGAAACGAACGGAATGAAATTGTCGGGATAGTTGCGCATGATCCGGACCAAGTTGTAACGGGCGGGGTGGCTTTCAAACTGTTGCTTGTTAAGGTTGGATAGATCGACCATGACGCCGAAATTATCCTGGGCGAACTCTTTAATGCCGCCAATGGCGATCATCTTATTGGCATAAGGAAGCGCGTATAATTCGGCGATGAGACCTTCCCACGCTTCGACGGTGTGAGGCGGTACGCCGGGGGATTTGGCGGGGGCGGCTTTCTTCGCATCCTTGGCATTCATTAACGTCAAACGTGACGGCGGTGTATCTGGGAATGCAGCCGCTTCCTTCCCAATCGCATTGGGCCCGGTCTTTGTGGTGTACCCCACGCAGTCACAGCCGTTCTTCTCTTCGTCGCAGCCGAAGTCCGGGGGGTGAGTGTGCTTGGACCACGGGTGGCCGCATACGCAGCGCCCGTTTGCTACTTTTCCGCCAGTTCCCATGAATACCCCTACCAAGTAGCCGGGTAGTCTAACGCCTAACGTTAGTCTGGAGTCATGAATTACCCCGCTGTGTAGTTACGCGCGTTAACGTTTCGGGAATGGATTGGTATTTTTATCAGGCCGACGCGGGTCTTTATGTTGGCTGACGCGCCTGCTAATCAGTATAACGCTTCATAACGCCTGCGGCGGGTGTATGATTCCTTCATGACAACAATCCTTGAACAGCTATCGATTTTAGACGAAATCACGTTGATGGTGAAGTCTATTTCCGATGCAGCGATAGCGCATGCCAGCGGCAAGACGGATGCGTTAGAGGAAAATGAAAGGCCGCTAGGGACGATCCACAGCGATGTATGCAAGCGCCTTTTTGTTTCAAGCCATAAATTCCTCAGCGAAGCGAAGGCATATGAGGCGCAAGCGGAAGCCGCCGAAAGCGAAATAGAGGAGAAAGAATTTAAAGCCAAATCAGACCGCGCCGCCACATTGGGGCGGCTTTGCAAAGAGTTATTTTGGGCCCAAGTTCAGGAGGACTTGGATTTCCACGGTGATATAGGGATACGGGCGGGTTGGATGGCTGTGGAAAGGACGGCACGGCCAAAACCCCCGGCAATTCTAAGCGGGTTGCTTGGTTTTAGCGCTTAGAACGGGGGTCTTGAACCTTGGAAGTTGCTAGAGCATGGTTAGCTTAGATGAAAGAGCGCGGGCTCTTCCAGCGCCAGTTGGGCAAGCCTAGCGCCTAGATCGCATAGAGCATCGTAGTAGTCCGACGAAAGATGATTGCCGCTGTAGTGATGGCCCAGTTCATGGATGAGGAGTGCGTTGATCTCCGCCAGCGGGCCGGAAAACCATTTCTGGCCTAACCGTCCTTGGTTCAAGGTAAGCTGACCTTTGCCGTAGGCCGCCGCGAAATTCCAACCGCGATCCGTTGTTACTTCGACGCGGATACTTTGGCCCACCAGCCGCTCCCCTACACGCCGCATGTAAGCAACCGCTTTGCGTACCGGGTCCGTCCATGATGCTTCCGGCACCGTGCTTAAAGGCTGCCCATCCGGGCTAAAAGGCTTGGGGCTTGGCGTCACCTGACCAGCGGGTAGGATGGCTCCCGCGCGGCGGGCGGCTTCCCACTCCTCCTTTGACATCTGACTGCCGTAGACAAGGGTATAGCCCTTGCTGACCGCGATAGCGTTCGCTTCCTGGTCGGACGGATCATAAGAAACCCGCCTGAATCCAAAACGTAGTTCCGTCACCCGTTCAACCGTCTCAGGCTCAAGCTTCGCGCCATGCGTCTGAAAAGCATCCTTCACCCAAGTGGAGTTCGCATCGTCGTGGCTGATGAACTCACGCATCTCATCCACCAGGATGGCCCGGACAGCGGAGATGTAGGACGGCGGCACGTTGTCGCGATCCAGATTCAGCGGGATCTTCTGCATAACATTCACATGCCAGCGGTCGCCGGTCTCAACAACTGGAATACCCATTTCGTATAGTGAGGGCGTCTCACCCGGCAGCGCTTCATAAATCTCCAGCTTGGTCTTGCGTTGAGATTTCCTTAGGAAGCCTTCCGCGTCAGCTACTTCCGTGGGCAGGGTTGCCTCTACGGAACAAAGCGGTGTGCGAACCGCTAGCGTAACGCCGTTATAAACCGTTGTGATGCCTGCGGGCGGTATGATCTTGTGAACCATGGCCGTGCATTGCGCCATCTCTTCGTCCGTCATACGAACGACGCCGGTGAACACCGATCCGCGCTCCCGGCGCTTGCGGCTCAGGCGGCGGCCTTCCTTGTCAAATATCACTGTGCCGGTCGTAGTCGAAATCTCAGCCGACTCGCATAGAGCCAGAACAAGCTTCTCACCCAAATTGAACCGGCCACGCTTTTGAACATTGCTTTTCTTGCTGGATTCGGCAAACAACGTGAAGGCGTGTGTAAGATCGATGAACCCAGCGGGGTTGTCGTCTTCCACCGTCACCGTCACGTACCGCGAACCGGGGAGCCTTTCAAGGGCGGCGACTACCTTTGTCGTCTGCTCATCGTAGGAGTTCTGTAGAAGCTCCGCCAAGATGAATTCTTTACCGCGCCGCTCCAACAGCTTCGCAAGTCCGGCCTTATCAACATCAAACCATTTCATTGTCGTCCCTCTTGCATCTTTTTACATATCTGCTTTATTTCAAGAAGGGACTGGTGTAGCTCCACTAAGCGGTCGGGATTCATACAACGCGGGGCCAGGGTTTCTCCCGATAGACCTAGTTGCGAATCGCTCCAGAAGCGGACCTTCTCAGAGATTAACGTGAAAGCGGTCAGCATCGTTAATTCGTCCATTGAGCCTCCAGCCACAAACGTGGCGACGTTATAACACTACCGGCTGAATCGTCAACATAACCCCAGTCCCATTCGATACCCTTGCTAGGGATCACAAAGATAAAGCCGCCGCCGCTAGTAGGGACGGCCCAACCTAGATGGACCCCCCATGTCTCGTATCTTTTAGCCTTCATTGATCTCCTCCTTATTTCCGCCGCGCGTTCGATGCTCTACAACAAGCTTCACGGGCTGTACTTCACCCTGCACTTTGTCGTTCCAAATTGTGATTGCCGACCCAATCAAAACCATAAGGTCGTCTTCCTTAATATGAATCTCACTATGATTGCCTCGCTTGGCAAAGGCCCGCCGCGCTATCTTGCGGGCCAGTTCGATAATTTCACTCTCCGTGTCGGCCATTGTCTTATGATGAACGAGTAACGCGATTAGGGGTTGTTTTGCCCGCGATTACGGCTGGCAATACGACGGTCTCAGCCGCTTTGGGCTCCACTGGCGCGGTCATGGGTTGATATTTCGCCCAGCCGTTATTCGGTAAGGCCGCCCCAGCTTCATCCCGACGCTTGGGAAATAAGCTGCCACCCTCTTTATTTTGACCGAACTGAAACCGCGCTCCACAGGAGCATTTCAATTCGTAGTAGTCGTTCTTATCAACCGTGCGGACCTGAAACCTGATCTCTTTGGACTGGCAGCAGCCGCAAGCGGCTTCAGCTTCGAAGACCTCTTGCACACTGGCAATCCGCTTGAATAGTTCTTTGGGCGTTTCAGCATCGATCTTGATGAAGAGCCGCCCGTCTTTTGTTTTGTATTGTGCTTCCATAATATTCCTTTATCTAACTGAGAATCCAACCTTCCAAACCTTTGGAGCATCTTTCACAAAGCGGTGTTGCTCTTCACCCGCCTTGAGCGCCAACCCGTTCGCGGTACGTTTAGTCATCCGTACCGTCCGTTTGTTCCTACTGTTTCTTGCATACGAAATTCGAAAGAGGCTACCATCGGGGAGTTCAATAATCGTACCCTCCGGGTGGGCAAATGCAGCCTCAACGTCCAACGTATCCATCTTCACGGTCGGCTTGAGTTGCTTACCTGTCATGTCTGGTGTCTCCATACTCTAATCTACCTTGTCGTTTCTAAAATGTTGACTCAAACTGAACGTTATTATTACCCCTTCGCCTTGCGGCGGGCGGCCTTAGAATGCTTCTTGTCGAGAGCTAGGTTACAACCGTTCGCGATACCGTTGATCGCCACTAAGTAAGCTAGGGCGGCGTAGGTGAGCCAGGGGGTATTGGAGAAGGTCATCACACCTTCCGCCATCATCACAAACCCTAGCGCCTTCACCGGGTGGCGGAAGGCAATCTTAGCCCAATCGAATACGGACTTCGCGGAGAAGGCTAAGCCGCCCGCGACGATCAGGACAGCGGCTACATTATGTAGGACGGCGGCGGAATCGGCGGGCTTCATGGTGAACTCGTGGTGGCCGATCCAGAAGGTCGATATCGGCGCTAGAGCGCCCAACAGCATGCCTCCGATGGTAGCCAAGCGGTTCTGCTTCTGGCTGGCTTGCTGTACCTGTTCAACGATGCTGAACTGGCTCGGTGGGGTGGTGGTCGGAAATTCCGTTATCGTGGTTGCCATACTCTAATCTATCCGCCTGCATGCGAAAAAAGGAATTGAAAACGACATTATTTTCAGAAAAGAAAAATGTCGTTTGTTTTCGATCCGATTACACTTTTGAGGGGGGCACCGGATAGATTAGAGTATGAGCAAAACGAAAATCCCGAAGTACTCCTTAGAGATCGGCGGCTTCGTCAATTGTGCGGCTACGCCTTCCGCGTGGCATGGTAAAATACCCACCGTAGCCGCCTTAGAGCGCTACGTGATGGAGGGGGTGGTGATGACCATGCCTGGTTTCATCAATGAGCAGATCGGCTACACGTTCGGCATTCAAATTCCTTCTTATGCCCGCATCCGCCGCAACGTCCCTGGCGGTAAAGTTATGGTCGAGTGGAAAGCGCCGATGTTCACGGTGCTCCCCGATCCTAAAGACTTCCCTGAACTGATGACCATGGAGAAGTTCTGGGCTGACGAGAAAGAGCATCTGGAGCGCACGAAACAAACCGGAGAGTACGACCGCCGCCGCGCGGCTTACGAAGCTAAGATTGAAGCTTTGAAAACGAAATAACACTATGACCAAGAAACAAATGCGGGAACTACGTATCAACCAGCATGTTAGCTATCATGCTCTCGACGATAAAGGCTACCGGCATGAACTAAAGGCGCGTGTCCTGGGCTTCAGCAAGACGAATCTGCGTGTAGTAATCGCCCTTGCCGACAATAGTGTAAGGACCGTTTCCGAAACCCACCTCTCGCACCCTAGATCAGAGCCACATAAAGTGAGCGACCCGAACACACCGGAAGCTCAGGCGGCTTCCACCGAATACTGGGAAAAGCGGTCTAAGCTGAAGCCGATAAAATAAACTCCGGTTTGAATCAACATTTCACAAAGCACCCGGTAGATTAGAGTATGGAACTACTAACCAAAGAGACATCAACGGGACTTAAAAGAGCCGCTATCGACGCCCTGATGAGCCAGGACGCTCCCAACGCCAGTGGGGTGCTGTTCAGCTTCGCCCATCACATGCAGACGATCTGTGACGCATCTAATGAGCTAAACAAGGGTACCGAGTGGAAAAACACCCACCCTATCACCATCGTGTTCTTAGATACCCTTGCGACTCTGGCGGGCATTGGTACTCGACAGACCAGCTTAGTGATGAACGCTATGACCAAGGTTGAGGCGATTCAACGAGGAGAGGCGTTCGAGTAATGCTTAAAACACTTCTATGCACCCTTACGCTTTTTGCCGCGATGGGTCAAGCCGCTGATAGACTGACGACCATTGGCCTGCCGAATGGCTATTACTGGAACGCCCTCACTGTTTCGCAGCGGATCGCGTTCATCAATAAACTAGAGGAGGTGGAGAACATCTCCTTTCAGGGCGAACGTCTTTCACCTACTGAAATAGCCCAAAGGATTACCCGATTCTATGCCGACGAACCGGCCAACCTGAAAGTCCCGGTTATGCTCATCAAATGTAGTGTGATAGACGCCGTCAAGGGCCAAACGGCGATAGCTGCCAGGGAAGACCGGCAGGCATGGCAACAAGCCTTCGGCTTGGGAGAGGCGGGAACTCAATGAGCGCCCAGAGTGAGAAGATAGCCAACCTTAACGACCTGTGCCGCCAAGGACGCTTAGGGGTCCATAAGGTCACCAATGGCATCAATGCCCTGCCGATGCCGGATCAAGCCATGATCATCCAAAAGGTCATGAGCTTCAAAGACTTCACTCCCGGCAACGATCCCCATGGGGAGCATGACTTCGGGTCCTTCGAACACAATGGCAAACATATCAACTGGAAAATTGATTACTACGCACCCGACATGAAGGGTGGCAGTGAAGATCCGGCTGATCCCGAACAAACCGTTCGGGTGTTGACGATCATGCTAAGTGAGGAATACTAAAATAAAGTCCCGTTTGAATCAACATTTCGAGTTTCACTCGGTAGATTAGAGTATGGGATCAAACACACAGCCGACAGCCGACCAAGTCGAAGCATTACGCAGGTATGCCGCTGCACATGGCCGCACCTGGAAGGCGCAACTCCATCAAGCCTGGATGACGGGCCAGTATGACGCTGGCGACTATGATAGCACCCTACAGTGCATCCGCAACCAGTTCGGGCCCTCCTGGTTGGTCCGGTTCAGTTTCAATAAGTTCTCGATAAAGGAAGTGAAGTAATGTACGACGAAGAATACGACGACGAATTCGATGAGCGTGAGCAGTTCGCGAACCCTGGCGGCAACTCCGCCTTACGCGCGGCAACGCCCAATAACCCCCGCAATCTACCGTGTCCCACCTGCGGTAAGGCGAACAAGCTGACGCCGAAGGATAAGGCGCTGGGCTACCAGTGTGACGCCTGCGCTGATCGCGACGAAAGGGGAGGTTTTTGATGGAAAACGTTATTCAAAACATTGTTACTTACGGCTTTTTGATAATCGTCGGTGGCTGCTTTGTTTCCATGCCCTTAATAGCTATCCACAGCATTTACCGTTACTTCGTTCCAGCCCCGTATAACCCATATGCGTGTTATTATGCGCCTCCGCTTTCAGAACGGGATCATATGACCAATGAAATCAAGAAGGCGGTCAACGAGGCAATGGGAGAAAGGGAAGGTTTCTAATGAATAAAATCATAAAGATTGAACTAACACTTTTGACGACTGACCATTGGGAAGTAGCCATCACAAAGGTGTTCGACACGCCCGACGATATTCTGATGGTCAAAGAGGATGGGGGTAGCGGATTCCACCATGCCCTTGACGTGGCGCGGGAGATGGTTACGTGGACGCCAGCAAACGTGGAGACGGCGGAAAACCGGGGATGGGTGAGAGCATGATTGATGAAACAGAAGACATCCGCCGCGCGATGCAGGCGGATCTAAACAGCAACGCCGGGGAGCGGTCAGCGCTTGAGGCCCAGCATGGCAAGGTGTGGGCTCTGGATGAACTGCGGGTAGAATTCGAGATACTTCAGTTCGCCGCGCCTTTCGTGATCGTCAAACGCCTGAGTGATGGCGTCAGAGGATCGGTAAAGTTTCAGCATTCACCGCGTTTCTACTTTGAGTTTCATGAGGAATAGGGCGTTCTATGAGTGAAACCGAGGTTCCGCTATGCATCAACGAATCACCGGACGATCCCTGCCGGGGACCTATCCAATATCGCTACGTCGGCAAGGCAAGCAAGTCTTTCCCGCGCTGTGAGAAGCATTTCGCGCAGCGCATGAAGATTGAAGAGGACGTCGTTCGCAAGTACAACCCGGATGGGCCGGGGCCGCCTGAGGGGTTTGATCCTGACGACGCCGGAGAGCGCTGGGATAGCGACTACTAAAAATAAACACTGATCTGATTACTTTTTGAGGGGTCAGCCGGATAGATTAGAGTAGAGAATAAAATAATGTTGGTTTTAATGCAGGAAGCGAATGGCCGTTGGTACGTCGAATTCGACGCGCGGCTGTGGTGGGCCGGTGACTCCAGTATGGGCGACAGCGAGAAGCGCCAGTTGACGGCGGCTCATGCCGACCGGGTGCGTGAAGCGAATCCAGGTAAGGCGGTACGAGTAGTATGACCGAACTCAAAGATGTTCCAGCATTCGCCGCGTTTTTACTTCAGCTTTCAGCCGGAGTAGGAATTACCACGCTGCTAAAGCTAGACGGTAGTGAAGAGAAGGTTGGGATAGAATAGGCATTGGAACCTGAATCAGAACCCTGCTACTTCTGCCAAGGAACCGGGCGCGTCGATGACGATCAGGACTGCCCCATCTGCAAGCCGCTTGACCACCGCTTCCGGGAGATGTTCTACATTCTGGAAAACCATGTTCCCCGGCCCCCAAAGAATCTCCTGGAATTCTATGAGTTCAGGGGGAACCCTGAGAACTTTATCGTTAAGCAAGAAGATGTCGGTCAGTATTCCGTTTCCACCGTGTTCGTGGGGCTCAACATGGACCACCTCCATATCACTGCAACCGGCATCTGGTTTGAGACGATGATTAGCGACCTACGGGGTTGGGGAAGTGCTACGTGCTATGAGACGTGGGAGGAAGCGGAGAAGGGGCACGCTGAAGTGGTTGAACGGTTAAAATCACCCAAATGGAAGAGGTTTTGAAGGTGGGCGCTTTTCACGCTCCTCCTTTTCCTTATGAGTTAGCTCATTGGCGGCCTGTTGCACGGCTGTGGTTGGATTCTTGATATAGGTAACCGCCCATGGATCTTGTTTCACCGCCGCGAGTTGTCATTTCCCCGGAATCCTCACGTAAGCGTCTAATTGTTTCACCCCGTCCCTAACAGCGGTTGTCAGTCTGTGCATGCCGTCTATCACGGAAAGATCGTTATCCAAAATAATTGGGCCTTCAGTCCGCGACCTACCGGCCATGCTCATGTCCAATTCGTCTAGATCTAAATCACGGCGACCCGGCTTGCTTTCCAACTCATCCAACGACACTCGACGCAACTCAAACCGTTGCGCGGCAATGATTGCGTCCCACTCAGCCGGTTCAGTATCGCACCAATCGGGAGTCACGTCGTCAATGTAGTCGATAAGTTCCTGATGGAAGCGGCTACTGATCTCATCAATACCAGCGGTTGGGTTCGTTATGGCTGGTTGCCCACTTTCCTGTGAGGCAGTCACCATCTTAGCGTGGAACGGTTTGAGGTCATCATCGGAATAGCCTTCGAACGACTGTTTGTAATCCATGATGCCGAGTATTTCGATGTGTTCACCTTCCTTTACCGTGACTTCGCACTCAGTGTCGTTCGGCATCATGTTCATGGCGATAGTCTCCAGCCAGTTGACCTGATCGGGCCTTACTTGCGCTACTAGAACATAAATCCCGCGCCCAGGGCCGTATTTTCCATAATAAGGCTCCGCCGAATCCGCGGTGTAAGTCCAAGATGTGCCGACATGTGTTGTGTCAATCGCTTCGGGACTGTCTACGGCAATACAGCGAAAAATGGGTAACGGCCATTTGTCGCGCATATACCCTCGCACCGTCTCCTTGTAGGTCTTTTTACCTTTGAGTGGGTATTCTGAATGTCCACAAACCTCTTCATAGGTAGGAAAACGGATGCCTTTCCATACTACGGCGGCGGTCTTCGGCTGCAAGAGCCAGTGGGTAGTGGGTTTTTTCAAAGGTCACCTTCTGTGTAAAAATCGGCCCTCTTCTAATCCAGCCGGTAAATCCGCAATTCGTCGGACTTGATTTCCCAACCTGTATACAATTCCGGCGCAAGCACGCCCACCGCCTTTGAAACCACGCCAGTCGGGACGTCGTTGCCGTCTACCAACAGGATATCGTTGTAGCAGGCCGGATTCAACGTGTACGTTCCATCGCCGTTAGCCAAGTACTCAGCTTGCATCGCTGCCGACGCTAGCGCGGCGAATTCGGCCCCTGTCAGGCTAGCCGCCATGAAAGTCCCCACCCGCTTGCCATAGGCCGTCAGGCGCGTGTCTGGGGACGCGGGATCGAAGAACGGAGCATCCGTGAACACCAGCGGCAGCGACGACGGCTCTACGCCATCGAATACCAAAGAGAGAACGTCGGTGATCGCCGCGATGTTGGATGAAAGATCCTCCCCGTTGCCGAACAGAATCGAGTAGTCCAATCCGATATGCGCCGGTTTAGCAAGGTCGATTCCGGCATAGAGGTTTTGCGCCAGAATGATCAGACGGGAGGCGGAGACGGTTTCCGTCAGCGGATCAGGCCCAACCGCGTTCAGGCTGAGCTTAATCGTGTTCCGGTACGTGTCGTCATAAACGCCGTTGCCGATTTCCTTATAAAGTTCCTCAATGACCACCGTCTGGCCGGTGTAGGCTAGCACGACATCGGAGATCGCCTGAACCGTCGCGCCTTCCGGGTAGGCATGGAGCAAGCCGACCAGCATTGCTTTATAATTTATGTCGTACGTGGTTATGTCTGGGTAACTCTTATTGATGAAGAGAGGACCCGCCCAGCGCCGCTTAATATCCGGTGGCGTCAAGTACTGCGGATCGAGTGCGACCAAATCATACGAGAGCATGTATTCGA
>Ga0302319_10010051_pt1 | contig 18096 bp, 17 predicted proteins | sample Bog_T0_2_FD_203319 | JGI IMG/M metagenome (GOLD analysis project Ga0302319, IMG submission 203319) | Peat permafrost microbial communities from Stordalen Mire near Abisko, Sweden - Bog_T0_2 | ecosystem: Environmental > Terrestrial > Soil > Wetlands > Peat | place: Sweden: Abisko, Stordalen Mire...
TAAATACAGCTTCAAATGACGACGACAGAATTAAAGCCCCGCCCGCGGCTGCCCGATTGGCTGCGGATCAAGTTGCCCACTTCCGATACCTTTTCCCATACCCGGTCGCTATTGGACGAACTCAAACTGCACACCGTGTGCGAAAGCGCCAAGTGTCCCAACCATTGGGAATGCTGGAGCAAAGGTACGGCTACGTTCATGATTGCTGGCGACCGTTGCACCCGCGCTTGCGGGTTTTGCGCCGTGAGCACCGCCAAACCGCTGGCGCTGGAAGTCGATGAGCCCAAGCGCGTGGCGGAAGCCACCCGCCGAATGCGCCTGCGGCATGTCGTCATCACCGCCGTCGCGCGGGATGATTTGAAGGACGGCGGTGCCAACCACTTTCGCGAAACTATCGAGGCGGTTCGAAGTCTGAATCCCGGGATTGTTATCGAAGTGCTGGTGCCGGATTTCAACGAAAGCGATGCGTCAATCGAAGCCGTCATCTCGGCCAAGCCCCAGATTTTTAATCATAATTTGGAAACCGTCCGCCGCTTGACGCCGGAAGTTCGGCATCGGGCCACCTACGATCGCAGTTTGAAAGTGTTGCGCGCGGTCAAAGACAAATGCGGCCAGTCCATTTACACCAAATCCGGCATGATGTTGGGTTTGGGCGAGCAGGAAGACGAAGTGTTGACGTCCATGGGCGATTTGCGGCAAGCCGGCTGCGACATACTGACTTTGGGCCAATACCTGCAGCCGACCCTGAAACATTTGCCCGTGATCGAGTTCGTTGATCCGAAACGGTTTGCCGATTACAAGGCGAAGGCGGAGTGCATGGGATTTATCCATGTAGCCAGCGGTCCCATGGTGCGGAGTTCGTACCATGCGGACGAATTTGGCGCGCCTTCAGGCACCGTCCAGAAATGACCTGATACAATCTGGCTTGATCTTTCGGCGCCGGGCTTCGTTGCTCGTCGGTCACAGTCGCCTGCGGGGATGCTCCCTCCTCGCGCCTCGCCCCGCCCCAAAATCACTGCGCCTTATCGTATCAGGTTATTCCTGGACGATGCCCTACCGACCTGCTAAGGGATGGTGGAGCAACAGGTAAAACGCGACGGCGAAGGAAATGATGCCGATCCCGAAGCCAAGGACGGTCACCGTCAACGTAAGTTTTCGTGCCCCGTCCGAAAGCCTGGTGGCCTGCTTCCGTTCGTCGGCGAGGAAACTGGCGAACTGAGTGTTCAGCGCGGTAATGATTGCTTCCTCATTTTTTAATTCCCGGGAAAACCACGTTGGATTCTCGTTCTGCCACCCCTCCGGCAAACGTTTGAGCAATGCCTCGTCCGCCCGCTGAAAACCCTCGCGCAACCAGAACGGGCAATCTTCCTGGGTCCAGATCCGAAAAACCCCCAAATTGGAAGCCAGTTTTTGAATGCGTTCCCAAAATAATTCCCGCGATTCGTCGGCCGTCGAAAAATCCAGATAGCCCTCGCTATGCAGCAACGCCTGCGAACCCTGCACTTGGATCCCAATGGTTCCGTTGATCTTCCCTTCGGACTCGACCACCTGAAATTCCGTCAGCCGCTTTTCCAGATTGTCCGGCGGCACGCGCATGGCAACCCAGATCGCCTTGAGCGAATCCAAATCATAAATTGTGGCGCGCCGGACAGTGAGGGGCGGTTTCATGGGATAAAGTGATGACAATAATATCTGACAATACTGCGTTGAGTTTGTCACATCCTGACCAGGGTTTTCAAAGGAAAAACCCAGTTTCCGCAGTTTTTCCGGCGGGCAAACCGGATTGTTCTTTCAACGGTTGGTCAAAGGTGTCCCGCTGATCTGTGGTCAATACCTTCGGCTCGAGCCCGCAAAGGCGTGGAATCTTGAAGAAGTCAATGGGGTAAACACCCCATAGACGTCGCCGCCTTTTTCTATCAAAAATGTCGATGACCCTGAGATTAAGAATATCCGCGCGGCCAACAAGCGTCGCCGGTTGGCATCAGTTCAGATCGTGAATCTTTTGGCGACACTGATTTAACTCAGGATGGCAACGGCGCCGTTATTGGGGTTTCGAAGATTGCACGCGACATCACCGAACGAAAACATATGAAATCGGACGGTCATACGGTGGTCACGGCCACCGGCGGTCAGGAAGGCATTCATGCATTCATTCACGCCCAAAAGGGCAGCGAACCATTTACAGTCTTCATTACTGACCTGGGGACACCGTATGTGGATGGCCGCAAAGTCGCCAGTGCGGTGAAACCGGCTTCACCATCCACGCCGGTTATTTTGCTGACCGGTTGGGGTCGGCGACTCGAGGCTGATGGTGATGCCCCGCCGCAAGTGGACCGGATGCTAAGCAAACCTCCCAAATTGCGCGAACTGCGCGAAGCACTCGCGGGCGGTTGCTCCAGGGCGGGGTCCCGCCGGATGAAAGGGTAATCATGCCGGAGACGCCCGCCCCCCGAATTCTCATCGTGGATGATGAGCCGGACCTGACCAAGGCCTTGTGCGGCCTGCTGCGCAGTCAGGGCTACGAAACGGTCGGCTTCCCCTCCGCTCCTGAAGCCCTGGCGGCTTTGGGTACCACCAAATTTGATTTGCTCCTCACCGATTTAATGATGCCCGGGATGGATGGTATTGCGCTGCTCCAAGCCGCCCAGAAATTGGATCCCAATCTGGTGAGCATCCTGATGACCGGCGCTGGATCCATCGGGAGTGCCGTCCAAGCGATGAAAGCCGGGGCGTTGGATTATATTACGAAGCCTTTCGAATTGAGCGTCGTTCTACCGGTGTTGGCCCGTTCGCTAGCCATCCGCCGACTGCGCCTGGAAAACGCCGGGTTGGCGCATGACCGCGCGGAACGGACCAGGGAACTCGAAACTGCCAACCGCGCTCTGCGCACCAGCGAAGAACAGCTGCGGACCCTGGCGAATTGGGCCGTGCAAGCGCAGGAAGACGAGCGGGCCGGCCTGGCCCTCCAGTTGCACGATAATATCACCCAGCTTCTTTGCGCCATCCAGGTCCGCACCCACACTCTATTGGAAAATCTCCCAGCGGGCGGAGACCCCGCAAAGCGGGAGGCCATCCAGCTCCGCGAGATGGTCGGCAGTGCCGCCGAAGAAGTGGAGAGCCTCTCACGCCATCTGCGACCCGGAGTGCTGGCGTTGCTGGGACTGGTAGCGGTGTTGCGCGACGCCGGCACCGAGTTTGCTCAGCGAACTGGCGTGGCCGTCCAGCTCGATTGCTTATCGTTGACGGAGCGGCTGCCGGATGCAGTCGAACTGGCGCTCTACCGCATTTTTCAGAGCGCGTTGACCAATGTGGAGCAGCATGCCTGCGCCCGGCAGGTTACCCTCCGGCTGGAACAAGCCGGCGATTTCGGTCAGTTGACTATCGCCGACGATGGCGTCGGCTTCGAACCCGCCACTCCCGGCGATGGGAAAGACACCAAGGGTATCGGGCTGGTCAAGATGCGTGAGCGGGCCGCTTATGTGGGTGGCGCCCTGACGGTTGAATCCGCCCCCAATAAGGGTACGAAGATCAACGTGCGCATTCCCCGTACCTGCTTGCGATGAAATCCGAAGACCCGATTCGGCGATCATAAGTGGCTCCATTCTGTTATTTTCATCTCCGTAATTTCCTGTAGCTTGGTGGGACCATTATCTATAATTAAAGCAATGAATGCTCAGCAACTGCTCACGGGCCTGCAATGGCGTTATGCCACTAAAATTTTTGACGCCAGCAAAAAAATTCCGGCGGACGTCTGGTCTGCCCTGGAAAAAACCCTGGTCCTGACACCGACCTCGTTTGGGATGCAGCCGTATCGTTTTTTGGTCATCGACAGCCCGGCCGTGCGCGAACAACTATTGCCGCATTCTTGGAAGCAAAATCAAGTCGTCGATGCCTCTCACTTTGTCGTTTTTACCGGCCGAACGGAACTTACCGAGGCGGACGTTGATAAATTTATCAAACGATCCTCGGAAATCCGCAAGGTCCCCGAAGCATCCCTGGATGGTTATCGCAACATGATTGTCGGCGACGTGGTGAATGGCGCCCGCGGCAAGGTGGCCCGCGAATGGGCCGCCCGTCAGGCCTATATTGCCTTGGGAAATCTCATGACCGCCGCCGCCATGCTGCGCATCGATGCCTGTCCCATGGAAGGATTGGATGCCACGGAATATGACCGGATCCTCGGCTTGCAGGGAACCGGTTATGCCACCGTGGTGGCGCTGGCCTTGGGCTATCGCGCGAAGAATGATAAATACGCCACCCTGCCCAAGGTCCGCTACGAATTGGCCGACTTGGTCCGGCACATTTAAGCTGGTCCCAAGCCGTCGCCCCGGCACTCGTTCACATTTCCACTTCGCTGGCAAAGTCCTACGTGCCCGACTGGATGTTCTTGAGCGCATTCTTGCCATCCGGTTTTATCGCGCTGACTCCGGCGGCGCTGCTGAGCGGCAAGCCACTTTCGGTGATCTTTGAAAGATCATCCGCCGGCAATTCAACGGTAGCCGTCGTATTCGCCGGAATGCTGACTCTTAATGTGACCAGATTTCCGTTGCGATTCCACGACGTGGCGAGCAACCCATGGTCCGATTGGTACGTCGTGTTTGCCCAGTTCAGGCCGCTGCCAATGACGGGCGCGATGCGGATGCTCTTAAACCCCGGGGTCGCGGGTCGGATGCCGCCGATATACTCAAAAAAGTATTGTCCACAGGAGCCGAGGGAATAATGATTGAATGAGTTCATTTCCGGGTCTTCAAACCCTTTTTCGGGCGTCCAACCGTCCCAACGTTCCCAAATGGTCGTCGCCCCATGTTTCACGGAAAACAGCCAGGAGGGGAAAGTGTCCTGCCGCAAAAGATCGCCCGCTACCTCCGGCTTCCCCGCATAAAGCCCCAGCGCGGTCGCATAAAGTTCCGCCCGCGTGATGTCCCGGTTAAGCGCGAATGATTTGCGAAGGTAGCTCAGCGGTTGCAGATGATTGGTGGCCGGCGCCCCTTCGGCGCTGATCCATGGGGCGTGCCAATCAGCGGATTGAAGCAATCCCATTTCAAATCCGGCAACCGGACTCCCGGCCACCGGCTGGCCGGCTTGATCCCACGCACGGACTTTCCAAAAGCAGCGCTGGCGTGAAACCAAAGGCGCCCCCGCATACGCAATCTGGGTGGTTTCGTCGGAATTGACCTTGCCGCTGTCCCACACGTCGCCTTGATCTTTTGCCAGGAGTTCGCGCGAGGAGGCGACCAAAATCTGGTAAGCGGTTTGCCGCTCGCCGCGTTGCGGGGAATCCCAGATCCAACTAAACCGTGGTCTCGCCGCGTCGATGCCAATGGGATTGGACAGATATTCGCAACGGAGATCCTTCAGGACCGTTTCCGCCGGGCAAGCGATCGCCGAAAGGATGAGCGAAATCCCAAGCAGCCTTAGAAAATGCGTCATATGTAGTTTTTGGTTTCGGATCTCTCCATGATTTTGCGAGCCGAAGAAAGAAGCAATGGATTTGTTGCCCCGAAGTGCGAATTTTCTCGAGAAAGACGAAGCTCGCCCCGCTCGGTATTTTAACCTCCCTGTCACCCCCGTGGGCGTCGCAGAACAGCGTCCTTCCTACTTTGCCAGATCCACAAAGTTCTTGAGGAGCTGCAACCCGACTTTCTGGCTCTTCTCCGGATGGAATTGCGTGGCAAAGACATTATCGCGCCAGACCGAGGATGCAAAATTCTCTCCGTATTCCGTGCGCGTAGCGACGATTTCCGGCTGCGCTGGTTCCGGATAAAAACTGTGCACGAAGTAGACGTAGCTATTATTCTCGATGCCGCGATATAACGGGCAGTCGTTTTTGACAATCTGGATTTGATTCCAGCCAATTTGCGGAATCTTAAGTCCATGGCGATTGGAAAAGCGAATCACTTTTCCTGGGAAGACGCCTAGGCCCGCCGCGCAACTGTTGAATTCTTCGCTCTTCTCAAATAACGCCTGGTACCCGACGCAAATTCCCAGGAACGGACGTCCCGTGTTAATATACGCCTTCGCGGCCTGAAGTAATCCCTGGCGGTCGAGCGCGTTGATGCAATCATCGAACGCTCCGACGCCCGGCAATACCATGCCGTGGCAGTCGCCAATCTCCTCCGGAGTTTTGACCAGCACAACGTCCGCTCCGACCTTGAGCAACGACTTATGAACGCTGCGCAAGTTTCCGGAACCATAATCGAGCAATGCAATCACGCGTATAATTTAAACGCAATTCACGCGGGAAGAAATACCGATTTTCGTCATTGAGCCGTTGAGCCGATTCGATCTATCCCTGTTCTGACGCGGGATTCTGCCGGCTCTGAATCAATACCTTGAACGACCGCCCCAAATGCTCTGGATGGGTCAACGTTTGGAACTGCCGCGTTTGGGGCGCGCCCCAGGATCGCAGGATGGGCGTGGGCGCCAGGGCGGACAAAATGCGGGTCAGAAATTGCGCCTGGGTTAAATATGCATCGGTCGTCAAGCCGGCTGCTTCGCCCGCTTGTTGCAGGGAGGAAAAATTAATATGGGCGGTCAGGTCCTGCTCGCCCGGTCGCGCCAGCACATCGTCGGTCACGTGATGCTGATAATATGCCCGCAATGTACCTTTCAGCCGGGCGGGATTAAACACCTCGTCGTCCGTCATCCCATAATCGATCGTCAAAAGTTTTCCGGCCTGCAAAACGCCCGCCGCTTCCCGCCACCACGCCACCGCCGCCGGACAAGTTTCGATGATATAATTGTCCGGTAAAACCGAATCCAGTGGCGATGGGGGAATCCCCGGATCGGAATCCGAAATCTTCGTCCACTTAAATTCTTCCCCGTCCGCGGCGACCCCGAGTTCCGCCCACTGCCGTTCCGCCGCATTCCAGATGAAGCGGTGAATCGGAAATGCATCCAACAATTCATTGCTAAAAATGATGCCGGCCTGTGCCGGCATTGCTGCGCCCTGATTCAGTTCGGAAAAACTCCTTTTCCAGCAGGTTTTTGTGCCAAAGGATTTTAGCGTCGTCTCCTGCCACGTTCGCCGTTGTTCCGATGGTTCGAGAATGAAGTAGGAAATCTGATCGAATACCGCCGGATGCGTCGATTGAAGTGCCTCCAGAATGTCCTTTGCCAAACGGCCGTCATGGGCGCCCGCTTCGATGATGCGAAGGTTCTTTTGATCGGGAAGCTCGCTCAACCAGGCGGCAAACTGAAAGGCCAGCATCTGGCCAAAGAGGCTTCCGGTGCTGACGCTGGTGTAAAAGTCGCCCGAGCGTCCCACAATGGCTCTGTTTGTCTCATAGTAACCAAAATCAGGACAGTACAAGGCCATTTCCATGAACCGATTGAAGGTAATATGACCTTTTTTTTCGATTTCTTCACGGATCGCAGTAATGGGCATTTTCATTGCTTGCAGAGCATCGCGGCATTCTATAGTGTCGCGCTAACGACTGTTTTATGGCGAAAATTGACGCATTTTTTAACCTGATGTTTGAGCAGAAGGCCTCCGACTTGCACATGGCCTCCGGCAATCCGCCGATGCTGCGCATCAGCGGCGAGCTTCAACGAGTGGATTATCCGCCGTTGGAGAACGACACGCTTAAAACGATGCTTTACGAGATTGCTCCCGATTACAAGATAAAGCAGTTCGAAGAAACCGGGGATGTCGATTTCGGTTACGAGATTCCCAATATCTCCCGTTTCCGCGTTAACTTCTTCAATCAAAAGAACGGGATCGGTTCCGTTTTTCGCCAGATTCCCAGCCGCGTGCTTTCCTTTGAAGATTTCGAAAAAATTGAGGCGCCGCTCCCGCCGGTGCTGAGAAAATTCGCCATGTTGAATCGCGGCCTCGTGGTCGTTACCGGCCCCACCGGCTCGGGTAAATCCACCACCCTCGCGGCCATGATGGATTACGCCAATCGGAATCGTAAGGACCATATCATCACCATTGAAGACCCGATCGAGTTCGTGCACGAAAGCAAGAACTGCCTGGTCAATCATCGGGAAGTGGGTATTCACACCAAGTCTTTTTCCGCCGCGTTGCGCGGCGCCTTGCGCGAAGATCCCGATATTATTCTGGTCGGTGAAATGCGCGACTTGGAAACCATTGAGCTGGCGATTACCGCCGCGGCCACGGGGCACTTGGTTTTCGGCACCCTGCACACCCAAAGCGCCGCCAAGACCGTCGACCGTATTATTGACGTCTTCCCGGCGGATCAGCAGAACAAGGTTCGCCAAACGCTTTCCGAAGCGCTAAAAGGAGTGGTGGCGCAGACGCTGTTCAAGCGCACCGATAAAAAAGGCCGCGTCGCCGCTTTCGAAATTCTGGTGTTTAACACCGCCGTCGCGAATCTCGTGCGCGAAGGCAAGACTCACCAGATCCAAGGCATGATCCAGGTCGGTAAAAAGATTGGCAATCAGCCCCTGGACGATCATATCATGGAACATGTCCGCATGAAACGCATCTCACCGGAAGATGCTTATGATAAATCAATGGACAAAAAACGTTTTCGTCCGCTCCTCGCTCACCCCCCTGAGGAAGAGGATGCCTAGACCTTATGCGTCGCCCTGAACTAGATCAAATTTTGACCGCCATGCTCGCCTCCCAGGAGGAAGTGTCCGACTTGCTCTTTACGGTCAATCGTCCGCCGCAGGTTGAATCCTATGGCGAATTAAAGCCGGTGACCTTTGAGTTTCCTTTCGAGAAGCTCACCCCCTTTCAGATCGAGATGATTGCTTTGAATATCATCGGCGATAATCTCTGGCAGATCGAAGACCTGCTCCGTCACGGTTCCTGTGACACGTCCTACGCCTTAAGCGACAAGGCGCGCTTCCGCGTGAATATTTTCACCCAGCGCGGAAATTACTCCATCGTCTGCCGCCAGCTGAACACGGTGATTCCCACCTTGGAAAAGTTGAAGCTCCCGGAAATCCTGAAGCAGATTCCCCAGGAAAAAACCGGCTTGGTGCTGGTCACGGGCTCAACCGGCTCGGGTAAAACCACCACGCTGGCCGGCATCCTCCGGGAGATTAATACCTCCAAAGCCGTGCATATCGTGACCTTGGAAGACCCCGTGGAATACGTGCATCCGCATGAAAAGGCCACCTTCAATCAGCGTGAGCTCGGAGTTGATTTTGATAGCTACGCCAACGGCTTGCGCGCCGCCCTGCGCCAGGCGCCCAAGGTCATTCTCGTCGGCGAAATGCGCGACCGGGATACGGTGAAAATCGCCTTGAGCGCGGCCGAAACCGGCCACTTGGTCTTGAGCACCTTGCACACCATCAACGCCGGGGAAACCATCAACCGTATCCTCGGTATGTTTGATCCCGAAGAGCAGGAGCAGGTGCGCGTCCGGCTCGCCGATTGTTTGCGCTGGGTCGTCAGCCAGCGCTTGTGCCCGCGAATCAGCGGCGGCCGCCACGCGCTGGTGGAAATCATGGGATCCAATCTCCGTACCCAGGAAGCCATCCGGCTGGGCGAGAGTGAAGGAAAAACATTTTACGAAATCATCGAGGCGAACTTTCCGTTTGGCTGGCGTACCTTCGATGACGCCTGCCTCGAAGCCTATGATCAAGGTGTTATCACTGAGGAAACCGCTAATTTGTACTGCACCAAACGGAGTGTCGTCGCCCGCGGAATCGACAACGCGAAAAAAGAACGGGGCGAAATGACCGCCACGGCCGGGTCCTTGCGCATGAAGTCGGGCCAGGCGGCCGCGCCGTTGTTAAAAATGAAATAACCATGAACGGCTCATTTGATTTTGTCAGCACCGATGATAAGCCGGCCTTGATTGCCTTTTCCTCCCCGGAATGGCTCGAGACGGCCAAGACCGCTTTGATGGAACTCGGCTTCAAGGTTCACACGGCGGCCACCCACAGCGACTTTTTGGTGCGGTTCGGCCAGGTGCATTACCAGTTGGTGGTGATCGAGGAACGATTCGGCGCCAACACGATCGAGGAAAACCTCACCCTGCAAGCCTTGCAAGTCATGCCCATGAGCCAGCGGCGCCATGCCACCATCATTTTGTTGGGCGAATCCTGCCAGACCTTCATGCCCATGGAAGCCTTCAAACACAGCGTCCACGCCGTCATCAACAGCGGTGAAATGTTTTTGCTGAAGCAATTGGTGGAAAAAGCGGTCGCCGATAACAACCTTTTCCAACACAGTTACCGCGACGTGCAAAACCGTATTTATAACACCGGCCGCTCGTCCCAGGCTTGAGGATGACCCGATTGGATCAGGCGCTGGTGGAGCGCGGTATTTGCGAAAGCCGCGAACGCGCCAAACGCTCCATCATCGCCGGCCAGGTCCGCGTCAACGGTCATGTCGGGCGAAAGCCGAGCGACTCCGTTTTGCCGGAAGACGAGATCCTGCTGGATACCCCCGAAAAGTTTGTCAGCCGCGGCGGCTACAAGTTGGAGCACGCCCTCCGCGAATTCAAACTGCACGTCACCGGCCTTGCCGCCTTTGATCTGGGCGCTTCCACCGGCGGCTTTACCGATTGCCTGTTGCAGCTTGGCGCCGCCAAAGTGTTTGCCGTCGACGTGGGGCAGGGGCAGCTCGCCTGGAAATTGCGCCAGGACCAGCGCGTCGTGGTAATGGAGAAAACCAATGCCCGCTATCTGGTTCCCGGTCAGTTTCCCGCCCTCGCCGACATCGTCGTCGTGGATTGCTCCTTCATATCGTTGCAAAAAATTCTCCCGCCCGCGATTGCATTATTGAAACCGGCGGGCATGATAGTGGCATTGATCAAACCCCAGTTTGAAGCGGGTAAGCTGGAAGTCGATAAAGGCAAAGGCGTGATCACCGATCCGGCAATTCATGAGCGGATTCTGAATGAGCTTCGGCAGTTTGTGGAAAAACTGCCGGAAGCGGTCTGGCGTCAGGTCGCCACCTCGCCCTTGCTCGGCCCCGCCGGCAATAAGGAATTTTTAGTCCAAATTGAAAAAAAAGGCTGACAACATCAAATCCATTGGCCTCGTCGGCAACCTTGAAAAAGCCGATTGTGCCCAATGCCTGCGCAAGGCCGTCCGCTTAATCCGGCGCGCCGGCCGCAAAGTCTATTGTGACGCCGCCTCCGCGGACATCGCCGGCGTCACCGAGGGAATATGCGCCGATACCGTAGCCCTCGCCCGGATGGTCGACCTCCTGCTCGTGTTCGGCGGCGACGGCACCATGCTGCGGGTGGCGCGCGAAATCGCCGGTTCCACCACCCCCATGCTCGGCGTGAACATTGGCGGACTGGGTTTTCTCACCGCCGTGCCCTCCGACCATCTACCCGAGGCCTTGAAAGCCGTTTGGTCCGGCGAATTTAAGTACGAATCCCGCGATCTGATCGAGGCCAGTGTCCGGCAGGGCCGCAAATTAATTCGGGAAACCGCCCTCAACGACGTCGTCGTCGGACGCGGCGCCATCTCCCGGCTGATTTCCCTGGATGTCAGCGTGGACGGTGAGCCCATTACCCGCTACCGGTGCGACGGTTTAATCATCAGTTCGCCCACCGGTTCCACCGCCTATTCCCTGGCCGCCGGGGGGGCAATTGTTTTGCCTACCGCCGAAGTCTTCGCGTTGACCCCTATTTGCCCCCACGCGCTGTCAAATCGTTCGATTATTCTCCCCCTTTCTTCAACCATTGTGGTCAAAGCCATCACGCCGTTACCGGCGACAATCTTGAGCGTGGATGGCCAGCTGGCGACGGAATTGAACGTAGGCGACGAGGTCACTATTCGCCGCAGCCGGCGCACCGTCCGGCTGGTCCACTTGGCCAATAGCTCTTTTCTTGAGGCCCTGCGGCGCAAACTTCACTGGCGGGGCACTTATTTATGACAAAATGTCTATGTCTCTCAACGGAAACACTTTGTCCACCGCCTTGGTGATAAATTCCTGAGCTTCGCATTGCACTGTTTTGAGGTATGGGTATATTTTAACACCAGAATTTTTAAAAATGGTTCGCTTAAAAGATATTGCGCTGACTGCTGGCGTGTCCGTTATGACGGTTTCGAAGGCGTTGCGGGATGAGCCGGACGTTTCGGCCGCCACCAAAAGCCGCATCAAAGCGCTGGCCTTGCAGGCTGGCTACGTGCCTGATTCAACCGCCCAAGGGTTGCGATCCAAGACCTCCCGCTTGTTTGGTCTCATCATTCCCTCCATTACCAATCCCATCTTCGCCCGCATCGTCTTTGCCATCGAGGAACGCGCCAATGAGCTGGGTTACGATATTCTTTTGGCGCATACCCACAACAAGCCGGAACGGGAGGAGCATTCCATCCGTCGCATGCTCTCGCGCCGGGTCGACGGGCTGTTTATCTCCCCCGTTTATCGGTTCGAGGCGGAAGCCCGGATTTATCAGGAGGTTTTTGCTCGCAAAACTCCTACCATTTTGCTCGGACCACCCGCTCCCTTTTGCCGCGCATTTACCAGCGTCGAAACGGAGGAGATCATTGCCAGCTATAACGTTACCCGTCATTTGTTGGCCCTCGGACATCGCCGGATTGCCTACTTGACCGGACCGCCCACCGCTCCTTGGGCCCATGAACGCTTTGAAGGTTATCGCCGCGCGTTGCGGGAAGCCGGCGTCGAAGTGGATGATAAACTGGTCTTTGCCGCCGGTTCCTCCATTGAAGACGGTACCAAAGCTGCCCTCCAAATGTTGAACGAGCCCAACGATGCCACCGCCGTACAAGCCGTCAGCGATATGGTCGCCATTGGCTGTGCTGAAACCTTTTTGAATCAGGGCATCCGCATACCCGATGACATTTCCATCGCGGGTTTTGGCAATATTTTAACCGCCGAACACTTTCGCGTTCCCCTGACCACCGTCCGCCAGCCCAAATTCCGCTTGGGCGTCAGCGCCGTGGAAGCCATGATGGGCTTGATTCGTGGCGAAAAAGTCTTGTCCCGCCGTTTGGTGGCCGAACTCGTCGAGCGCAAAAGCACCGCGCCCCCCAAACTCAATCCTTAAGGTCCGCCAGCGAGGGATCGTTCGCATTAATGATCTTGCGCATCTTCTTGACGGCCGCCTTTAAGCTGGGAGCATGGAAAAGCGTCGTCCCGCTCACGAACGTATCCGCGCCTGCCCGGGCGCACTCCGCCGCGGTGTTAAAATCAATTCCGCCATCGACTCCGATGCGATAGTTGAGTTTCTTTTGACGGCGCCATGCCTCCGCCTGCTGGATCTTTGGCAGGGTTTCGTGAATAAACGATTGCCCGCCAAATCCCGGATTGACGGTCATGACCAGCAGGGAATCGATCTTATCCAAATAGGGTAGCACCTCGCCAATGGCAGTGGGCGGATTGACCGCCAGCCCCACTTTTTTCCCTAACGACCGGATCTTCCAGAGCAGATCAGTGACCGCCTGTGACCCCAATTCGACGTGAATGATCATTTGATCGCCTCCGGCCTTGGCGAATGGTTCGAGCAGAATCTGCGGCTTCGCGCACATTAAATGCACGTCAAAGAATTGCTTGGAAAACGGGCGTACCGCCGCCACCAAGGCCGGTCCAAACGAAATGTTGGGCACGAACTGGCCATCCATAATGTCCAGATGCAGCCACTCCGCGCCGGATTTGGCGGCGCGGGCGGCCTCCTTCCCGAAACGGGAAAAATCGGAGGCTAACAATGACGGGGCAATGACCATGCCTGAAAATAAATCATGCCCGCCCGGTTGAAAAGTTTAAAGGTCCGGGTTGTCGAGGCACCGCCGCACGGTCAAAGCCAAAGTTTGCGGATGATAAGGCTTTTGCAAAAAGTTCAAATCCGGCTCCAGCTTGAAATCGCGTCCGACAATGTCCGCGCTGTAGCCGCTGGTAAAGATCACTTTCAATTTGGGCGCCTCCGCACACAGGTTTTCCGCCAATTCCCGTCCGTTCATGTTGCCAGGCATGATCAGATCGGTTAGCAAAAGATGGATGTCGCCGGTGCGATTCCGCCAGACTTCGATCGCCTCGACCCCCGTTGATGCCGTCAGCACTTTGTAGCCGTATTTTTGCAGAACGCGCGCCACCAGCTCCCGCACCGGCTGTTCGTCTTCCACCAGCAAAATGGTTTCGGTGCCGCCCCGCGGCGTCGCTGCCCGGTTTGGTTTTTCTACCGCTTCCGCTTCCGTTCCCACGTAGGGCACGTAAAATAAAAACGTCGTTCCCCGGCCCACTTGGCTTTCCACTTCGAGCCAGCCTTGGTGCTGTTTGACGATCCCATAAACCGTCGCCAGCCCCAGTCCGGTGCCTTTCCCCACCTCTTTGGTGGTGAAAAACGGCTCAAATATGCGCGCGAGATTCTCCGCCGGAATGCCGCAGCCGGTGTCGGTCTTGCTTACCCGCACAAATTTGCCCGTCCGCGCTTCGGGATGCTTCTTCAGATGTTCCGCATCCACCAGCACCACGCTGATCCGTATCAGCAACTGTCCGCCCCGCGGCATCGCGTCGCGGGCGTTCACCGCCAGGTTCAGCAGCACCTGCTCCATCATTCCCGCGTCAGCCTCCACCGTGGCCGGCGCATGGCTGTAATTCAGCTGAAGCGAAATATCTTCGCCCAGCAGCCGGCTGAGCATTTCCGTGATATTGCCGACGATCTTGTTCATGTCCAGCCGCTTGGGCTGGATCAGTTGGCGCCGGCTGAACGTTAACAATTGCCGGGTTAATCCCGCCGCCCGCTCGGCCGCCTGCATAATCTGTTGCGACGAACGGGCGGCCGTATCGTCCAGATCCGACATCATCAGCAGCGACGCGTGCCCATGGATCACCGTAAGAATATTGTTAAAATCGTGCGCCACTCCGCCCGCCAACTGGCCGATCGCCTCCATCTTTTGCGACTGCCGCAACTGTTCTTCCAAGCGGCGTTGCATCGTCACGTCGCGAAAGAGACTCAGCGATAGCAGTGGTTTCCCCCGCAATTCCACAAATGAATCCGTGATCTCGAAAATGACCTCCCGTTCGTCATGCAGGCTGCAAGGCATCTCCTTTTTTTCCTGCGGCACGTGGTTCCGAAAACCCATCCGATGGGATTCCATCATGGTTTCCCGATTCACTTTGTCGGCGTATACCACCGTGAACGGCTTCCCTTCCAGTTGATCCGCTTTCATGGACACCAGCCGGCAGAAGGCCCCGTTCACCGCGATAATGAAGCCTTCCTCGTCCGTCAGCCGCATGCCGTCCACGGAATTCTCCCACACCGAGCGGAATAGCGTCTCCGAGCTTCGCAGGGCGGCCTCGGAAGCCTGCCGTTCGGTAATATCGCGGAGGTGAAAGAGCAGGGCGGGCTTACCCTCGTATTCAATGCGCGTCGCCCGCGCCTCCACCGGAATGCAACGTCCGTCCGTTGTGACAATTTCCCCCTCGTTTTGCAGCAATTCGCCCCGCGCCATTTGCTGGTAACTTTCCCAGGATCCTTTGCGCTTGTCCTTCGCGCTGAAATCATAGATCCCCTTCCTCCCGATCAACGCTTCGCGCGCCAGTCCGCACAGCTGGCAGGCCGCGTTGTTGGCATCCAGCGTCACCCCGTTCATGTCATCGACAAAAATCGCATCCGGCGAGTTCTCGAACAGATCGCGAAAGCGCTGCTGGCTTTCCCGCAGATCCTGCTCGGCCCGCAATCGTTCCAGCGCTCCGCCGCATTGATCCGCCAGCGTCTGCAAAGTATCTAAATCGTCCTCGGAATAGCTTCCCGCGAGCTGATGCTGGATGAAGAGAATGCCCATCACCTGCTCCCCCCGGCGAATGGGCGCCAGCATCACCGAGGCCTTTTCTCCCTTTTGCGCCGGCGCGAATAAAAGCTCCGCCCCATGATGAATGATCCGCTGGATGTCATTTTGAAATTCTGCCGGAATCGAGTCTCCCGGCTTTTCCACGCGTTGGCCATCCGCCGTGTGGATGTTCAACATCGGGAAAAACACCTTCGTCTCCAATGAATATAAATTCAGGGAAAAAGCGTTCCACTTGAACAACTCGTCGGACGCCTCACAAATGATCATCGCCGCTTCCGGGGTGGTCGTCGTGGCGCTCAGCCGGTGGCTGAGTTTGGAAAAAACCGAGATCCGGTGCTGGGTCCGCCGCCGGTCCGTGACGTCAATCGCCATCGTTAAGGCCGCAAATCGTCCCCGAAACACGATCGGACTCCAAATGACCTCGGCGTCCAGCACCGAGCCGTTCTTTCGCCGATGCCGCCAGATCAGTCCGCGGTCCACCGAATCCATGGCGAAATACCGGTCCCGGCTGCTTTTCGTCGCCTCCCGGATATCCGAAATGGTCATCTCCAGAAATTCATCCCGGCTATAACCGTAATTCTGAATCGTGGTCTCATTGACTTCCAGAAATTTCAAGGTCTCCAGGTCAAATACCCACATCGGATTCGGATTCCCCTGAAACAACAGCCGATACTGCTTTTCGCTGGTTCGCAGGTCTTCCTCCGCCTTGTGCCGGTCATTCACATTGCGGCAGCTGGCAATAATTCCGTTGATGTCCGGATCGTTCAGGCAATTCTGGATGTGGGCCTCGTGAAATTGCCAGGAACCGTCCTTGTGCAAATATCGGTATTCGACGCAGAGCGTCTCGCTGGGATCCGCATGCAGGTTGTCCAAGGTGCCATGCATCGCGGCCAGATCGTCCGGGTGGATCCGGGCGAAAATGCTTTGCCCGATCAATTCCGGCGCCGTATACGAGATGGATCGCTCAGCCGACGGACTTAAATACCGGTATTTTCCCTCCCGGTCTAGTATCACCAGTACGTCGAGGGAGTTCTCCGTCAAGGTGCGGTAATACTTTTCCCGCCGCACCAGGGCAATTTCCGCTTCCCGCAGTCGCGCCCGTTCCTCCGCCGCTTCCACGGCCCGGATTACTGCCGACGGCAGACGGTCAGGATTCTGCTTGAGAATATAATCCGTGGCCCCCGCCTTGAGCCCTTCAATGGCCGCCTGCTCGCCGATCTTCCCGGACAGCAGGATGAACGGGGTGGAGAACGCCAGGTCGCGGGCGATCTTGAGCGCATCCAGCGCGGTGAAGCTTCCCAGGTGAAAATCGGAAATGATCAGGTCAAATTTCCTGGCTCGCAGTTGTTCTTCGAAGGTATTGCGCTCCGCCACTCCGCATATTTCCGCGTTGACGCCGCCTTCCGCGAGCATGGTTCTAACCAGGTCAATGAAATCTCCTTCGTCCTCCAGGTGTAAGATTTGCAGGAGTTTGCTCATTTCGCAGTTTTTAGCCCGGCAGGGAACAGGTGTGCCAATCTCATTATAAACAGGGAAACATTGAAGGATCCGAAAGTAAAGAAAAGTAAAATGCGCTGTTTTTCTAAAAGTTTTGAATTCTGGACGGCAGCCCCTAAGATTTCCCTGTGCCATTTCTCAGTTTTGCCATTATTGCCGCCGCTGCTTATTTGTTGGGATCCCTTCCCACCGGCTTCCTGGTGGCCAAGGCCAAGGGCATCGATATCCGGTCGGTCGGCAGCGGGAATATCGGAGCGACCAATGCCATTCGCGTCTTGGGCCTTCGCGCCGGAATCTTCGTTTTGCTGATGGATGCCCTTAAGGGCTACCTGGCCGTGGTCTGGCTGGGGTCCGGGCTCGCCCATCTGCTTCACGTTCCGCTCGCCGGCCTGCAAGCCGCCCAATTGATCGCGGGCATCGGCGCCGTTCTCGGCCATAATTTTACTCCTTGGCTCCGGTTTAAAGGGGGCAAAGGCATCGCTACCACCGCCGGGGTATACCTGGCGCTGGCCCCCTTGGCGGTGGGAATTGCCCTGCTCACGTGGGTCCTCGTTACCGTGACGACCCGCTACGTTTCAGTGGGATCCATCGTCGCTGCCTTGGCGCTCGCCGTCGCGGTTTGGCTTACCAAAACTGACCCCGCCCTGCGCGGCGTCACCCTGGCCCTCGTCGCCATGGCGATCTATAAACATAAATCCAATATCCAACGATTGTTTGCCGGAACCGAAAATCGCTTCGGCGCAAAAAAGAAGGAGCTAACGAAGGAACCATGACCAAAGTCGCCATTCTGGGTGCCGGAGCTTGGGGAAGCGCCTTGGCCAATATGCTGGTCGGAACCGACACCCACGTGTCCTTGTGGGGCCATAACCCCGCTACCTTGGATGCAATCGCCCGCAGCCATTCCAACGAACG
>Ga0302319_10010058_pt1 | contig 18089 bp, 16 predicted proteins | sample Bog_T0_2_FD_203319 | JGI IMG/M metagenome (GOLD analysis project Ga0302319, IMG submission 203319) | Peat permafrost microbial communities from Stordalen Mire near Abisko, Sweden - Bog_T0_2 | ecosystem: Environmental > Terrestrial > Soil > Wetlands > Peat | place: Sweden: Abisko, Stordalen Mire...
CCGGCTCTTCGTGGAAGGTCGGCTGACCACCACGCCGTGACCACCTATGTGGCCATGCTGCGGGCGGTCAACGTCGGCGGCCGGAAGCTGCCGATGGCCGAGCTGCGGGCACTGGTCGCCTCCCTCGGATTCGGAGATGTCCGCACCTACGTGCAGAGTGGCAATCTGGTGTTCGAAGGGAAAGGCAAACCGGTCGACCTGGCCGTCACCCTGGCCGACGCCATCACCGCGGACCGCCGGTTCGATGTACCGGTCGTGGTCCGGACGGCGGCCGAACTGGCGGAGGTGGTGGCGGCCAACCCGTTCGCAGCCGTTGGAGTCGACCCCGACGCCGAGCCGCGTCGGTTCCACGTCACCTTCTTGGGCTCGGTCCCGGCGGCCTCGGCGGTAGGCGACCTGGCAGCAGCCACTGAGCGGTACCGACCCGATACCTTCCGCTGGGAAGGAAGCCATGTCTACCTGGACATCCCCGGTGGCTACGGCGAGACCAAGCTCACCAACGCCCTGTTCGAGCGGAAGCTTGGCGTCACTGCCACCACCCGGAACTGGCGAACGGTCACCACCCTGGCGGCGATGGCCGCCTCCTGAGGCGACTCAGCCGGCCAGACGCTTGACCGCTTCGATGAGGTCGGCCGGCCGCTGATCGCCGAGCGGCACCGGGGTCACCTGGAGGTGGGTCACCCCGGCCTCGGCAAAGGCGGCAATCCGTTCAGCCACGTACGACTCGGGTCCACACAGCGAGAGCAGCTCCAAGAGCTCGTCGGGGACGGCCGCTTCGGCTTCCGACTTCTTTCCCGACAGGTAGAGGTCCTGGATGGTGCCGGCGGCTTCCTCGTAGCCGCACCGGCAGGCCACGTCGTTGTAGAAGTTCCGGCCCTTGGCTCCCATGCCGCCGACATAGAGAGCGAGCATGCCGCGGGACAGCTCCCGCACCGCCGTCACCTCCGGTCCCTCACCGATGGCCAGAAGTCCCCCGGCGGTGATCTGGAGCGGCCCCAGTGACGGGTCCCGGCGAGACCGCCCGTCGGCCAGCGCCTCCCCCCATACCTGGTCGGCCTTTTCGGGGACGAACAGCATAGGGATCCACCCCTGGGCGATTTCGGCGGTGAGTGCCACGTTGCGTTCGCCAAGTGAGGCCACCCACACCGGGATATCCGGGCGCACCGGTCGGCCGATGATCTTCAACGGCTTGCCCAGCCCGGTACCCCGTTCGGCCGGCAACGGCAGGGTGAACTGGGATCCCTGGTAGGTGAGTGGCGCCTCCCGCTTCCACACCTGGCGGCAGATCTCCACCACCTCGCGGGTGCGGGCCAGGGGAGCGGTGTACGGCACCCCGTGCCAACCCTCGATGACCTGGGGTCCGGACGCTCCTAACCCCAGATGAAAACGTCCTTCCGAAAGGGCGTCGATACCCACTGCTGTCATGGCGATGAGGGCGGGAGTGCGGGTGTAGATGGGGAGGATGGCCGAGCCGATCTCCACTCGCTCGGTGAGAGCGGCCAGGTAGCCCATCTGGCTGGGACTGTCATGGCCGTAGGCCTCTGCCACCCACACCAGGTCGAGTCCGGCCCGTTCGAGTTCCACCACCTGGGCGGCCGACTGGCGGAAGCCCCCGGCGTAGCTGAGCATGGTGCTGATCTTCATGGGTCCCCCAGACGGGTCGGCGGTGTCGCCGACCGTCCCACGCTAGCTACCCGGTGGGCGAGGTAGTGGTGGTGGTCGGAAGGGAGCCGGAGGCGGCCGGAGGCGCGGCCGTGGGGTCGTACGTGGTGTAGTCCCCATCTCCTGAAATCACCATGCAGAAGGGCGCTTCCGTGCAGTCCACCGAAGTCCCCAGCGTGACGTACTCGGTGGGGGCGGGGAGTACTCGGACCGGAGCCGTCCACGTGGACCCGTTGAAGGTCAGGACCGATCCGCCGGAATCGGAGGCGGCACAGAACGTCGGCAGTGGACACGAGATGCTGTCCAATACCCCGCCGGGGTCGATGGACCGGGGCGTCGACCAGCCGCCGGTGCCGTTCCGGTACGACAGGTAGGCACCACTGACCACTGCGCACAACGTGGGGGTGGAGCACGACACCGCCACACCGTGGGGGTCGGCGGCCAGAATCCACGGATTCGGTTCTTGCGACCACTGGGCGCCGTTCCAGTCGAGCACCGTGGTGCCGACCACTGCCGTACACGAGGACTGATTCGGACAGGAAATGCCGACCCGCCCTTGGGCATACAGGGCGGTGGCGTTGGAGGCCCCGACCGGGGTGCCGAACGACTGCGGCGTCAACCACGATCCGTTGCGCCAGGTGTAGGCGGTACCGGTGTTGGAGACGAAGGCGCAGAACTTCTGGGTTGGGCAGGCCACTGCCGCCTGGCGGGAGCCGGGGTGTCCCACACCGGGGTCGGCCGGGTTGTCAGGGAGAGTGGGGGCGGTGGGGAGCGTCACCGGGGTGATCCAGTCGGTCCCGTCGCCGTTGGAGACGTATCCGGATCCGTCGACGATGACGCAGAACGGACCTGACGTGCAGGAGAGGGACGGGCGGACTGGCCAGGTGCCTGAGGGGGCAGTGGGTGCCGGATAGTAGGTGCTGGGGTCCGACCACGTTTCGCCGTCCCACGAGGCGGTCAGCCCGGCTCCGGTGGTGCCGGCGGCGTCAGCCTGGTTGGCACCTCCACCGGCGGAAATGCAGTAGGTGTCGGAGAGGCACGACACCGAGGTGATGCCCCCGCCGGGTGGCAGGGTGGTCAGCGGCGCGGACCACCCCGGCACTGCCGGGATGGACACCGGCGAGGTGGACGGTGGGTCAGTGGGCTGGGTGGTCGTGGTGGTCGGCGGGGTGGTGGTGGTCGGCGTCACCAACCGCGGGTGGATGGCATGGCGAACCACCGCTGCCGGACGGCTGGCACCACTACAGGCGGCCACCAGGACGGACAGTACGGCGCACGCGCAGACCGCGGAAGTACGACTGCGGCTCACCCTTTCCCCTCTTCCCATGATCGCCCCGACACCGAGTCCGGCGACAACCACCCGGTTCCGGACAATCAAGGGTACCGAGCGAGGTGGGGCGATCCAAGCGCGCCCCCTGGCCGCCGTTCAATCCGTCAGTCGGCGATAGACCATGCCGGTCCGGGGTTTGGGATGGAAGTAGGTGGACTTGGGGGGCATCTTCCGTCCGGCCCGAGCCCATCCGGCGATCTGGTCGATCGCCACCGGGCGCAACAGGATCACCGCTTGGGCCTCCTCGGTAGCCACCGCTCGGGCCGCCTCTTCCCAGGTGGAGTGGAAGGCCAGCTCGTGGTCGGGGAGCTCGGCAATGACCAACGCCACCATCGAGGCGTCCAGCGGCGAACCGGCCGCTTCCGGTGTTCCGTCCTTGGGCGAGAGAAGCCAGGCACCCGACGGCATCACCAGGGACAGCGATCCCGACTCGCCCAGGGCGGCAATATTGCGTTCGGTGGCCTCGCCCACCCGAGTGACGTCGAACCACGACGAGAAGGTGTCGACCAGGTCGAGTCCATCGGGCAGCCCGGACAAGGCCCGGTGATAGGCGCCGACTTGGAGCTGATCCTCGGAGAGCTCCACTACCAGCGCCATGATCAGGTCGGCTCCCCTCTGCGGTTCCCCGGCGGTGACCGCATCGGCACGGTAGGCCATGGCGGTCTCCAGGCGGTGGTGGCCGTCGGCCAGCACCAGGGGGTTGGCGCCGGCCGCCTCCGTCACCCCGGCGATCACCGCGGGGTCGTCGATCACCCAGAGCTGGTGCAGGACCCCGTCGTCATCGGTGGCAGCCGAGTCGGCCGGCCGGTCGGAGACGAAGGTCGTGGTGAACCCAGGGGTGAGGGACAGTGCCCAGACGGGCGACAGGTTGGTGGCGGTGGCCCGGAGGAGCTGGAGCCGATCATCCTTGGGCTTGGGCAGCGTCTGCTCGTGGGGCAGAATGCCGGCGGCACCGTCGGGGTCGATGGCCAGTGCTCCGATGACGCCATCGCTGGTTCGGCCGTTCGGCACCGTCATCCGGTAGGCGTAGAGCCGGGGGCCCGGGTCGGCCACCAGGGTGCCGCTGTCGATCCACGACTGCAGAAGGGCGGCGGCGTGCTGGTAGCGGTCGAGTCCGGCCCGGTGGTCGGGCTCGGGGAGTTCCACCCGGACGGCATTGGCGCTGTGGTGGCGGGCCAGTCGCTCGCGGTCCAGGGGATCGATGACATCGTAGGGCGGGGCGATGACCATCGACAGGTCGACACGCGCTGAGTCGTACCGGAGTCCGGTGAACGGTTCGAACCTGGGCATGGCCCACTGCGTAGCACAGCCGTCGGAGGGCTCCGGACGCCTGACGCCGACCGATGGCGACCGTTGGAGAGGCTGGCGGGTGGAGACTGCTGGCATGGCGGCGACCGTCTCCCCATCGGCGTACTGGGTCTCGGCGGTCCTGGGCCTGAGGGTGCTCACGCAGCTCGACCTGCCGTTCTGGACGGACCGCCGCTGGACCGGTGTCAGGGTGGCCGCCCGGCTTCCCCGGGTTGGCCTGGTTCACGGTGTCTGAACCGACCGGGGGTTCCCGATCCCCGACGCCGATACTTCGGCTCCACGGCTGGCACGACACCGTGGTGGTCGGTGTGGTGCTGGCCGCCCTGGCATCGGGGTTCGGTCAGTTCGGGGTGGTGGCGGCCCTCGGGGATGTGGCCAAGGCGTTTGGACAAGTGGGTCACACCGCGACCGCCGCTGACCAGGCCGGGCTGTCGGGGACCCAACTGGGGGTGGGGCTGGCCATCATTCGTTTGGCATCGCTGGGCAGCCTGCCGGTGGCCGCCCTGGCCGACCGCTATGGGCGGCGGGCCATGGTGCTGGTCACGGTGGGAGTCGGCCTCTCCTTGACGGTGGTGTCGGCGGCCAGCCCGGGCTACTGGTGGTTTGTCGCCATCTTCGCCCTGGGCCGTCCGTTCTTGAGTGCCACCAACGCCCTCACCCAGGTGACCGCCGCCGAACAGACCGCTTCCACCGACCGGGCCAAGGCGGTGGCCTTCGTGGCCGCCGGCTACGGAGTGGGAGCCGGCCTGGTGGCCATCGTCCACAGCTTGGCGTCGTCGGCCCTCGGATTCCGCGGCATCTTCCTGCTGGCGGTGGTTCCGCTGCTGCTGCTTCCCCTCATCGCCCGATGGGTCACCGAGCCTGACCGTTTTGCGGTGGCGGCGGCTGCCTCCGACCATCCACTCCCGGTTGTCGGGGCCGTCGGCCGTCAGTTCCGGGCCCGACTGGCCGCCGTCGCCCTGCTGGGCTTCGCCATCTCGGTGATCACCGGGCCGGCCAACAGCTTCGTGTTCCTCTATGCCCAGAACGTGGTGCACCTCCCCGGGACGGTCACCGCGGTGATGGTGCTGGGTGCTGGCGCCAGCGGGCTGGTGGGGCTCCTGATCGGCCGGTGGTTGGCCGACCGGTGGGGTCGGCGACCAACCGGGGCGCTCGGCATGGTGGGGGTGGCGGTGGCCGGAGTGGTGGTCTACAGCGGCTCACGACCAGCCCTGGTGATCGGGTACGTCGTCGGCGTCCTGTTCGGATCCCTCTTCGCCCCCGCCCTCGGTTCGATGATCGCCGAGCTGTTCCCCACCTCGGTGCGTGCCTCGGTGGCCGGTTGGTGGCTGGTGGCCGGGGTGTTGGGGGCCTCGGTCGGACTGGTGGCCTTCGGGGCGGTGGCCAATGTCGGCAACCGCTACGCCCCGGCGGCGATGATCACCTTTCTGCCCGCCGCCGTCCTGGCTGGCGTGTTCTGGTGGGTGCCGGAGACCCGGGGGCGGGAACCCGAGGATCTGTGGCCGGCGGGGTGAACGGCGGTCAGATGCTCTGGGTGATGAGCGTGGCCATGGCTTGGGCGCCGTCCGGGTTGAGGTGCACCTGGTCGGCGGTGAACCACTCAGGGTGGGGGGTCGACAGTGTGTACCAGTCGGCCAGCACCGCCACCCCCGGGTAGCGGGCCACGCCGGCGGCCAACACGGCGTTGTCGGGTGCCTCCCACGAGCGGGGTACATCCAGGTTCACGAACACCACCCGCTTCACTCCGGCCGACGCCTGCATCATGGCGTCGAAATCTGCGGAGGTGACCGAACCGTTGGTTCCCAGTTCCACAACCAGGATGCTGCCCAGGGTGCCGGCTGCCCGGTCGGCCTGAACCACGGCGATCCCCGTCTCGAACTGGCGACTCACCAGGCCGTCCACGCTGACGCCGGGGACGTCAGTCTGGAGATAGGGCTGGATGTCCAGCATGATCGAGTCGCCGACGGCGGTGACCGACCCGGCCATCGGTGTCGGCACGGTGGTGGTCGGGGCGGTGGAACTCGTCGTCGGCGGCGTGGTTGCGGGGCTGACGGTCGGTGGCACCGTGGTGGGTGCCACCGGAGCGGTGCCTGGCGCCACCTGGACGACCCCCGAGGCCGATCGGACCGGCTGCGAACGGTTGGCCAGTCCCAATCCGACCAGGGCGCCCAGTACCGCCAACAGGGCGACACCGATCATCAGGTCAGAGCGGCTTACCGACTGCACGCCACCATTCTGGTCTGATCAGCGGGTGGCAGTGGTGGCGGCCCGCAAGGCCCTCGCCTGGCTGACCGCCCACACCAACAGGGCGGCGGCGCTGTAGCCGATGCCCAGCACCACGACCGCCGCCCAGCCACCGGCGCCGTAGGCGGCTCCGGTGGTGGCCGATCCGATGGCCCCGCCGATGAAGTAGGTGACCATGTAGCCGGTGTTCAGGCGGGACCGAGCCGCCGGATCAATGCCGAAGATGAGCTGCTGGTTCTGGATATGGACCGCCTGGATGGCCAGGTCTGCCACCAGAATGCCGACCACCAGCGCCCAGAGCCGACTGGACCCCAGCGCCAGGATGCCGAATGCCGCCACCAGCAGCACCAGCGACCCGCCGGTCACCGCCCGCTCCTGACCGCGGTCGGCGAGCCGGCCGCTGAAGGTGGCGGCCAGTGCGCCGCCGGCGCCCAGCAGACCGAACAGGCCGATGACGGCGTCGCTGTAGCCGTAGGGAGGGCGAACCAGGAGAAAGGCCAGGCTGGTCCAGAGCACATTGAAGGCAGCAAAGACCAGCGCGCCGAGGACGGAGCGGAGGCGCAGCAATGGCTGGGTTCGCATGAGACGGACCACCGAAGCGAGCACCGCCCGGTAACGGAGTTGGGGGCGGGTCTCCTCACCCGGCAGCACCACGGCCAGCACCACCACCAGGGCAGTCACCACCACACCGGCCACCACGTAGACGGCTCGCCATCCGGCCACCTCGGCGATCAGCCCCGAGAATGTCCGGGCCAAGAGGATGCCGAGGAGCAGTCCGCTCATCACCGTCCCCACCACCCGTCCCCGGGTGGCGTCGTCGGCCAGGTGGGCGGCGAACGGCACCAGAATCTGGGCCGACACCGAGCAGACTCCGGCCACCGCCACGGCGATGATCAGAAGGCCGATGGAGGGTGCCGCCGCCGCCCCGAAGAGGGCCGCGGCGGCCACTCCCAGAATCAGCGGCACCAGCCGGCGTCGGACCAGGACATCACCCAGCGGCACCAGCAGGGCGAGCCCCAATCCATAGCCCACCTGGGCGGCGGTGACCACCAGTGCGGCGGTCGGCGCCGACACGTGGAAGGTCTTGGCGATGGAGGGAAGCAGCGGCTGGGCGTAGTAGAGGTTGGCCGCCGATATCCCGCACGACACTGCGAACAGGACCACCATGCCGGTGGTCATCCGACGCCGTGGCTGGTCGCTGTCCTCCAAGCTGTCGAGTGTACGGGTCCGGTCCGGGGCTCCTGGCGGGGACGGCAATCGGTCCCCTCGGGGTGCGCAACTCGTAGACTCAGGACGTGGAGGGGACCGACAGCGCCACGACAGGAGACGCCACCGATGTCCCCGGCGTGCCGCACCCCGAGTCAGCGGCCCCGCCCCTCGGAGTGGCCGAGGGCGAGACCGGCCTCGACCGCATCCTCACTATTCCCAACCTGGTCACCCTGGTGCGGCTGGCCTGCATCCCCCTGTTCGTCTGGCTGTTGTTCGGTGCCCACCGCCAGACCGCCGCCGCCCTCCTCCTCGGGGTACTCGGTGCCACCGACTGGATCGACGGGTTCGTGGCCCGCCGCTATCACCAGGTTTCCAACCTGGGGAAGATCCTCGATCCGGTGGCCGACAGGGTGCTGATGCTCACTGCCGTGCTTGCCATCGTCATCCACGGGGCGGTGCCGGTGTGGTTCGCAGTCGCCACCTTGGCCCGCGAAGTGCTGGTGTCGGCCGCCGTGCTGCTGCTGGCGTCGCTGGGGGCTCGCCGGATCGACGTACTGTGGGTGGGAAAGGCGGGTACCTTCGCACTCATGTTCTCTTATCCGGCGTTTCTGCTGAGCTACGGCTTTGCCGAGTGGCAGCAGCCCATCCGGGTGATCGCCTGGATCACCGGGCTGATGGGCCTCACCCTGGCGTGGATCGCCGCCGCCTCCTACGTACCGGTGGCTCGGACGGCTCTGGCCGAAGGCCGGCGGGGACGGGGGGCGCGGTGAAAGCCGTCATCATGGCCGGCGGGGAGGGGACCCGGCTACGGCCGCTCACCTCCAATCAGCCGAAGCCGATGCTGCCCATGGTCAACGTACCGATGATGGAGCATGTGGTGAATTTGCTCCGCCAGCACGGCTTCGAGGACATCGTGGTGACCGTGGCGTTCATGGCCAATGCCATCCGGACCTACTTCGGGGATGGCTCGGAGTTCGGGGTTCGGATGGTCTACGCCACCGAGACCACCCCCCTCGGTACTGCCGGTTCGGTCCGCAACGCCATGGACGAACTCGACGAACGGTTTCTGGTCATCTCCGGCGACGTCCTCACCGACATCGACCTCACCGAGGTGGTGGCCTTCCACGAAAAGCGGGGGGCACTGGCCACGCTGGCGCTGAAGGCAGTGGACAACCCCCTGGAGTTCGGGATCGTGATCACCCGGGACGACGGCACGGTCGAGCGGTTTCTGGAGAAGCCAACCTGGGGCCAGGTCTTCAGCGACACCATCAATACCGGTATCTACGTGCTGGAGCCGGAGATCTTCGACTACATCCCGGAGGGTCGTCCGGTGGACTTTTCGGGTGAGTCGTTCCCCGCCGTCTTGGAGGCCGGGCGTCCGCTCTACGGCTATGTGGCTGACGGCTACTGGGAGGACGTGGGCAACCTCGAGGCCTACCTTCGTGCCCACCAGGACATCCTCGACCAGCGGGTCAGCCTGGATATCGCCGGATTCCAGCTCCGTCCCGGGGTGTGGCTGGGCAAAGGGGCCCAGATCGACCCATCGGTGAGCATTGTGGGGCCGGCGGTCATCGGCGACAACTGCGTGGTGGGCGCCGGTGCCAGCCTCGGCGAGTACTGCTCGTTGGGCCGAAATGTGAGGATCGGCGAGAACGCTGTCCTCCAGCGTTCGGTGGTGCACGACAACTCGTACCTGGGTTCGGCGGTCCGGGTCGACGGGAGCGTGCTCGGGCGGGGGTCCGACCTCCGGCACGGTGCCCGGTGCGAAGAAGGGGTGGTCCTCGGCGAGCAGAGCCTGGTGGGTGCCGGGGCAGAGCTGAAAGCCGGAGTCAAGGTCTACCCCTTCAAGACGGTGGAGGCCGGCGCCATCGTCAACTCCTCCATCGTCTGGGAGTCGCGGGGCGCCCGTTCGCTGTTCGGTCGGGACGGCGTGCGGGGCCTCGCCAACGTCGACATCAGTCCCGAGCTGGCCGTCCGACTGTCGATGGCCTGGGCCTCCACCCTCGAAAAGGGGGCCACCGTCACCACCTCCCGTGATACCAGTCGGGCCGCCCGGGTGCTGAAGCGGGCGGTGATGGTGGGCTGCAACGCCGCCGGGGTCAACGTCGACGACCTCGAGGCGGCCACCGTGCCCGTCACCCGGTTTCAGGTGAAGTCGTCGGCCAGCTCGGCCGGCATCACCGTTCGGCTCGCCCCCGACGACCCGGAGTCGGTGGTGTTGCGGTTCTTCGACAAGGACGGGATCGACGTCGACGAGCTGACCCAGCGAAAGATCGAGCGGCTGTACTACCGCGAGGACTTCCGGCGGGTGCTGGCCCGTGAGATCGGCGACATCGGCTTCCCGCCTCGGGCGTTGGAGTACTACACCAAAGGGCTGATCGATTCGGTGGCTGCCGGGGAGCGCAGGGAGGGCGACCTGAAATTGGTACTCGACTACTCGTTCGGTACCGCAAGCTTCGTGATGCCCAACCTGCTGGCCAAAATTGAGGCCGAGGTCTTGGTGGTCAACCCCTACGCCAACACCGCCGGTGCCACCACCTTCGACCGCCAGGCCAGCGCCGCCCGGGTGGGAGAGCTGGTCCGGACATCCGGGGCCAGCCTGGGGGCGGTGCTCGACCCCGGTGCCGAGCATGTGACGGTGGTGGACGACGAAGGTCATCCCCTCTCCGACGACGAAGCCCTGTTGGTCCTCCTGACGTTGGTCACCGAGGTCCACCCGGGTGGCCGGGTGGCGCTACCGGTGGCCGTCAGCCGGGCCGCCGAGGAGATCTGCCGTCGCACCGACACCGAAATTGTCTGGACCAAACTCTCCACCTCCCACCTGATGGAGGTGGCCAGCACTCAGGACGTCCTGTTGGCCGCCAGCCAGACCGGAGGCTTCATCTTCCCGGCCTTCCTGCCTGCCTACGATGCTGCCGCCACCCTGGTCAACCTGCTGTCGCTGCTCGACCGGACCGGCCGCCGGCTGTCGGACCTGGTGGCGTCGCTGCCCCGGGTCCACATCGCCCACCAGTCGGTCCACACCCCGTGGGAGCAGAAGGGGATGGTGATGCGCACCTTGGTCGAGCGGTCGGAGGGACGGGACCTGGTCCTGGTGGACGGGGTCAAGATCATCGAGCCCGACGGATGGGCGCTGGTGCTGCCCGACCCCGAGGAGCCGGTTACCCATGTCTGGGCCGAGGCCCCCAACGATGCCCAAGCCGGGGCCCGGGCGCAGGAGTATGCCGTCCGGCTTCGACAGCTCCTCCGCTGAGGCCCCCGACCTCCTGAACGGCCGCCGCGCCCGCCGGCCCGGTCGGGTATCGTCCGCTCCTATGAACGTGCCCGACGGCTTGCAGTACACCAGCGATCATGAGTGGGTCCGGATCATCGGCGACCGGGTCCGGGTGGGGATCACCGACTACGCCCAGGATGCCCTGGGCGACGTGGTCTTCGTCGACCTGCCGGCCGAGGGTGCCACGGTCGAAGCCGGCGGGGTGCTGGGGGAGGTCGAGTCGACGAAGTCTGTCTCAGAGATCTACGCCCCGGTGGCCGGACAGGTGGTGGGCCGTAACGCCTCGTTGACCGACGCCCCCGAACAGCTCAATCAGGACCCATACGGGGAAGGGTGGATCTGCGACATCCTCCCATCCGATCTGGCAGCCGTCGATGGGCTGCTGGACGCCGGTGCCTACCGGCAGCTCACCTCCGACTGAAGGCGACGGGCCGGCACGCGGCCGGAGAATCGAACGAACGGGAGCGACTACCGTGGTCGATGTGTTCTGCCACAACTGCGGCCACCGCAATCCTGCCGGGGTGAACTTCTGCTCCTCGTGCGGCTCGGTGCTGGTGACTGCCTCTTCTGACACCACCATCTCGGTGCAGCCGGTGGAGGACACCAGCGAGGGGGTGGACGATGCCACCGCCGTCGGCAGCCTCGAGCTTCCCCGTGGGGCGGGAATGCTGGTCGTCAAGCGGGGCCCCAACACCGGCGTCCGCTACGTCCTCGAATCAGAGGTGACCCGGGCGGGTCGGCACCCGGAGAGCGACATCTTCCTCGACGACATCACCGTGTCGAGACGCCACGCCGAGTTCCTCACCCGGGACCAGATCACCAGTGTCCGGGACGTCGGCTCGCTGAACGGCACCTATGTCAACCGCGAGCGAATCGAAGAAGCCCGGTTGAGCAGCGGTGACGAGGTACAGATCGGGAAGTTCAAGCTCCTGTTTCTGGTGGCAGCGGGCGAATGACAGCGGTGGCGGACCACCTGGGCGGGGAGTCGGCGAGTTGAGCGGGCGGTCGTACCTGTCGATCGGCGACGTGCTCTCGCTGCTCCGTCAGGAATTCCCTGACGTGACCATCTCCAAAATTCGATTCCTGGAGAGCCAGGGTCTGGTCAATCCGGAGCGGACGCCGTCCGGCTACCGGAAGTTCTATGAGCATGACGTCGAGCGGCTGCGGTGGGTGCTACGCCAGCAGCGCGAGCACTTCCTCCCGCTGAAGGTCATCAAGGACCGGCTGGAGGACGGCCCCAACGGAACGTCGCCCCCTGGTCGGCCTCCGTCGGCTCGAGCGGCCACCGGCAGCGCTCCGACGCCGGTCGCCGGGCCGACCCATCCCACTTCCGAGCCAGCCCTGGTGGGGACCGGTGGCCCGCCGGGCACCGCACCCCGCAGCTCCGCTCCGCCGCCGGCCAGGCCGACGGTCGGGTCGCCGGCCGGTGCCATCGCGCCTCCAGCCGGTGTCGCCCCTCGACAGTCTGCAGCGGCAGGTGGGCCGGAAGGCCCGACGTCGAAGGCGGTGTCCCACACCACGACGGCAACCATCCCCGGCCCGGGCGTGTCCGGCCTGCCAGTCGAGCGCTCAGCCGCCGCCGGTGCTTCGGCATCGCCCCCGGCACAGGCGACCGACGACCGACCGACCTCGGCGTCCGGTGGTTCCAGCCCGTTGACGTCTCCTCCCGCCACCAAGCCACCGCCTTCGGTGGCCCCCACCCTGCCCGCCGCGGCGATCCCGGTGGCTGACGGATCGCCACCACCCACCCGTCGGTCCGGACCCGACCTGACTTCCGCCCGGTCCGAGGTGACACCCAGCCCGCCGTCGACTCCGTCCCCGGTCATTCCGACGTCGCCGTCGCCGGCCGTCGGCACCGGGAACCCGAGGTCGACCCCAGGCGCCGGATCCAACGCCACCCCGGCGCCACTCGACGCCCATGTCACCCTCGACGAACTGGCCACCGCTTCGGGACTGACAGTGGAAGTGCTCGACCAGCTCCGCCAGTTCGGCCTGCTCGCCGCCACTCCGGTGGGCGGTACCGACTATTACGACGATGAAGCGGTGGCGGTGGCTACCTTGGCGGCTGGATTTGCCCGGTTCGGCGTCGAGCCTCGACACCTGCGGCTCTATAAGAACGCCGCCGACCGCGAAGCGGGGTTTGTCGAGCAGATCGTGCTGCCACTGGTGCGACAGCGGAATCCCGACTCGCGGGCCCGGGCGGTGACCACCAGCGAGGAGCTGCTCGAACTGGGCCAGGGCCTCCGCCGCGCCCTCCTCCGTAACGCCCTTCGCGAGCTCTTCGGCAACTGACCGGGCACCTGCCGGGACGCAGGACCGGTCGCCCGAGCGCGTCTCCGGCCGTCGGCGAGTAAGTTGCAGTCCATGGTCGAAGTTCGGCTTCGGGCGGTTCGGGTGGACCTCCAATCGAACACGCCCGTGCTGCTGCTGCAGGAGTCGGAAGGTCTGGGTCGGACGCTGCCCATCTTTATCGGCGCCCCCGAGGCCACCGCCATCGCATTCGCCCTCCAGGGGATGGACACACCCCGACCCATGACCCACGATCTGATTCGAGACCTGTTGGGCGCCCTGGGCGCCGATGTGGTCCGGGTGGTGGTGACCGAGCTCCGCACGTCCACCTACTACGCGGAGATCGTGCTGCGGCACGACGACCAGGAGCTCCCGGTGTCCTCCCGTCCGTCCGATGCAGTGGCGGTGGCAGTTCGGACCGCAGCACCGCTCTTCGTCTCCGACGAGCTCATGGATGCCGAGGGGATCCTGCTGGCCGTGGACGATGACGAGGACGACGATGAGTCCGACGACGCCGTCGTCGATAGCCCCGACGAGTTGGTCGGGGAGTTCCGGCACTTTCTCGACACCATCCGCCCCGAAGACTTCTCCTCCTGACAGCATGGGCTGGCGCCCACCGGGCGACCGGAACGGAAGGATGTTGATGGCCGCACGACGATGGGTACTCCTCGGAGTGGTGGCACTGAGCGCGGTAGGCCTGGCCGCCTGTTCCTCCAGCACCACTGCCACCACCACCACCTCCACCCCCGCGTCGACCTCCTCCTCGACCGGTTCGTCGAGCAGCTCCACTGGCGCATCGTCCACCACCACCTCCACCACCACACCTGGGGGTCCGACCCAGTGTCCGACCCCCAAGCTGGCGGCGTCGATCTACGGCTCCTCCGGGGCGGCGGGCACCATTCAAGAGACGGTGGCGCTGACGAGCTCCGCCGCTGCCCCCTGCACCCTGGGGGGCTACCCGGGCCTCCAGATGTTGAGTGCCGCCGGTGCCAAGCTCCCCACCACCGTGGTGCGGAAAGGGAACTACCCCTTCACGGCCATGGCACCCACCACCGTGACCCTGGCGCCCGGAGCGGCTGCCTACTTCAACCTGGGTTACTCCGACGTCCCGTCGGGAACCGAGGTCAGCTGTCCCGCCTCCGCCAGTTTGGCGGTGACCCCGCCCAACTCCTACACCAGCACCTCGGTGGCCGCCCAGCTGGACCCTTGTGACAACGGGACGATCACCGTGTCGCCGGTGTTCTCCGGCACCGGGGCCGCCGCCCAAACCCGGGCCTCGCCGCAGTAACGGGACTACCGCCCGGGTCGGACCAGTATCCGCCCCCGCACCCCGCCGGAGGCGATGGTGGCCAAGGCATCGTCAAGACCCTTGAGCCCGATTTCGGCCTGCACCATGTCGTCGAGTAGGGCGGCGGGGAAGGCGGTGGCCAGGTCCTCCCACACCGAACGGCGTTCGTCGATCGGCGTCTCGACAGTGTCGATGCCCAGGAGCGCCACCCCCCGGACGATGAACGGATAGACGGTGGTCGCCAGATCCGACCCCCCGGTGAGACCGCTGGCTGCCACGGCCGCCCCGTACCGGAGGGTCCGGAGGACGGCCGCCAGGGTGGTCCCACCGACGCAGTCCACCGCCCCCGCCCACCTCTGACTCCCGAGGGTCCGACCCGGGTCGATCTCCAGATCCGACCGGCCGATCACCTCGGCGGCCCCCAAGGACCGGAGGTAGGGGGCCTCGTCGGACTTACCGGTGCTGGCCACCACCTCGAAGCCCCGGGCCCCCAGGAGGGCCACCGCCATGGAACCGACCCCGCCAGACGCTCCGGTGACCAGGACCGGGCCGGATCCGGACACCAGGCCGTGGCGCTCCAACCGTCGAAGTGACAAGGCGGCGGTGAACCCGGCCGTCCCGATGACGGCGGCGTGACGGGGGGTGAGACCCTCAGGCAGGGGGATAACCCAGTCGGACGGGACCCGGGCCAGTTCGGCGAAGGCGCCGTGCCGAGCCACCCCCAGGTCGTAGCCGTGGACGATCACCGGGCGGCCGGCAGCCACCCTCGGAGACTCGATCACCGTGCCCACCAGATCGACCCCCGGCACCAGGGGAGAGATACGGGCCACCCGGTTGCCGGGCCGGGTCACCATGCCGTCCTTGAAGTTGACCGCCGACCAGTCCACCCGCACCAGGGTGTCGCCGTCGGGAAGCTCGGAAGGGGTCAGGGTGCCGACCCCGTGCCGCACTCGGTCACCCTGGCGCTCGACCAGGTAGGCGGCGAAGGAACCGGGGTCAGGGGCCGGGTCGGTCCCCGGGTCGACGGGCATGGCGCTACCGTACCGATCCCATGGGGACCGAGTACACCCGGGCCGAGCCCCCACCCCCCACCCAGCCGGCGTTCGGGTGGTGGCCGTCACCGTTGACCGCCGCCGTGGTGGCGGCCGGCAAGGTATCCCGAAGTGGACTCCACTCCGACGGAACCTCCTTCCTGTGGTCGGAGAGCCGACCAGACGACGGTGGTCGACAGGTGGTGGTGGTCGATCGGGGCGTTGAGCCGCCGGTGGATCTGACTCCGCCCGGGGTCAGCGTCCGGAGCCGGGTCCACGAGTACGGCGGGGGAGCGGCAGTCACCACCGCTGATCTCCATGTCTACGTGGACGGCGCCGACCAGCGCCTCTACCGGTTCCGGCCGGGTGTTGATCCAGCGCCGGTCGCCCTCACCCCGGACGTCGACCCCATCGGCTCGGTCCGATACGCCGAACCCACCCCGATCGGGTCAGGGCAGTGGCTGATGGCGGTGGAAGAACGCCTGACCGGAACGGCGGCCATCCACCGTCTGGTGGCAGTGCCGGTGGACGGATCGCTTCGGGTGGTGGAGGTGGTGGACGACGGCGATTTCCTCGCCGCCCCGAGGGTGTCCCCCGACGGGCGCCGGCTGGCCTGGGTGCGGTGGGATCACCCGGACATGCCGTGGGACCGGTCGTCTCTGTGGGTAGCCGATCTCCACGAAAGCGACCAGGCGCCAACGGTGACCGGTACCCACCGGGTGGCCGGTGGCGGTGACAGCTCGGTCGGCCAGCCACGATGGACCGGCGACGGGGGACTGTTGTTCATCGACGAACGGACCGGCTGGTGGCTGCCGTATCGACTGCCGGTTGAACGACTCGATGACACCGATCCATTGCTGCTCCCGTTGGTGGAGCTGGAGGCGGAGTTCCACGCCCCCGACTGGACGCTGGGACAGTCGACCGTGGCGGAGATGGCCGACGGTACGTTGGTGGCTCGCATGCATCACCAGGGCGTGGATCGACTGGTGCAGCTGACGGCACCGGCCGACGGGCTCGGGTCGGGCTGGCATTGGGAGCCGATCGACCAGCCCCTGGTCGCCATCGCCGGGGTAGCGGTGGCCTCCGCCCGTGGTCGACTGGCGGTGTTGGGGAGTACCGCCGAGGAGGCCTCGGTGGTCATCGAGGTGGTCGGGGGGACGTCGTTCCACCAGCTCACCACCGCCCGATCGGGAACGCCGGCCCCTGCGGTGCTTGGAGTCCCGTGGGTGGCGGAGACGGCGTCGGGACCGGTCCCCGGCCTGATCTTCGACCCTACCGATGACCGTCGGGGCCCGTCGGGGGAGCGACCACCACTGGTGGTGTTCTGTCATGGCGGACCGACCGGAGCCACCGACCCCGGCTACAACCCGATCGTCCAGTACCTCGCCTCGCGGGGACTGGTGGTGGCCTGTGTCGAGTACCGGGGGAGCTCCGGGTACGGACGCCATTACCGTCAGCGCCTCCGAGGCGGGTGGGGGGTGGCCGACGTCGAGGACTGCGTGGCCTACGCCGTTGCCTTGGCGGAGACCGGTCGGGTGGACGGCCGACGGATGGCCATCCGCGGTACCAGCGCAGGGGGGCTGACCGCCCTCGGGGCCCTGGTGGACTCCGACCGGTTCGTCGGCGCCGCCTCCTGGTACGGGGTGACCGATCTGGAGTCGCTGGCCGCCGACACCCACGATTTCGAGTCTCACTACCTGGATTGGCTGGTGGGACCGCTTCCGGCCGCTCGGGACCAGTACCGGCGCCGCTCGCCACTCCATCACGCGGGGTCGATCACCGGTGGCGTGCTGCTGTTGCAGGGATCAGACGACCCGGTGGTGCCGTTGGCCCAGGCTGAGCGGTTCGCTGAAGCCCTGCAAGCCTCGGGGGCCGACTGCACCCTGCTTGTCTTCGCAGGGGAGTCGCACGGGTTCCGGCGGGCAGAGACGGTGGAGGCCAGCCTGGACGCCGAGCTGGCCTTCTACCGTGGGCGGTTCGGCGATTGAGGATGAGGCCGGTGGTACCGTGGGCCGTGCCGACTGGACGTGCAGCCGCCGGTGGCGACGACGGGCGGCCGGGCTCCCACCGGTGAGCGCGCCCGTCACCATCGGCCACCGATTGGTCGCCATCATGCGGGGCTGGTCGCCCGAGTGGCGAGATGTCGCTCTCTATCTCGCCTCCGCGGTCTTCGCCCTCACCACGGTGCTCTTCGCCGGCATCCCTCTCTACCGTCAATGGGGGGCGCTGGCTCTGGGCCCCTATGCGGTGGCCGCCGCCGGAATGGCGGTGGTGGCCCGCCGAGCATCTCTGGCTCGGACCGTCCCGCCCGACCAGGGGGGCAGCCCAGGCGGGCCTGATCCCCTCGGCGAGACCTCGTTCCACCACGCCCGCCGCTTTCGGATCGCCCGGTTGGTGGCCTGCGTGGTGGTATTGGCCGGAGCCACCGTGGTCCCGCTGGCCCTCGAGGTGGTC
>Ga0302319_10010060_pt1 | contig 18088 bp, 21 predicted proteins | sample Bog_T0_2_FD_203319 | JGI IMG/M metagenome (GOLD analysis project Ga0302319, IMG submission 203319) | Peat permafrost microbial communities from Stordalen Mire near Abisko, Sweden - Bog_T0_2 | ecosystem: Environmental > Terrestrial > Soil > Wetlands > Peat | place: Sweden: Abisko, Stordalen Mire...
AACGTGATGCGAAGGGGTGTGGCGGCGTGGTCGGTCATCTCGACTCCTCGTGGTCGTCCGCGGTCGTCCCGCAGTGTACCGAGGGGTCGTCGTCGCACGGACAGGGCCCGTGGGCCCGGTCGGTGTGCGGTCAGGGCCTCCGGCCGGGCCGGAGGCCGGGCTCAGGCAGCCGTCTTGCGGCTGGACTTGGCCGAGGCGGACTTGGATCGGGCCTCGGCCTTCGCGCCGGCCGAGGCCTGGGCCGAGGGCTGGGCCGAGGGCTGCGAGGACACGGCACCGGCAGTGGCGGCGGCGACCTGGGACGCTGCGACCTTGGCCGTGGCGGCCCGGCGGGCACGCGAGTTCCGTCGGCGCCCGCGGGGCTGACGGGTCGAGGTGTCATAAGGCCGCTGGGTGGAGGCGGGGCTCTCGTGCAGTGCGCACCAGTCGGTGCTGTTGTACCGGGAGAGCCGAACCGAGCAGCTGGGCTCGATGCACACCCGTCCGGTCCCGTAGACCATGGACGGCGCGCTGCCCGCCAACCCGTCGGCCAGGAACGACCCGTCTTCTACCGTCCGTCTGTCCACCATTCCCGTCCTACCCTTTCCCTCCAGATCGACTGTGTGGTCCTTCGGGAGTGTCGGCAGGTACGCGGGCAAACTGTAACGGCGGGCACAACCGGCCCGGGGCGGCTCCTGCGATCCTGACCTTGCTAACGTCGCCGCCGTGGTGCGTGTGGACGTCACCGAGCACATCGAGGCGACCCCGGCCGAGGTCTGGGAGCTCATCGGCGACCCCACCGCCCTGTCCGGGATGGCCGAGGAGTGCGTGACCATGCAGTGGTCGAGGGGCTCGAATGGGCCCCGGGTGGGGGCCCGGTTCCGCGGTCACAACCGCCAGGGGTGGCGGCGCTGGACCACCTCGTGCACCGTGGTCGAGTACGAGCCGGGCCGGGCCCTGTCGTGGGACGTGGCCTTCGGCCCCCTGGCCGTGGCCCGGTGGGGCTACCGGCTGGAGGACGGTGGGGTCGACGGGGGCACCACCGTCCACGAGTCCTTCGAGGACCACCGGTCGGCGGTCCTGCGCGCCCTTGGACCCGTGGTCCGGGGGACCGGGGACACCGAGGGGCTGAACCGGGCCAACATGGTGGCGACGCTGGCGCGCCTGAAGGCCCGGGCCGAGGCCTGACGACGCCGTGGTCGACAGCACGCCCTGGTGGCGGGAGGCGGTCTTCTACCAGATCTACCCGCGGTCCTTCGCCGACTCCGACGGTGACGGTGTGGGTGACCTGGCCGGCATCCGAGCCCACCTCGACGATCTGGTGTGGCTGGGGATCGACGCCCTCTGGCTGTCCCCGTTCTACCGCTCGCCGATGGTCGACTTCGGGTACGACGTCAGCGACTACTGCGACGTCGACCCGCTCTTCGGCACCCTCGAGGACTTCGACAGCCTGATCGCCGATGCCCACGCCGCCGGGCTCAAGGTCATCGTGGACTGGGTGCCCAACCACACGTCGGACCGCCATCCGTGGTTCGTCGACGCCGTCAGCGGGCCGGACAGCGCCCACCGGAGCTGGTACGTGTGGCGCGACGCCACCCCCGACGGCTCGCCCCCGAACAACTGGGTGGCGGCCTTCGACCTCTCGGCGCCGGCCTGGACGCTCGACGAGCGATCGGGGCAGTGGTACCTCCACCTGTTCGAGGAGGGCCAGCCCGACCTCGACTGGGACGAGGGCGGGGTCGTGTCGGCCATGCACGACGTCCTCCGGTTCTGGCTCGACCGCGGCGTCGACGGCTTCCGGGCCGATGTGATCCACTGCATCGGCAAGGATCCCGCCCTCCCCGACGACCCACCCGAGGTGGCCGGCATCCCCCACAGCGCGCTGAACGACGTACCCGTGACCCACCAGCGGTTGCGCGACATCCGGTCGCTGGTGGACGCGTACCCCGGCGACCGTGTGGTGGTCGGCGAGGTCTACCTGCTGTCGACCGAGGCGGTGGCCACCTACTACGGGGACGGTGACGAGCTCCACCTGGCCTTCAACTTCCCCCCGCTCTACGCCCGGTGGGAGGCCGAGGCCTGGCGGCAGTGCATCGACGCCACCGTCGGGGCCCTGGACCCCCGGGGGGCCTGGCCCACCTGGGTCCTGTCCAACCACGACAACCCCCGCCACCGGACCCGCTACGACCGGACGGCGGCCAGGCTGGGCGAGGACGCCGGCACGACGGCGGTGCGGAGCGAGGCCCGGGCCCGGGCGGCGGCCGTTCTGCTGATGACGCTGCGGGGCACCCCGTTCGTCTATCAGGGAGAGGAGCTCGGCCTGCTCGACGCGGCCATCCCGCCCGGACGGGCCGTCGATCCCGGCGGCCGTGACGGGTGCCGGGCCCCCCTGCCCTGGGACGGCTCGAGCGACCACGGCTGGCCGGTGGCCGGAGGGGCCGGGCCCTGGCTGCCGTTCCCCCCCGACGCCGAGTCCCGCAACTACGCCGCGCTGCGACGTGATCCGGCCTCGATCCTCCACCTCTACCGGCGCCTCCTCTCCCTGCGACGGGACGAGCCGGCGCTCCGGCACGGACGGTTCGAGCTCCTGGACACCCCGGCCGGAGTCCTCGGCTACGCGCGCACCGTCGGTGCTCGGCGGTGCGAGGTCCTCGTCAATTTCACCGCCGAGGCCGTGGCGCTCGATCACCACAGCACCGGGCTCCCGTCACCGGCCGGTGCCGGGATGACCGTCAGCCTGTCGAGCGACGGCCGGGACCAGGGTGCTGCGTTCGGCGGCACGCTCGGTGCCGATCAGGCGGTGGTCCTCCGGCACTGACCGGTCGACCGGCCACCGTCAGCGGCCGGCAGTCAGTTCCCGGCTACAGCCAGGTCTCGCGCCAGTAGTCGGGAGCACCCTCGTCACCGAGTGACATGGAGTGGCCGTCGTCGTGGCCACTGCGACGGATGCAGCACACCAGGGTGCCCAGCCACGGTCCCCGGTCGATGCAGTGGACGGCACCGCAGCGGTGCCACTGTGGCTCGTCCGGAAGGACCAGGTCCTCCAGGTCGAAGTCGGCGTCCGCCCATTCGCTGTACCTGCGTACGTGGTAAGGCTCGATCGTCACGGTGTTTCCTGCCCCTTGTTGTTTCGGATCCCTCATGGTGATGATCGGAAACTGCGGGCCTCAGCTGTAGGGAGAATTGGGCCCGGACAGGTTTTTGCACGGGCCCTGCTCAGGGCTCGGCCCCATCCACCGCAGACCCCCGGCGTGCGGTCATCATGGGTACCGGGTGGTGGGCGTGTCCCCACTGCGTCGGTGTTCAAAGTTTCATCGCCGCCGAACGTGAGGCCTCTGGCATTTTCGGCGTACTACCTGTGTACGCTGCAAGGTCGCCCGACCACCCCCAGTGAGAGTGTTCAGGTTTCTAACAGCCGGGGAGCGCTCAGCACTACCATGAGACCATGAATGGTGATCCCACGAAGGGCATCGAGGACATCGTCCGCCGCAACGTGGCCGCACTGCGGTCCAAGGCCAACCTGACCCAGCAGGGCCTGGCGGACGAGATGCTCCTGCGGGGGATCGCGTGGACGCGCGAGACAGTGGCTCAGGTGGAGACCACCAACCGGCGGCTGGGCTTCACCGAGGCGATCGCCGTGGCCGCCTGCCTCGACGTGCCCGTGGCCCGGCTCACCGCCACCGGGGCGGCCACTGTCACCGTGGGCGACAGCGAATGGTCGGCGGCCTACCTCGGTGCGGCCATCGCCGGGACGGCGGGCGACGTCTTCCCTCCCGAGAGCTACGCCTCGCCGACGGGTCGGCCGGTGCAGGCGGCACCCGCGTCGCCACCGACGTCCGGTCCGGTGCCACCCTCCCCCGTCGGCGACAGTGAGGTCGAGCGGCGCCGAGGCCCGTTCGAACGCCGCTTGGTGGACCCGGACGAACCCGAGCGGCAGGGTCGACGGTCCACGGATCCCGCCACCCGGGCCCAGGCCCCGCAGAAGACCGCCGAGCGCATCGAGCGGCGCATGCGTCTGCGGGTCACGGCCAGCGACGTCGATGCCACGGCCCAGCATCTGTGGTCGCGCAGTCTCGAGAGCGAGCGGGAGCGCCGGGTGAGCGACCGGCACGCCCTGACCGGAGGGTCGCTGAAGACCATCCGGGGGCATGTGTCACGCGACCTCGACCGGGAGATCGCCCATGAGATGGAGCGTCGTCCCAGCGCGCCGGGTGAGAGTGGGAGCGAGGGTGAGGCCGACGACGGCGACCTGAGCCCGGAGGAGGCCACTTGGGAGGCCACCCGTCTCAACATCATCCTGGCCAACAAGGGCTATAGCGACAGTGACGTCACCCGCTGGTGGAACTTCACCCGCCACCGTGAGCTCGGGGACCGGACCATCGCCGAAGCCTGGGACGAGGGTCACTACACCGACGTCAGTCGCCTCATCGAGTCGCTGCCCGACAAGCACGGTCCGGCCGGCGGCTACTTCGTCGACGAGTAGTCCGCCTCCCACCGCCGGTCTCCGGCCGCTCCGCGTGCGCTCGGGCCGGTCTGCACGGCACCCACCCGGGCCACAACCCCGCGGCGCCAGCTGATCCGAGGGGGCGGGGCCCCACCGGGGGAACGGCCGGCTACGCGTCCTCGGGGATGGCGTCCCACCACTGGCACCACCAGTCGGCCCCGACCAGGATGCGCAGCTTCTGGTGCCAGCAGTAGGAGATGTCGTTGTACGGCTCGAGGTAGTACCGGCAGTTGTCGCACCGCTCGTTGCCGGAGGGCTTCCCCTTGAGCACGGCGTTGGAGGCCAGGTGCCGCAACTCCATGGAGAGTGTCTCGTCGATCTCCTTGGGTTCCGGTTCGGGAATCACGTAGTCGGACATGGCGCTCAGGATACTGGGATACCGGCGGGACCCTGACACCCCGGTGGGCCAGCCCCCGCACCGTCACCGGCGTCGGGATCCGGTCTCAGTCCCCCGCCGCCAGCGCTGCGTCGACCGCCTCCGCCTCGATGTCCAGCCGGCGGACGATGCCGGGGACGATCCGCCGCTCGGCCATGCGCCCCACCGCCGGCACGCGCACGACGAGCTCGCCGTCGAGGTGGCGCGTGGTGATGCCCGTCGACTCGGTGAAGGTGAAGGAGGCGTCGCCGTGGAGCCGACCCGGGTCCTTCTCGGCCTCGAAGTGGAGGGCGCCGGTGCCCGTCGACGCATCGATCCGGACCTCCTGGATCCAGGCCAGGCGGCCCGCACCGATCAGACGCTGGGCGATGGGGTCGACGGTGCCCACGAACTCGTAGCGGAATCGGAGGAGCACGGTGTCGCCCTCCCGCGTCTCCTCGACCAGGTCCGGCTGGCTCAGATCGGGGAGGGTGAGGTCCAGGTAGAACCGGGGCCGGGTCAGGATGGCCAGGACCCGGGACACCGGTCCTGGGAACTCGTGGTCGGCCCGGAAGCGCACGGCGTCAGCGACCCGGATCCGTCGCCGGTCGGCGGCCCGGGCTCACCGCGGCGTGAAGCTGGTGGAGCAGATGGCCTGACCGTTCCCGATGCTGACCACCACGCCGACCGGGTACTCGGTCTTGGGGTGCTCGATGTCGAAGGCCACCGCCGCCCCACCCGAGGCGTCGGTCAGGCCCCCGTGGGTGGTCGACTTGGTCTTGTAGTTGGTGGTCACGATGATCGGGGCGTTGGCCACGGTCGACCGGATGGTCACCGTCTCGGTGCTCCCGCCCGGAGGATCGGGGTTGGACATGGTGGCCGAGCACACCCCGACCGGCAGGGGCGAGACGGCCGATCCGAAGAACCGGGCCGTGCCGAAGGTGAAGATCCCCCCGTCGGAGGCCACCAGCCGGTAGCCCGTTCCGCTGGGCGACGACTCCATGCCGACCACCGCCCGCCGGAGAGGGAGGGCGCCGGTCGACCCGAGGAAGGATGCGCCGAACGTGAAGATCCCGCCATCGGAGGCCACCAACCGGTAGCCCCCGGTGGCGGCGTCGACGCTCATCCCGACCACGGGCCGGTTGAGTCGGACCCCTCCCGTCGATCCCCTGAAGGGAACGTGGAAGCTGAAGATCCCGCCGTCGGAGGCCACCAGCCAGTATCCGGCGCCGGTGGGCGACGCCGCCATCGCCACGACCGGGTCGTTGAGCACCAGGGCGCCCGTCGAGCCCCGGAAGGGGGCGCCGAACGAGAAGACGCCACCGTCCGAGGCCACCAGCCAGTAGCCGGCGCCGGTGGGCGACGCCGCCATCGCCACGACCGGGTCGTTGAGCACCAGGGCGCCCGTCGAGCCCCGGAAGGGGGCGCCGAACGAGAAGACGCCACCGTCCGAGGCCACCAGCCAGTAGCCGCCGGTGGCGGGGTCGACGGCCATGCCGACCACCGGCCGCTTGAGGGTGATGGCCCCGGTCGAGCCGCGGAACACGGCGTTCCCGAACGTGAAGACCCCGCCGTCGGAGGCCACCAGGTAGTAGCCGCCCCCGCTCGGGGTGGCGGCCATGCCCACGATGGGATGGCTCGGGGCCACACCGAGGGAGCCGAAGTTGGCGGCGTCGCCGCAGGCCACCACGTTGCCCGTGTCATTGACGATCCAGTATCCGCCGTCGTCCGGCGTCGGGGCCATCCCCACCACCGTGCCGCTGGGCAGGAATCCCGAGCAGGGGGCCTGGGCGCTCGATGCGCCGGACTCCGCCGCCGCATGGGCCGGGCCGACCGAGACGCCCAGGGAACCCAGGGCCAGGGCCAGACCGGCGACGAGGCCGGCGGCACGACGCCGGGCCGGACCGTACTGAGCACTGCGCATGGTTCCCCCCGTGGCTCGACTCCCCCGACAGGGGAAACTTAGTCGGACTCAGCCCGCTGAGCAGGCGCGACACCCGGCCCAGGGGAGCAGCGCCACCTGGTCGGGCCTGCAGGTGGCGCGCCGGGCGCCCGGGGCGGGCCCGAGCAATCGCCAATTCCTGTCGGGAGCGCTCAAGTCGGGCACCGAGACGCCGATGGATGAAAATGGCCCTGCGACGACAGACAGCATTCGAGGACTGGGACCCGCGCGAGCAGCTGCACCCCTACATGAGGCTCGTGACCTACGAGTACGTCCTCCGTCGTGAAGCCGGCCTGGACCCCAAAGAGGCTGTCCGCTGGTCGCTCCGACGCGTCCTGCCGCCGCCCGACGGCCTCCACCCCGTGCTGTCGATGATCGCCGGGTACAAGGTGGAACCGGACGTGTGGGAGACGCAGGCGGCCGCACTCCTCCAGGCCCTCATCGCCGACGGCGACAAGAATTGGCACAGTCTGAAGCAGCACGAGGACTGGATGCCGGGCACCGTCGGCATGGGCTGGTAGGTCGCCACCCGCCCCGGCTGGTGTCCGCAGCGCCGATCTCAGTCGACGACGCCGGCCAGAGCACCGTCGGACGCCACCACCCGCTCGTAGCGACCCGGACAGCCCGCGACCGCCCGTGTTAGCGTCCCGTGAGCATCGAGCGCGGAGGTGGGCGGCATGGGCAGGAACCGACGGATCGATGACGTGGCACGGAGATGGCCGAGGCTCCTCACCCTGGCGGTGCTCGGCACCCTGGTGGCCGTGACCGTCGGCGTGGTGGGCGCCCAGGCGGAACGAGCCGGCGCCACCGTCACCCCGGCGCCACCGGTGATCGGGTCGTCCGCCGTCTCCCCGTCGGTGGTGCCGGCCGGCTCGCTGGTCACCTTCACCTGGAAGGTGGTCAGCCAGGCCGGTGTCGGGTCCACGTCGCTGTTCACCGAGGGCCTCGACCTCAGTCCCCTGGGCAACTGCGACGGAGCGGCGTCCCTGGTCGCCGGGACCGAGAAGTCCGGCACCTATCAGCAGCTGTGCACCGTCCCCCTGGTGGTGGCCGACACCACCTGGTCCACCGTCATCATCGCCCAGGACACCAACGGCCAGGAGAGCGAGATCCCCGGGCCCTCCTTCACCACCGCGGGCGGCCAGACGCCTCCCCCGCCGCCCCAGATCTCGTCCGCCTCGGTTCGGCCGGCCTCGGTGCGGGCCGGGGGGAAGGTCACCTTCACCTGGAAGGTCGCCGCCCCGGGCATCGTGGCCTCCACCTCCGCCGGGGCCAACGGTCCTGACGGCACGCAGCTCTCCAACTGCTACGGGCCCGCGACGCTGGTCTCGGGCACGCCGACTGCAGGCACCTACCGTCAGGTCTGCGTCGTTCCCAAGGCCGTCGACAACGGCACCTGGACGACATTCCTCTCCGCCGGCGACCTCGACGACAGCGGTGCCGGGGTGCAGGGGCCGTCGTTCACCGTCCACGGCGGGACGGGCTCCGTCCCACCCGCCATCGGTGCGGCCACCGTCGCCCCGTCCGTGGTGGCCACCGGTGGCCACGTGGTCTTCACCTGGCAGGCATCGAGCCCCGAGGGCGTGGAGTTCACGGCCCTGGACGCGCAGGGTCCCGGCATCCTCTCCACCAGCGCCTGCGACGGTGAGGGCGTGCTGATCGCCGGCACCCCGCTGGCGGGCACCTACGAGGAGGCCTGCACCATCCCCATCGGCTCGCCCACCGGGACCTGGAGCACCTTCATCACCGTCGAGGACGCCGGGGGTGGGGCCGCCTTCGTCCCGGGTCCCTCCTTCACCGTCGAGCCCATCGTCATCACCACCGCGACGCTGCCGGCAGGCACGGTCCACCAGCTGTACGCCGCCGACCTGGCCGCCGTGGGCGGCACCCCGCCCTACCGGTGGTCCGTGACCGCCGGGACCCTCCCGCCCGGCCTCCGTCTGCGAGCCACCGGGACCATCGCCGGTCGACCCACTGCCAGCGGCCTGTACTCGTTCACGGTCGGGCTGGTGGACAGGGCCAGCGGGAAGCCGCCCACCCACAACGCCGCCTCGGCCTCGTTGAGCATCTCGGTGGCGCCCCGGGCCGGGGCCCTGTCGATCGCTCCGACGACGGGCCGCGACCGCCACCGACGCCTGCGGTAGACCCGTCCGGAAGACCGGAGCCCGTCGTGGGCCGGTCGGGCGGGCCAGCCGGCTCAGGCAGGTGCCATCCGGAGTTCGCCGGTCCGGGCGATCCGCACCATCGAGTTGTAGGTCACCACGGCGATGGCCAGGTGCATCACCATGAGCACCGCGACGGCCCGGCCCGGAGCCCCGTTGTGGAGGATGTACAGGTCGGGCAGGAACAGCACCAGGGTCACGACGATGGCCAGCCGGAAGTAGATCCAGCGGGGAGCCGAGCTCACCCGGGTGATGACCGGCCATCCGACACAGGCCACCACCACTCCGATGATGGTCAGCTTGGAGTAGTCCGAGAACTGGAAGTGCACGTAGCCCTTGGTCGACGGGAACACCCTGGTGCCGATGGCCACGATGGCGGCATCGGCCAGCAGCGAGCCCACCAGTGCGATCACGGAGGCCAGCAGCACCCTGGCCCACGACGGCTGGCGGTGCTGCGGTGCGAAGTCGAGGCGCACCAGGCGCAGCAGGTGGTCGAGGGAGGTACTGCCTTCGTTCACGACGGTCTCCTTGGGGTGGGGGGTGCGTACGCCCGGGGTGGCCGGCGCCCACGCCGGGTGGGGACGGTGCTCATGGCTGGGCGCCGACGGCCGCCGACATGGTGATGAAGTCGCGGGACCACCACGACTCGAAGTAGCGGGCCGGCGTCCCGGCCATGTCCGGGAGGAGATCCGTGCCATCAGCGCCTGATGCCGCCCCGCCGGGCGTGGACGGTGCGTAGGTGGCGAAATCGACCCAGTCGGTGTTGATGTCGAGCTCCATGGCCCGCACGGCACCGGCGCGGACCAGAAGGTCGGCCAGATCGGTGATGTTGAGGCCGGGCCCGCCCACATAGACGAGGGCCCCGTCGGCGGTCACCCCCACCCCGGAGCGCCAGACATAGACGGCGTTCCCGAGGGTGAACCCCCACCGGGAGGTGTCGTTGGCGTCGAGCCCGGGGACGGGCTGCCCGTTGTCGACCAGGAGGTCGAGGTTCTGTCGTACCGCCACGACGTCGGGCGTCATCGACACGTCACTTCCCCATGCGCCGACGGTGGCCGTGCCATCGGCGTGGATGACGAACGACGCTGCGCCGGTCCGGAGCGGGATGACGGTGCGCCCGTCGGTGTAGTAGCCGCCCTGAGCGTCCGACATGAGGAATCCGGCATTGAACGCCGCCACCAGCTGACCGGTGGCGGGCGCCACGATCGGCGCCGAGTGGGTGAACGGCCCACCCCCGGGGATCTGGCTCCCCGAGTACAGGGTGGCCTTGAGCAGCCGGGTGTCCATCCAGGCCACCCCCGCCACGTAACTGGTGTGGACCGGGTCGGGCCGGAGCGTGGTGGTGTAGACGGCGGGGATCCCGCCGACCAGCCGTCCGGCCGGCGACCACTGGCCCTCGCCGGGGATGGCCGGAGATACCACCGGTGGGATGGCGGTCGGCGGCGGGAGATGGGGTGGCGCCGTCGAGGTCGCCACCGGGGTGGCCGCCGGGTGGCGGATGGCCCCGGCGGGCGGCTTGCCCCCGACCGGGGGAGGATGATGGCTGTACCACTCGTTCTCGGCCCAGTTGACCACGCCGGCGGCGCCGTGGCCCCGTGCCCACTCGGCCAGACGGGCCCCGGCCGAACTGCCCAGGGCCGGGTTGGTCAGGGCCCCTCCGAGGGAGACGGACACCCAGGTCACCAGGGCCACGAGCACCAGGGCCACTGCGGCGAGGACGCGGCGACGCGTGGACCAACGACCACGCCGCGGCTGCAGTGCGCGCAGGCCGGCCAGCGGGTCCGAGTCCAGGTGCTCACTCGTGGAGTGGTGGGCGGGAGGCGGTTGGGTGGTGAGGTGCTCTATCCAGACAGCCTAGGAGGTCTTCCTGACGGTCACGTGAAGGCAGGAATGTCACGACCCGTCCGCAGCGTGGCGTTATCGGGACCCCGACGGCGAAGGCCAGGGGACGGGCACGGCATCCACCGGCCGAGCGTCGCGCGCTGATGCCCGCTTCCACGACACCTGCATCCGGGCACCCCCGAGGGGTGATTCGTCCACCAGCCAGGTGCCGTGGGTGGCCCGGACCACTGAATCGGCGATGGCCAGCCCGAGGCCGGTGCCTCCCTCGCTCTCGGTGGCGCGATGGAACCGGTCGAACACGAGTGGCCGTTCCTCCGGAGGGATTCCGGGACCGCTGTCATCCACGGAGAGAAGGACCCGGGGCCCGACCGAGCGGACCCCGACCTCGATGGTCCCGCCGGGTCCGGCGAATTTGCCGGCATTGTCAACCAGGACCCCGACGAGGCGGTCGATCCAGCCGGGTGGGGCGGCCACCCACAGGGAGTGGTCAGCGGCCACGTCGATGGAGAGGTCCCGTGCCATCATCACCGATCGGAACCGTTCGGCTGTCTCGGAGACGATGGCAGCGACGTCAGCGCGCTGGTCGCTCGAGTCGACCACGTCGACGTCCTCCATCCTGGCCAGCCACAGGAGATCGTCCACGATGCGGGCCAGTCGCGTGCTTTCCCCATCGACCCTCCGGAGCGCCGCCTGGTAGGCATCGGGAGTCCGGGTCCGGCTCAGCGCCAACTGCACCTCGGCCTGGATGACGCTGAGTGGAGTGCGGAGCTCGTGGGACGCGTCGGCCGTGAATTCGACCTGGCGGCGGTGCATCTCCTCGAGGGGCGCCGAGGCCCGGACGCCGATGATGAGGGAGCCGGTGTACACCACGGCGAGGAGCGCCACACCGATAAGCACCTCGGGGAGGAGGAGCGTGGACCGCACCCGCTGCAGCGGGACCAGGCTCTCCCCTGCCACCAGCCAACCGCTTCCCCGATGGGCCACCTGCAGCCGGAAGAGGGTGCCGTCCACACTGAGGGACGACACCCCGCCGCTCCAGGTGAGGTGGGGCAGGTCGGGAGCATGGGCGACGAGGCTGACCGGGATCCCGGACGACGGGACGTACCAGACGAATCTCGGTGCATCGTCCAGATCCTGGTCCCCCGTGGACTCAGCGGGCACGGTCGGCTGGGTGGAGTTCCCGGTGACTGACGACAGGGTCTGGCTCAGGCGGGCGTCGGCCTCAGCGGTGAGACGGTGGGCGACGAAGACGTTGAGAGCGACGACCGCCACGACGTAGGTGGCCATGACCGCGGCGGTGGCGATGGCCGCCACCCGCATGGCGTGGAGACGGTGGGCGCGCTCCGCCGACATGATCCCGCTCACCGGGCCACCAGCCGATAGCCCGAACCCCGCACCGTCTCGATTCGGGCCGTACGGTCTCCGAGCTTGGCCCGCAGTCGGGCCAGGTGGACCTCGATGGTGTTGGATCCCACCGCATCGGCTTCGTCGCTCCAGACCGCCAAGGCCATCTGGCGACGTGTCACGACGGCCGGGGACCGCCGCAACAGGACCTCGAGCAGACCCATCTCCGTGCCGGTGAGGCCGAGGGGTTCGCCCCCGACCGTGGCGGTACGGCCAGCCGGATCGAACTCGAGGTCCCCACAGATCAGGTGGGGACCGAGGGCCGTCGCCGGCCGACGCTGCAAGGCCTGCACCCGGGCCACCAGCTCGCCGAAGTCGAAGGGCTTGATCAGATAGTCGTCGGCCCCCATGTTCAGCCCGGCGATCCGATCGCTGACCGTGTCCCGGGCGGTGAGCAGGAGGATGGGCGTGTGCAGGCCGCGCCGGCGCACCTTCTCCACCACCTCGATGCCGGTCAGCCCGGGCATCCGCCAGTCCAGGACCACCACGTCGTAGTCGTAGGTGCGGAGGTACAGGTCGGCGGCGGTGCCGTCGGCCACGGCGTCCACGACGTAGCCGTTCTCACGAAGTCCGCGGTCGAGCACGGAGCGCAGGGGCCCATCGTCTTCGGCGAGGAGGACTCTCATCTCGTGGCGGCCTCGTGGCATCGACTGCTCAGCACGGCCGATCTCATGGTACTCACCGGACCTGACGCCACCCTGAAGGCCGGTGGGCCAGGCGTCGCCCGGTGGGGCGTTCGGGCAGAAAGGGCCGAACGGCCCTGCTGCGGGGCGGGGGATGTGCCGATGGACGAACAGTGGATCAATTCGAGTGCATGGAGTGGCGGGACGCCCGTCGGCCGCTCCCGATCCCACGAAACGGCAGGACCCGGCGGCCCGGCCGCACCACCCTCGGGACGGTGGGCGTCGCGCTGCTGGCCCTTGCGGCCACCTGGGTCGGGCTCGGCACCGCCCCGCCGGCCTCCGCGGTCACCCCCACCGCCGGCCCCCGATCGTCCGCGCCACCGCCCTCCTACCAGCTGTCCCTGGGCGACTCGCTCACGGCCGGCTGGGGGGCATCGGCTCCGGCCCTGGACTACGCCAACCAGCTGGTCGGCCGGGAGTCCGTCCTGTTCCCGGGGTTGCGCCTCGAAAACCTGGCCTGCCCGGGCGAGACGACCACCACCATGCTGCGGGGAGGAGGCATGTGCTCGTATCCGCAGGGCAGCCAGGCACTGGCCGCCGTGGCCTTCCTCGTGGCCCACCCGGACCAGGTGCGCTACATCACCATCGACATCGGGATAAACAACATCGACACCTGCCCGGGCGCATCGACCATCGACCAGGCATGCGTGGCGTCCGGGATCGGGCACCTCGACGACGACCTGCCCCTGATCATCGGCGACCTCCATCGCGCCGCCCCCGATGTGCCCATCGTGGGGGCCGACTCCTACGACCCGTTCCTGGCCGGTGAGCCGGCCGCGGGCACCAACGACGACCCGTACTCTCAGCTGGCCGGCCTGTCCCCCGGATTCAGCCCGGCGTCGCTGGTCATGGTGGACTCGCTGAACGCCGCCATCGCCCTGACCTACGGGTTCGAGGGGGTCCGTCTGGTCGACATCGCCGACGCCTTCCAGTCGCAGGACGCCGCCACCACCGGGACCGTGGCCGGGGTGCCCGTGCCCCAGAACGTGGCCGACATCTGTGCCTGGCTCCACATGTGCGACTCCAGCGGGCTGACCATCCACCTCAACGACGCCGGCGAGTCGGTGTTCGCCGACCAGTTCGGCCAGGCGGTGGACCAGGCCGTCACCACCGGTGGCGACGGCACGTGGCTGGCCGATGCCGGCGGCGGCGTCCACCCGCTCGGTGACGCCCCGTTCTTCGGTGACCTGAGCAGCCGTCTGGATGCACCCATCGTCTCGTTGGCGTCGACGGGCGACCAGCGGGGGTACTGGCTGGTGGCCGCCGACGGCGGGGTCTTCTCGTTCGGGGACGCCCACTTCGACGGATCGACCGGGGTCGACCACCTCGACCGACCCGTCGTCGGGATGGCACCCACGCCGGACGGGCACGGCTACTGGCTGGTGGCCGCCGACGGCGGGATCTTCTCCTTCGGGGACGCCCACTTCTACGGATCCACCGGGGGCGAGCACCTCGACCGACCCGTCGTCGGGATGGCACCCACGCCGGGCGGGCGGGGCTACTGGCTGGTGGCCGCCGACGGCGGGGTCTTCTCCTTCGGGGACGCCGGCTTCTTCGGGTCCACCGGGGGCCTGCACCTCGTCGATCCGGTGGTGGCCATGATCGTCGACCGGGCCGGCACCGGCTACAGCCTGGCTGCGGCCGACGGCGGGCTGTTCACCTTCGGCGGGGCGCCCTTCGACGGGTCACTGGGCGGCAGCCCGGCCGCGGCGCCGGTGGTGGCTCTGGCCGGTTCCTGATCCGGCCCGCCACGCCGTCGACCGTCGTGGCCGATCACCTAGGGTTGGGCAGCGGGTGCCGGTCCGACAGACAGGGAGGAGCCATGGCCGATCTCATCATCCAGGGGGACACCCTCGTCGTCCAGATGCGCGAGGTCGAGAAGCTCGAGGCGGTCCACGGCGAGGTGTCGGTGCCGTTGGCCTCGGTGACGTCCGTCGAGGTGCTGGACGACGCCCTGGGTGCCGTCCACGGGATGCGCGTCGGGACCGGCATCCCCGGCAGGATGGCCATCGGCACCTTCACGTCCCGATCGGCGCACCAGTTCGCCGTGGTCCACCACGACACCCGGCGCGGGGTCCGGGTGTCGCTCCACGACGCCCGGTTCGACGAGTTGGTCATCGGGTGCGACGATCCCGAAGCGGTGGCCGCCCGCATCCCCGTCCCGAGCTGAGTGGGACCCCTGACCCCGGGGTCGGCGGCCGCCCCTCCGACTGTGCCCGACCCACCCCGGGAGGTGGCCGATGTCCGCTGACCACGAGCTGTTCGATGCCGTGGGGCAGCGCCTGGAGCCGCGTGGCGGGTGGCACTACGAGCCCTCGGCGACGCCCGGCGCCCCCCCGTCGTGGTGCCTCGTCCACCAGGGCGAGGTCCTGCTCGGCGTGACGGTGATCGACGGGGTCCACTCCGTCTACCTCCCCGCCACCGACACGGTGATCGACTTCCCGGACGCCTCGGCTCTGATGGCCTGGATGGACGAGCACGAGGACCGCTACCGCCCGGCCTGAGCCCCGGAGCCCGAGGCCGTCAGCGGGGCGTCATGCCCCCGTCGGCGATGAGGACCTGCCCGGTGATGAAGCTGCCGGCATCGGAGCAGAGCAGGAGCGCCGGTCCCACCATCTCGTCAGGGGAGGCGATGCGCTTCTGGAACGAGGCCCCGGCCAACAGGTCCTGGAACTCGACCGGGTTGCCCCGGACCATGTCCGTGTCGACCGAACCGGGGGCCAGCGCGTTCACCCGGACGCCGAGGGGGGCGAAGGCGGCCGCCATCGAGCGGGTGAACGACATCAGGGCCGCCTTTCCGGCCGCGTACATGGCGACATCGGGCGAGAAGATGAATGCGCCCACGGACACCACGTTCAGCACCGCTGCCGTCGGTCGCCGGAGGAACGGCAGGGCCTGTTGGACCAGGAACACCGGGCCACGCAGATTCACGTCGAACGACTTGGCCCAGGCGTCCGTCGTGAACGCCCCCAACGGCTGGGCCAGGGCGTTGGCGGCGTTGTTGACCACCACGTCAATGGCACCGAACTCCTCCACCGTCCGGTCCACCAGGCGCTGGAGCTGGTCGACATCGCCCATGTGGGTGGGGACCCCGATGGCGGTGCCCCCGAGTCCCCGCAGGTGCTCGGCTGCCCGCTGGCACGCGTCTGCCTTGCGACTGGCCACCACCACCGACGCGCCCGAGGCCACAAAGCCCTCGGCCAGGGCCAGCCCGATCCCCCGGGTCCCCCCGGTGACGATGACGACCCTGCCGCTCATGTCGAACAGCCGGTCCAGTCCCGCTCGATCCATCCCCCATGACCTCCCGATGCTCCGACCAGGAGCGAGGAATCCCGACCCGTAGAAGGCCGGACCCGTTTGACATATCCTGCCACCATGCCAAGGAGCGGATCGGCATCAGAACAGGACCCACAGCTCGCAGCCCTGGCGGAGGTCCTCGAGGCCAACCGGGCGCTGCAGGACGCCCTCCGGGAGAGCGAGGGGCGGATCGTCCGCTACATCGCCGAACTCGAGGGCGGTCGGAGCACCTCCGACATGGTCCGCGTCACCCCGGCGTCGACGGTGCGCATCGGGGACAACGACGCGTTCGACCGGTTGACCCGGGCCCGCCGACGGTCCCGGGCCGCCACCTTCCGCCGGTTGATCGACGAGGGCATGAGCCGAAAGGAGATCGCCGAGCACTGGGGCTTCTCCCAACAGGTGGTGTCCCAGATCCTCAAGCACGAACTCCCCCCGGGGGAGCAGCCGCCGGCCGGGTCGTCCGACCGGACCCCGTCCATGACGAAACCCCGGTCCTAGCGTGGCGGTCCGCAGTGCCGGGCTGTCGGAGCGTCCCTGCGGGAACCGCAGTGGCGTGGTGCTCCAGAGCCTGGCGGGCGGCCCACGAAGCACCCATCTCCAGACCACCCCACCCGATCCAGACCTTCACCACCGGGTGATGACTGTGTCCGCCGGTCGGCACACCGTGCCGGCGTGGCGCGAGGGTCGAGCGGCGGCAGGGAACCGTCCCCTTACGAGCCGGCTCCGGACAGCACGGCGGCCAGCGACTCCAGGAGGGATCGGGTGCCCTCCTCCCGCTGGGCCCCCGTGTCGCGGCCGTCGAGGAAGACACCCTGTTCGGTGAGGACCAGGCGGGTTCCGCCGGCCACGTCGTGGAACTCCACCGTGGCCACCGACACCGAGATGCGCTGGTCGTCGGCGAACATCTCATAGGTGGAGACGATCCGGTGGCCGGGGACGATGTCCCGGAACTCCGAGTCGTAGGTGTACACCGGCCCGCCGGGCGGTCCCCCGCGGTTGACCTCGTGGCCACCCACGCGGAAGTCGAGCTCGTAGCCCGCGCCGAGGGCGTCGGGTGACCCTGCGAACCACCGGGCCTTGAGGCCGGGGTCGGCCCAGGCCCCGAAGACCCGGTCGACCGGAGCGTCGTAGGTGCGCTCGATGACGAAGGTGTCGTGGGTGACGCCGGGGGCGCTCATGGCCTCTCCTCGCGAGGGGTCGCGTCGGCCAGGAGGTCCCCCAACCGGTCGAGGCGGTCCTGCCAGCCCCGGCGGCGATCGGAGATCCACTGTTCGGCCGCGGTCATGCCGGCGGGCTCGATGCGGCACATACGGGTCCTTCCGACCTTCTCGGTGCGCACCAGGCCGCACGCCTCGAGGACCTGCACGTGCTGGACGACGGCGGCGAGGGACATGGCCAGGGGCTCGGCCAGCGCACTCACCGAGGCGGGACCCGAGGTGAGCCGCTCCAACATGGTGCGCCTGCTCCCGTCGGCCAGCGCCTGGAAGGTCCGGTCGAGGTCGGTCGTTTGGTCAAGCATACACTTGAGTATAGCCACCGTGGCCACAATGGTCAAGTCTTTTATTGACTATCTGGCCATTCGCCTCCCTGCCCCGTTCGGTGAGCTCCCGACACCCCCGGGGGACGGCGTCGCTCCAGGCACCACCCGGGGGCGACCGGCCCCGGGGGTGTCGTGCCTGGTGTCCCGGTGGCCCGTACACTCGGAGCCAGCCCAGACAGGAATGAGCCACCCGCGTGACCAGCCACGCCGAACAGCCCGTGTCCCGGTCCCCCCGCTCCGGTGGTCGACCCAGCCCCGACGGCGTGCCGCTCCTGCGGCGCGTCGTCCCCCCGCCGGTCGCCGCCAAGGTTCCCGAGGTCATCCTGTTGTTCTGGGTGGTGAAGATCCTGACCACGGCGGGCGGCGAGGCCACGTCG